>JACCDW010982078.1_pt1 | contig 20255 bp, 17 predicted proteins | sample 7449781 | NCBI WGS metagenome assembly JACCDW01 (sample SAMN15323449, study PRJNA562643) | freshwater metagenome | isolation source: river surface water | place: USA:Blue River Watershed | collected 2017-08-18
TCAATCACGATTTCCTGGCCAACGTCCGCAGCAATCTGTTCTACTTTGATCTTCTCGCCGGCAGCAACCTTGTATTGCTTGCCACCGGTTTTTATGACCGCGTACATGGGAAATCCTTTCGTTGATCACTTCTCCCGACCGCCCAGGCTTGTGCGCCCCGAACGCGGAGAACCCGAAAGTATAGCAAAAACCCGAACCAAGCGGATCCCGCTCCGAACCGGGTGGCTTCGAGCCCACCCGAGCCCAAATGGGGTCGCCAGCGGGCGGTTCCTATAATCCCGCCGCTGTCCTGACCCTGCCCTGTTCGTGAACACCACCCCAACCGCCGACATCGACTGCGCCCACTGGCTGGACGGGCAAATGGCCCAGGTGGACGCGGTGATCGGCCAGCAGCTGCATTCGGACGTGGCCCTGGTCAACCAGATCGGGCATTACATCGTGGGCTCGGGCGGCAAGCGCATCCGGCCGCGCCTGCTGCTGATGGTGGCCGCAGCCCTGGGTCACGAGGGTCCGCGGGCCCACACCCTGGCAGCGGTGGTCGAGTTCATCCACACGGCCACGCTGCTGCACGACGATGTGGTGGACGAAAGCAACCTTCGACGTGGCCGGCAAACCGCAAACGCCATGTTCGGCAACGCAGCGGCGGTGCTGGTCGGTGACTTCCTCTACTCGCGCGCCTTCCAGATGATGGTGTCGGTGCAGTCGATGTCGGTGCTGGACATTCTGGCCAACGCCACCAACGTCATTGCCGAAGGTGAAGTGCTGCAGTTGATGAACATGCACGACCCCGACCTGGCGGTGGCCGACTACCTCAAAGTGATCCGCTACAAGACCGCCAAGCTGTTCGAGGCCAGTGCCGAACTGGGCGCGGTCTTGGCCGGCGGCTCGGCCACGCAGCGCCAGCGCTGCGCCGAACTGGGTCGCCACCTGGGCACCACCTTTCAGCTCATGGACGATCTGCTGGACTACGACGGTCAGACCGAGGCACTGGGCAAGAACGTCGGCGATGACCTTCGCGAGGGCAAAGCCACCCTTCCGCTGTTGCTGGCGATGCAACATGGCACCGACGCCGAGCGGGCACTGGTGCGCCAAGCCATCGAACACGGTGAAGTTGAGCGCCTTCCCGATGTGGTGGCGGTGGTGCGTCGCACACGGGCCCTGGAGGGCACCCGCCAAGCCGCCGAGCGCGAGGCCGACTTGGCGCTGCAGGCCCTGCACACCCTGCCACCATCGCCCTGGCGCGACGACTTGGCGCGCCTGGCGCGGTGGTCCACACAACGGTCCAGCTAGGTCTGGTCCTCAGCGGAGCCAACAGGATGGGACGCCGAATGTGGCTTTGCTGGATGGGTCTGTTGCTGGCCCTGCCTGCGTGGGCATGGGCTGCCGCCGGTACGGTTCAGGTGGTGATCGGCCCGGCGCGCATCATCCAATCCACCGGACAGGAACGCGCCGCCATCAAGGGCGACGCCGTGTATGTGGGCGACATCATCACCACCGGCGCGGCCGGCCAGGTCCAGATTCGCATGATCGATGACGCGCGGATGTGGGTTCGGCCCAACACGCGCCTGCAGATTGAGCAATACCCCACGGATGCGGCGGCCGCCAAGCGGCCGCAGGCGCAAACCGCCACCCGCTTGATCGAGGGCAGCCTGAGGGCGGTGACCGGCGCGATCGCTCAGTCGAGCCCTGAGAAGGTGAGCCTGAGCACGCCCAATGCGGTGATCGGCATCCGGGGTACCGACTTTGAGCTGGCCTTCTTTCCAGAACGCCAGGCCGCGGCCATGCAGACGCCGGCGGGTACCTATCACCGTGTCTTCGAGGGTCGCACGCGCCTGACGGCGCCAGGCAGCCCGGCGCTGGATGTTCTCAGCGGGCAGGCCGTGTTCGTGGGAATCCGGCCGACGGACACCCCACGTGTGCTGCCGCAGATACCGCCCTTCCTGAACTTGCCGGATGGCCCCGTGGGCGGCAACCCGCCGCGCGAGGCCGCCGCAACCGCAAGGCCCTTGAAGATCGGCCTGCGCATGGCCTCACCGATGGCCGATGGCGCGGTGGTGACCGCCAGTGCCGGTGCGCCGGTCGAGCCGGTGCAGACCTCGGCGAGCGCGCGCGAGGGCGAGCCGGCGCGGCTGAGCCTGAGCTTCGCACCGCCACCCAGCTCGCGCCAGCGGCGCGCCCCCGAGCCGCCCACCACGGTCACCGTGGACGTCACAGCACGGTTGCAGGACGGGCAGGCCCAGGTGCTGGTGCAGGATCCGGTGCGTGGCGGATCGTTGAACCTGACCATGCCCCTGGGCACCTGGACCGACATCAGCGGCCGCGCCTCTTGGCTGGCGGGCGGCCGGCAAACCCTCTCGTCCAGCAGCGCAAGGCCTGACTCAGCCCAGGTGCTGGTGAGGGTGGATCCGGAGCCCTGAGATGCGGCGTGCCTTGCTGGCCTGCAGCATCGTGGTGGTGCTGGCCGGCCATGCCCTGCAGTGGTGGACGCTGCCCGGCCTGCAGCGGGTGGAGTGGTGGCTGTACGACGCCCGCCTGGCCGCTTGGGCCAATGGCGCAGCCCAGACCGAGCCCGACGAGCGCCTGACCATCGTCGACATCGACGAGCCCAGCCTGCGCGAACCCGAGCAGGGCGGCGAAGGGCGCTGGCCCTGGCCGCGTGATCGCATGGCCGAGCTGGTGCGGGCGCTGCTGCAGGATCAGGGCGCGGCCATCGTGGGCCTGGATGTGATCCTGTCCGGCCGTCACGAACACGATGCGCAGTTGGTGCAGGCCATGGGCTTGGGCCCGGTCGTCGTGGGTGATGCGTTCCACACGGGCGGTGGCTCGTCGGGCGACCCCCCGCCCGGCCTGGACCCGTCGGCTTGGAAGCAGGCACACGTGCGAATCCGCTCGCATGAGCACGCCATTGGGGTGGTGCCGGCCTTGCGGGAAGCAGCGGCGGGCAGCGGACATCTTCAACCCTTGCGTGATGCAGACGGCGTGACGCGCCGCGTGCCGATGTTCATCGAACATGGGGGGCGCTGGCACCCGGCACTTTCCTTGGCCGTGGTGCAGGCGCTCTCGGAAGCACCGCCGCCTTCACCGGTGCTGCAGGCCTACGGGGGCACCAAGCGCATTGAAGCCGTGGAAGTGGCTGGGCTGCAGATGCCGGTGGATGAGGCCCTGCAGGCCCTCGTGCCGTATCGAGGCGGCGCCAGGCCGGTACCGGTGGTGTCTGCAGCCGATGTGTCGCGCGGGCGCCTGCCGCCAGGCAGTCTGAATGGGCGCATCGTGCTGGTCGGCTCATCGGCTTCAGGCTTGGCCGATCTGGTCACCACACCCTTGCATGCCAGTCTGCCGGGCGTGCAGGTGCATGCCGAACTGATTGCGGGGCTGCTGGACGGCAGGGTGCCGCGCCAACCGGCCTATGCCCGTGCTGCCGAAGCGGCACTGGTTCTGTTGATCGGATTGCCCTTGGCATGGTGGGGCGGGCGCTGGCGACCCTTGAGCCTGGTAGGCGCTGCGCTCGGTTTGGCCGGCGTGGTGGTGGTGGGCAATGGGCTGCTGCTCAAGCACCACAGCCTACTGCTGCCGCTGGCCACGCCGCTGTTGGCGATGATGCTGACCACAGCGCTGCACGCGGGCTGGGGCTACGTCGTGGAATCCCGCTCAAGGCGGCAGATGGCCACACTGTTCGCCAGCTATGTGCCCCCGGAGATCGTGCAGCGCATGGCCGAGAACCCGGCCGCCTACGACATGAAGCCCGTGGAACGTGAGCTCAGCGTGCTGTTTGCCGATGTTCGCGGCTTCACCACGATCTCAGAAAGTCTCAGCCCCCAAGAACTGGCCGACTGGATCAATGAGTACCTGACCGCCATGAGCCTCGTGATCCGCGAAGGCCACCACGGCACGTTGGACAAGTACATCGGCGACGCGGTGATGGCCTTCTGGGGAGCCCCGACGGAAGAAGTCGCCCATGCCCAGAAGGCCGTCGCGGCCGCCCTGGCCATGCAAAGACGGGCGCATGAATTGAGCAGGGCCTTCATCTCCAAGGGCTGGCCCGCCTTGGCCATCGGCGTGGGCGTGAACAGCGGACCGATGCGTGTGGGCGACATGGGCTCACAGATCCGTCGCGCCTACACGGTCATGGGCGATGCGGTGAACCTGGGCTCCAGACTTGAGGGCCTTACGCGCACCTATGGCGTGAACGTGCTGATCGGACAGGACACGCGGACACGGTTGGCCGATTGGGTCTGTCGCGAGGTGGACCGGGTGCGCGTGAAGGGCAAGCATGAGCCGGTGGCCATCTATGAGCCTATCGGACCGCGCGGGGAGGTGAGTGCGCAGATTCAGGCGCAGGTGGATCGCTGGGACGAGATGCTCACCCTGCTTCGCCAAGGGCAGTGGTCAGATGCAAGGCAGGTCCTGCAAGACCTGGAGCGCGACGACCCTGGCCGCACGCTGTACCGACTCTATGCCCAACGCCTAGACCGCCTGGAGGCGGAACCCCCCGGGGCAGACTGGGATGGCGTGACCACCTTCGACACGAAGTAAACCCACCGACCGCACACCATGGCACTCAAGTCCACCATCTACAAGGCCAACCTGGCCATTGCCGACATTGACCACGGCTACTACGCCGATCACGCCCTGACACTGGCACGCCATCCCAGTGAAACCGACGAGCGCATGATGGTTCGCTTGCTCGCGCTGGCCCTGAATGCGCATGAACTGCAGGACATCTGCGCAGGTGATGGGACGCTGGCCTTCGGTGCGGGACTCTCCGACCCCGATGACCCGGACTTGTGGCTCAAGGACTTCACGGGTGCGACACGCCTGTGGGTGGAGGTGGGACAACCGGAAGATCGCCCACTCGTCAAGGCCTGCCAGAAGGCCGATGCGGTCAAGGTGTACGCCTTCCACCATGCGGCCGAAGTGTGGTGGAAAGGCATCGAGACCAAATTGACGCGCTTGGACAAGCTTCAGGTGTTCCGCGTGCCCACGGATGCCTCGCAGCAGTTGGCCGACATGGCCGAGCGCAGCATGCAGCTGCAGGCGACCGTGCAGGATGGGGCGGTGACCATCAGTGGTGAAGCTGGCAGCGTGGTGATCGAGCCGGCGCGCTGGATGTAGCGGGGCGCTCGCCGGAAGTGGCGCCCGGCCAACAGGTGGGGGGTGCGAGGGGCACCATCCACCGGATGCCCTTGCGCGAAACGCCGATTTAGGCCGGGACGACCTTGACCACGGCGCTCACACCTGGGGTGCCCTGAATGCCGGTCGTGTCGATGACCGCATGCCAGTGCCCGGGTGAAGGAATGGTCAAACGAACCGGTGACTGGCGAACGACGCCACCCGTGTAGATGTGCTTGACCCCACTTTTGAAGTTCGTGAAGTTGGGGGTGTCCATCAAGCGCACATTGGCCATCGCTGTGAGGCTCACCTGCACCACTTCGCCGGCTTGGCGCGGCCCGAGGTCTGTGTAGAGGAATTTCATTTGGCCTCCGAGGCTTAGGGCCGGAAGTGAGAAAGTGGTGTCCGACCCTGTGTTGACCAGAGCGCATGTTACTGCCGAGTGCGGGCGGGAGGATCGACTTCTGATCTCACGACACACTGCGAAAGATAACGGGTGTACCCGCCGGCACAGGGTAAGCCCCTGTGCGTGGCGGTGCCCCTGTCCCTAGCATTCCCAGGACCACCAGATGAATGGAGCCGCCGGTTGAAGATCAAGCGATTCTTGAGGGGTGCCGCGATCACGGGCCGCTTGGGGGCGTGCTTCATTGCTGCCCTTGCCACCTTGTGCTTGCCTACAGCCTACGCGCAGCGCATGTACGACGGCTCTGGCCGCCAAATTGGGCGCGTGGATGCCGACCGTTATTACGATGCCTCTGGTCATCAGATCGGGCGCACGGACGGTTCGCGCATTTATGACGGTGCGGGCCGACAGATCGGCCGAATTGAAGGCGACCGCGTCTACAGCGCATCGGGCACACAGATCGGCCGCATCGACGGCGACCGCCTTTACAGTGCCTCCGGCACCCAGATGGGGCGCCTGGACGGTGACCGGCTGTACGACAGTTCAGGCCGCCAGATCGGAAGGGCCGATGCCCTGCGTCGAATGCAGGTCATCGTCTTCTTCTACTTCTTCATGTGAACCTTGCCTCGGCTGCCCGTGCCCGGCGGCATGGCGTGGCCCGCACCGGCGGTCAAGACGGCAGGGCCGCTCGCATGATGGCTCGCTCGGCGTCCACCCAATGCTGCAAGGCCTCGGGCAGGGGCTGAGGCTGAAAGGTCTGTCCCATGGCGGCATAGCTGGCGGAATTGGGTACCAGCCCCTCACGCCCCACGGCAGCGCCCTTCATGTAACCCGCGGCGCAGATCACACCGTCGGCTCGGACGAACTCGAACCGCATGTAATTCCAGATCGTGTCGGCGGCCTCCAGCGCGAAGCGCAAGCGGTAGCGCTGCCACGGCTTGAGGCCTTTGCGGTAAGTGATGATCACGCCACCACTCATGGGCCGCCAGCCTGACTTCATCAGGATCCGCGCGAAGCCGCTGCGCACGAAGTACTCCACCAGCATCAGGTCGACGACCGTGAGGTATCGGCCATTGTTCATGTGGCCGTTGACATCCAGGTCGTTGGGCCAGACGCGCAGCGTGCGCTCGATCGTCTCTCCGGGACGAATCGTCTTCTGGCGAAAGGCGCGAATGATCGCCCAGATCAAGCGAAACCACAGGTTCATGGTGCATCCAGTTGTTTGCGCCATGTTACGTGGGCGCCGTGTTTGAAGTGCAGCAAGTCAGTACGGCGCTGGCACAGATGGAAGCTGGACTGAGGGTGGCTGTGATTCCCTCCGTGGCGATGCCCTAAGGAACCAGACGAGCCTCGCGCCAGCGCAGGTACAGCAGGGCCAACGCGCCACTGGCCAGCACCCACAGCGACACATGCACGGCCTGCTGACTCATGGCATAGGTGATGCTGGAGTAGGTGAGCCACGCACAAGCCGCCCCGAACACCATCGGCAACACCGGGTATAGCGGCACCCTGAACGGGCGCGGCGCGCCGGCGTCCACGCGCCGAAGTCGGACCAGGGCAATGCTGACAAGGCACAGGAATGCCCAGAACACCGGCGCCGTGAACTCCACCATCGCCGAAAACCCATCGGCCTGCTGGGTGCCCAAAGCAATCAAGGCCAGGCTGACGATGGCTTGGAACCAAAGGCCCCCCACCGGGCTGCCCGTGCGCCCGTTCCATCTGCCCAGGCTGGCCAGCGTTTTCCAATCGCGGCCCAGGGCGAAATTGCTGCGCGATCCCACGACCATGGTGGCATTGATGCTGGTGAGTGCCGCCACCGCCACCAACAGCCCCAGCACCTTCTGCGCCCACGGGCCGAAGGCCATGCCCAACAGATCAGATGCCGCCGTCTTGCTGTCGCGAAGACCCTCCAGCCCTAGGCCCAGCAACAGGGCCAGGTTGACCAGCAGATAGATGGCCGCCAGTGCGGCCAGGCTCGTCACGATCACCCCCACCATGGCACGCGGGCCGCCGCGCACTTCCGCCGACACATAGGCCGCTTCGTTCCATCCGCCGAAGGTCAAGAGCACGAACACCAGGCACAGGCCCCACTGGGCCGGCGCCGGTAGCGGCCCGAACCACTGCGAGGCCACGGGCTCCGCGGGTTCGATCGTCAAGCCTGCCACCACCACCGCCACCAGACCCAACAACTCGACCGCGGTGAGCACCGTCTGCACGCGGGAAGACGCCTCCAGCCCCACCAGATTCACGGCGGTCAGAACCACGACGATCCCCACCGCCCACACCGCGCTCGAATAGGCGCCCAGCGGAATCAGCGAGCTCATGTAGTCGCCGAAGACGAATGCCAGCAGGGCGATCGAACCGGTGTTGATGATGGTGGCGCGCGACCAGGCGTACAGGAAGGAAAGGTCTTTGCCGAATGCCCGCCTGACGAAGTGATAGTCGCCACCCGCGTTCGGATAGGCCGTGCACAGCTCGGCGTAACACAGGGCCCCTGCCATGGAGATGAGGGCGCCCAGCAACCACAGCACGAGGGCCCATCCGGCATCGCCGCTGATGCCCGCCACCAAGGACGGGGTTTTGAAGATACCGGCCCCGACCACGATCCCGATGATCAGGGCCACCGCCGCGCCAGGGTGGAGCAGCGGCACCGGCCGATTGGCGGCATCGGCCAAATCTGGGTGGGGCACGGTGGGCCCGTTCGCTGGCGTCATACCGCCGCACTCAACGGCGGCTGCCTTGAACCGCCGCGTTTATGTTGGCAGCTGAGAGCGTTCCTTCCAGCCGCGCGCCGGTCACATTCAGGCGGAACTCCTGCACCTCGCGGCCGGCGGTGATGATCTTGAAGCGCAGATCCTGCCCTTCCAACTTCGCGCCAACCAGGGGGTGGTGGGTGTCGTTGATCGACAGCACACCGCCCACCTGCTGGAAGGTCTGCTCCAGGCGCAGCCGCGTTTCGCCGACACCTTCGATGCGCAGCCGCCAATCGCCCTCGACCCTGGCCGGCACGGTCCACAGATAGGCCCTGGCCGCGCCGTAATCCACCGTGGCATCGGGTTCCCAATCGCCCATGTTGAAGGCGTGCGAGACCACCCGGGTGCCTGGCTTCATCGCCAGCAACTGTGGCCGCAGACGCATGTTCAAGTCGGGAAACAGGTAGAGGGTGACGACCGTGGCCGAACTGAAATCTTCCTTGAAGATGTCGCCCGTGATGATCCGCACCTTGTCCGCCACGCCCGCCTCCGCGACCTTGGACCGGGCAAACTCAGCCATCTGCGGGTTGTACTCAATGCCCACGCCGGTGGTACCAAAACGGCGCGCGGCGGTGATGGGGATGATGCCGTCGCCGGCACCCAGGTCAAACAGCAAGTCGCGGGATGTGACCTTGCCCATTTCCAGCATCCGGTCGATGAGCCCCTGCGGGGTCGGTATCCACATCACGTCCTTGCCCGGTTGCCCGCGCTCTGGGGTGTAGGGCTTGCGTTCGGCAGAGCCCGGGTTGGCAGAGGCCACCACCGCCGCCAGGCCCAGTACGAGCAGCAACACAGCAGACAGCGAGCGCGACATCAGGGTCTTGGGCAGTGTGGTCACAGGCGGCCTCCTGGGCGGGTGGTGAGTCGTGGGTACCGGCAAGCACTGCAGCACACTCGGGGCGATTGGCCTGCGGGCCTGCGCTGCCGGTCAGGCCTTGATGTTAGCGACCCTGAATGTCCCTAGCGAATGATCGGCGCAATGCTGCTGAACTGGTCGGTCCACAGCCTCAGTCCCGGTTGGTCCCTTGGCTCGGTGCGCAACAGCCGCCCTTGATCGTCCCGGATCTCCCGGTCGACCGACGGATGGGCGTGCAGGTAGGCCTGTTCACGGGTCAAGATGAAGTGCAGGTTCTGCCGGATGTTGCGCGACCCATCGAAGGCCTGAGCTTTGTGGCGATAGGAAAAACCCAGAGCCTGCGCCTGCGCCTTGACCACCGGATACAGATTCAGGTACGCATTGGTGATGTTGATGGCCAGGTAACCGTCGGGCTTGAGATGGTCGACGTAGATGGCAAAGGCCTCGCGGGTCAACAGATGGATGGGCACCGAGCCGCCGGTAAACGCGTCCAGCACGATCACGTCGTAGCGCTTGTCCGCCGGCAGCTGCTCCATGCGCAAGCGGGCGTCGCCCAGCAGGATCTCCTGGTGTCGCGCCTTGCATGAGGCCAAGTTGTCGAACCAGCGCTGCGCGATGCGCACCGCCTGCGGATTGATCTCGTAGAAATCGTAAGCGTCGGCCTCGCGGGCATAGTTGGCCAAGGTGCCGGCCCCCAGGCCGATCAACGCCACTTCCAGGCTGGGCTTTCGGCCCATGGCCCATTCCAGGGTTTCACCGATACCGCTGTCACGCGCATAGTAGGTGGTGGGCACGTGGCGCAGATGGGGCGACAGCAGTTGCTGGCCGTGGGTCACGCTGCCGCTGAAGAACACGCGCTCATCGCGATCGGGCTCGCGGGTGTAACGGTTCTCCGTCACGCTGACGGTGCCGTAGAAGTTGCGGGCCTGGTCCAGCAGCACCCGGGAGTATTCGGGGGTACGCACGTCTCGCCATGACCAAGGATTGAGGAAGACCAACAGCAGGCCCACGAGGCCGGCCGACGAGGCCACCGCACTCCAAGTGGCCGCCCGGGGCAGAGAAGCAATGCCTCTGAACAGCACGCGGCAAGCCAGGAGCGTTGCCAACGCCAGGGCAATCAACCACTCGTGGTAATCGTCAAACCACTGCGTGGCCACCAGGGTCACGAAGAGTCCCCCAAAGGCGCCCCCCACCGACATGCACAGGTAGAACTCGGTCAGGCGCGAGGGGTCCTGCGGGCGACGCCGATAGAGTTCCCCATGGCACAACATGCACACGACGAACAGCAGCGCGTAGTGCATCCATCGCAATTCATTGACCCCGTAATCCCAACGCAGGCCCAACCAATCCGGGATGTCGCTGATGCCCGCCGTGGCCATGATCAGCGCCAGGCTGAGCAGGGCAAAGGCACGGGGGCGGTACCAGCGGGGATGGTCAAAGGTGAAGATGAAGGTCAGCAGGTACAGGCCCAGGGTCGTGATCCACAGCCGCGGCTCGGGCGCCACATCGTGGCTGATCTGGTCGGTTGCAGCGATGAACACCAGCGAAGCCAAGGCCGGCAAGGCAATCCAGGAGGCGCGCTGCAGCAGCCCTGGGGCCGCCTCGACGTCACGCTGCACGCCTTGAATATCGGCGGCCGGGGCGGCCGGCCCGCCCTCTTGCTGCCAACGGCCCAAGGCAAGCGGCAGGCACAGTAGCGCAAAGACCCAGAAGCCCGCCGTCCAAAGTTGGCCCATCTGCTTCTGTTCCAGCCAGGGCTCCAACACATACGGAAAGGACAGCAGGGCCAGGAAGGACCCCACATTGGATAGCGCGTAGAGCCGAAACACCGATTGCGCGTGCGGCGTGCGCGTGAACCAGTGTTGGACCAGCGGGCCGGTGGTGGCCAGGCAGAAATACGGAAGGCCCACGCTCACGCCGAGAATCAGCAGGACCTGCAGCGCTGGCGCATCCGGTGATTGCGGTCGCCACTCCAGACCCGGCAGTACCCGGCTGGCCAAGATGGCCGAGACCACCAACAAGGCCATGTGAATGCGCGCCTGCAAGCGCCGAGAGGGCAATCTCGCCAGGGCATGGGCATAGAGATAGCCCAGGCACAGCAGAATCTGGAAGAACAGCATCGCGGTGGTCCAGACCGCCGGGCTGCCCCCGAACCAGGGAAGGATCTGCTTGCTCAACAGCGGCTGAACCTGGAACAGCAGGAAGGCGCTGGTGAAGATCGTCAGTGCGAAGGGAATGAAGGTCCACGAGTGCGGTGGGCCTTGCAGGGTCCTGGTGGGTGCGTTCATATGAGCACAGATTATGGAAACCAGCGGATTCAACCTTCTACGCATCTTCCGCAGGGCACGACCACCCCGCGGCTGCTAGGGGCCGCAGCGGCACCATTCGGTTCGCCAGGGGCGGGGGGGTGCGCTTGTCGGTCTTAGGCGCTGACCGGCTGCTTGACGGGCTGCTCGACGGGCTGCAGCGCCACGGCATGTGCGTCTGCATCGCGACGAATCGCATCGGCCAGCGTCGACACCATCTGATCGATGTGGGAGGGCTCGACGATATAGGGCGGGCACAACACCAGGTTCTCGCCCGCGGGGCGCACCAGCACGCCCCTGCGCAAGCAATCGAGGAAGATGTCGTAGGCCCGCTTGCCAGGCAGACCGGGCAAGCCAGTCAGCTCCACCGCCCCGGCCAGGCCCATGGTGCGGATGCCCACCACCTGCGGCATACCCTTGAAGGTGCTGTGCATCGCGTCACCCAGCACACGGCCCATCTGGCCGGCGCGCTCGAACAGGTTCTCCTGCTTCATCAGGTCAAGCGTGGCCATCGCTGCCGCGCACGCCACGGGGTGGCCGGAGTAGGTGTAGCCGTGGAAGAACTCGATGACATGCTCGGGTCCGTTCATCAGCTGGTCGTAGATCTTGTCTCGGCAGATCACACCACCCATCGGAATCACGCCGTTGGTCACGCACTTGGCGAAGTTCAGCATGTCGGGCACGACACCGTAGAAGTCGGCGCCGAAATTCGTGCCCATGCGCCCGAAGCCCGTGATGACCTCGTCAAAGATCAGCAGGATGCCGTGCTTGTCGCAGATCTCGCGCAAGCGCTTGAGGTAACCCTTGGGCGGCAGGTACCAGCCCGCGCTGCCGGCCACCGGCTCCACGATCACCGCCGCCACGTTGGAAGGGTCGTGCAGGGGCAGGATCCGTCCCTCGAGTTCGGACAGGATGTCTTCCTTCCACTCGGGTTCCTGGTGGTGGATGTAGGCGTGGTTCACCGGGTCGTGGATGAATCGGAGATGGTCCACCCGCGGCAGCAAGGCGGTGCCGAACACCTTTCGGTTGGCCGGTATGCCGCCCACCGACATGCCGCCAAATCCCACACCGTGATAGCCGCGCTCACGGCCGATGAACACATTGCGGTGTCCTTCACCCCGGGCACGGTGGTAGGCCAGCGCCACCTTCATCGAGGTATCGGCCGCCTCGGAGCCTGAGTTACAGAACAGCACCTTGTTGAGATCACCCGGCGCCATCGAAGCGATCATCTCGGCGGCCTTGAAGGCTTGATCATTGCTGGCCTGAAACGCAGTGGCGTAGTCCAGCGTGTCGAGTTGCTTCTTGATGGCCTCGTTGATCGGCCTGCGGTTGTGGCCTGCACCCACGCACCACAGGCTGGAAATGCCGTCGATGACCTTGCGTCCATCATGGGTGGTGAAGTGCATCCCGTCGGCACCCACGAACACGCGCGGCTCCTTCTTGAAGTGGCGGTTCGGCGTGAACGGCAACCACTGGTGGTCCAAGTTGAAGTCGATCGGGGACATGGGAACTCCTTCAGGCACGGTGTCCATTGACCCGCACCACCGCCGGGTTGATGCAGATGCCAAGTCTTCGGATCATAGTTCCAGCGCCAAGTTCCAGCGCTTCTTCAGGCCAACGGTCAGCGCCGCGGGTTCAGATCACATTGCGTTCCAACAGGGGCTGGTTGAGCACCACCCGCTGTGGGTCGAACGGGGCCAAAGACACCGCTGGGTTGTCGACCTGCGCCACCATCGCCGCCAGTGCACATCCCACGGCAGGCGCCTGCTGCATGCCGTGGCCCGAAAAGCCGCAGGCGGTGTAGGCATTGCGCCAACCGGGCAAGGCACCGGCCAGGCCGTTGTGGTCGAAGGTGTTCATCTCGTAGTAGCCGGCCCAGGCCGAACGCACACGCAGGGCCTCGAAGGCAGGCACGCGGTGGGCCAGGGTGGGCCAGATGACGGCCTCGAACAGAGCGTGGTCGATGGCGTGCAGTGGCGGCTCGTCGGGATCGCCGGGTCCGCCATCGGCGGCGCTGCGCGGCGGTGCACCGGCCAGAAATCCGCGGCCCTCCGGCCGAAACCAGACACCGCTGGGATCGATGACCAGGGGGCAGCCCGGCAGCTCCTGAACCGGGCAATCCAGAACGAACACATCGCGCTTCTTGGGCACGACCGGCAGTTCGGCGCCCAGGGATTGGGCCAGGGGCGCGGTCCAGGCGCCCGCGGTCAGCACGATGGCGTCGCATGGCCAGTGCTGGCCGTCATCGGTGATCGCGGCCACGACCCGCGCGCCCTCGGTCTCGAACTGCCGCACCTGACCCTTGACCATGCGAACACCGCAGGACTGGGCCTTGCGGCGAAAGGCCTGATGGAGCGCGGGCCCGTCGAACCAACCTTCGCCCGAAAGCCCCAAGGAGCCCAGCGCGACATCGTCCACCTGCATCCACGCAAACCGGGCCTTCAGCGCATCGCGGCCGAGCAGGGCGACATCGGCACCGGCCTGACGCTGCACCGCATGGTTGTCGCGCAGCACCTCAGCCCCGGTTGTGCTGGCCAGGTAGAGGTAGCCCGGCTCCACCAGGCCAATGTGGGGCGGCGATTCACCGGGAATGGCAAGCTCTTGCGCAAGACGCCTGAGGAAATCAAGGCTCCAGCGCGATAGGGCGATGTTGGGCTCGGTGCTGAACTGCTGGCGGATGGAGCTGGCCGACAGCGCACTGGAGGCCTGGCGGTACAGCGGGTCGCGCTCCAGGATGGTGACGGCAAGGCCATGGTCGCGGGCCAGGAAACAGGCGGTGGCCGCGCCCATCACGCCGCCGCCCACGATGACGACGTGCCGGCCAGACCCACCGAAGGGTCGGCGGCTGTCTACACTTGTGCGCATGACTGCAGTCTACTCAGCGGAAGCGGTTCACCGCGCCCTGCCCTGGCGACCCCTGGTCGATGCGCTGCACGCGTCTTTCGTTCAAGGGGCCACGGTGCCGGTGCGCCATGCACACGCCATGTCGCCATCGGATACCTTGTTGCTGATGCCGGCCTGGGATGCTCAGCACCTCATCACCAAGCTGGTCACGGTGATTCCCGGTGCGCCTTCCACGGTCGAGGCCACGGTGATGGTGATGAACCGCACCACCGGCCACCCGCTGGCGGTGATGGACGGCGAAGCCCTGACCTTGCGGCGCACGGCGGCGACCTCCGCCTTGGCCGCACGGCATCTTTGCCATCCGGATGTGACCCGCATGCTGCTGGTGGGCACCGGCCGCCTGGCGGCGTGGATGGCGCGTGCGCATTGGGCCCTGCGGCCCCACCTGCAGCAGGTGCTGGTGTGGGGTCGACGCGCTGATGCCGCGCAGGCATTGGCCTCAACCCTGGCATCAGAAGGCCTGCCGGCACAAGCCGTGACCGACCTGGAGGCGGCGGTGGGCAGCAGTGGCCTGATCGCCTGCGCCACCACGGCCACCGAACCCGTGGTGCAAGGCCGCTGGCTGGCGCCGGGCACACATCTGGATCTGGTGGGCGGCTTTCAACCCACCATGCGCGAAGTGGATGACGCGGCGATGGCGCGGTCGCGCATCATCGTCGACACGCACGCCGGCGCCGGGCGCGAAGCAGGCGAACTGGTGCAGGCCTTGCAGGCGGGAGTCATCACCCCGCAGTCGGTGGTGGGCGAATTGGCGCAGTTGCTGCGCGGTGAGTGCGTGGGGCGTCAGTCCCCACAGGACATCACGCTGTTCAAATCGGTGGGCACCGCACTTGAAGACCTCGCCGCCGCGCGTCTGGTGCTGCAAGGGGCTCAGAAGGGATAGTGCCTGGGCGTCGTCTGCATCGTGATCCAGCGCAGCTCGGTGAATTCGGCGATACCGGCCTTGCCGCCGAATCGCCCAAGCCCCGAACCCTTCACACCCCCAAACGGCATCTGCGCTTCGTCGTGCACGGTCGGCGCATTGATGTGACAGATGCCGGAATCGATGCGGCGCGCCACGTTGAATGCGCGGGCCACATCACGACCGAACACGGCGGCACTCAGCCCGTACTCGTTGTCGTTGGCGCAGGCGATGGCCTCCTCGACACCCTTCACGCGCACGATGGCCTTGACCGGGCCGAAGGTTTCCTCATGGTAGATGCGCATCTGCGGCGTGACGCGGTCAAGCAGCGTGGCGGGCATCAAGGTGTTGTCGGCCTTGCCGCCGCACAGCAGCTTGGCACCCTTGGCCAGTGCGTCGTCGATCAGGGCGTTGCAATGTTCCACCGTCGACATGCCGATCACGCTGCCCAACACCACGGGTTCGGGCTTGCGCGGGTCACCCAGTGGCAAGGACTTCGCCTTGTCGGTGAACTTGCGAACGAATTCGTCGGCCACCTGCTCGTCCACGATGATGCGCTCGGTGCTCATGCAGATCTGGCCACTGTTGGCAAAGCAGCCGAAGGCCGCCCCATTGACGGCCTCATCCAGGTCGGCGTCGTCGAGTATGACCAGCGGGGCCTTCCCGCCCAACTCCAGCACGGCCGGCTTGAGGTACTTGGCGCAAGTCATGGCGATGATGCGCCCGACGCGGGTTGAGCCGGTGAAGTTCACTCGGCGCACGGCCGGGTGGGCCACCATGGCCTCCACCACGGCACCTGCGTCCTGGGGCGCATTGGTGATGTAGTTCACCACCCCCGGCGGAAAGCCCGCTTCCTGCAGGGCTTCGATGATGAGTTGGTGCGTGCGGGGGCAGTTCTCGCTGCCCTTGAGAATGACCGTGTTGCCGCAAGCCAAGGGGGTGGCGATGGCGCGCACGGCCAGAATCACCGGCGCGTTCCACGGCGCGATGCCCAGCACCACACCGGCGGGTTGACGCACCGCCATGGCCAGGCTGCCCGGAACGTCGGATGGAATGACCTCGCCGCTGACCTGGGTGGTCAGTGCCGCGGCTTCACGCAGCATGCCGGCGGCCAAGAACACATTGAAGCCGGCCCACATGCCGGTGCCGCCGGTCTCCGCCCCCACCGCCTCGATGAATTGCGGGGTCTTGGCTTGCAACTGATCGGCCGCCTTGAGCAGCAGCGCGCGGCGTTCATTGGGGCCGGTTTCGCTCCAGGTGCGGAAGGCCTCGGCCGCCGCTTCCACCGCCATCACCGCGTCTTGCGGCGAGGCGGCCGGGGCACGCGTGGCCACCGTGCCGTCAAGGGGATTGCGGCGCTCGAAGGTGGCGTTCTTCTCGGCCGTGACCTTCAGGCCGTTGATGAGCATCGACAGGTCGGACATGGTGGACTCCTTGGGATCTTGAGGGGAAGTGTGGCAGCGTTCGAATTGCGATGCGGCTCACCCGACGGGTGTGGCAGTGCCCTGTCCACGCTGTCGGCGCTGCACCGCGTCGCGCGCGTCGGTGGTCTGGCTGTCCTGTGCACCCAGGTAGGCCTCGCGCACCACGGTCGAGCGCGCCAGCAGGCGGGAATCGCCCGAGGCCACCAGCTCTCCGCGCTCCATCACGTAGCCGCGATCGGCCACCGCCAGGGCCTTCTTCACGTTTTGCTCGACCATCAGCACGGTGGTGCCGGCATCCGCGATGCGCCGCACCATGCCCAACAGTTCGTCGACCATGCGCGGGGCCAAGCCCAATGAAGGTTCGTCGAGCATGAGCAGGCGCGGCCGGCTGACCATGGCGCGCGCCACGGCCACCATCTGCTGTTCGCCCCCGCTCATGGTGCCGGCCAACTGCAGGGCGCGCTCACGCAGTTTGGGGAAGTCGGAGAAGGCCTGCTCGATGCGATGCTCGCGCTCAGCCTTGCTGAACAGCCACCCGCCCAACTCCAGGTTCTCACGCACGGTCATTTGGCCAAACAACTGACGGCCTTCGGGCACAAGGCTGATGCCGGCGCGCACGATCTCATGGGTTTTCTCGGGCAGTTCCGCGCCGTCGAGCATCGCGTCGCCGCCGCGCGGGATCAGGCCGTTGAGTGCGCGCAGCAGCGTGGTCTTTCCCGCGCCGTTGGGGCCCAGGATCACGGTCAAGCCCGGCTTGACCTCGAAGGTGAGCCCCCGCAAGACCTGAACCGGGCCATACCCGGCCGTGAGGTTCCACACACGCAAGCGGGCGCGCGCGGTGCCGCCCAGGCTGAAGCCCTCCGGGCGGTGCCACATCATGCCCGCCCCCCTGCCAGCGCAGCATCTGGCGCATCCACGGCTTCATCCTCCTGCATCTCGTCACCCAGGTAGGCCTCGATCACCTGCGGGTCTCGCACCACCTCACGCGGCGGGCCATCGGCGATCTTGCGGCCCTGGTGCAGCACGATCACGCGCTCCACATGGCGCACGAGGATCTTGACCGCGTGCTCGATCCACACCACGGTGAGGTCCAGTTCATCGCGCAGGCGCCGAATCAGCCGCGCCATGGCCACGACCTCGGCCTCGGTCAGGCCAGCAGCCACTTCATCGAGCAGCAGCACCCGAGGCCGGGTCGACAGCGCCATACCGATTTCCAACAAGCGCTGCTGCGAGGGTGTAACGTCCCCGGCCCGCAGGCCCGCTTGATCGCTCAAGCCCACCAGACGAAGGATGCCCGCGGCGTCGCGCAGGGCCCACGGCACGCCTACCTCGTCACCCCAAAAAATCCACTTGCGGCGCCGGCGACCCGCAAACTTCAGACCAAACTCAATGTTGGCCTGAACGCTGAGGTCGGAAAACACACGCGGCGTCTGAAAGGTACGCGCCAGGCCCCGCGCGGCAAAGCGGTGCGGGCCGGCGCCGGTCAGGTCACGCCCGGCGGCCAGGAGGCGGCCGGACGTGGGCTCGGTCACGCCGCTGATGGCGTTGAAAAAAGTGGTCTTGCCCGCGCCGTTGGGGCCGATGATCCCCACGAGCTCACCGGTCCGGAAGGCTGCGCTGACGCCATCAACGGCCACCAGGCCACCGAAGCGCACGGTGACCTCGCGGGCCTCAAGCAACACGGATGCACCGGCTTCAGACAAGTCGCTGCTCCCTCGAACGCTTCTTCTCGCGCTCCTTCTCGCCGGTCCACTCGCGCTTCTTTTCCTTCCACCAAGCGCGGGTGTCGTCGCGCCAGATCTTCCAGGTGTCCCAGCGCAGTGAGGCCAGTCCGCCAGGCAGGTACAGCACGCACAGAATGAGCAGCAGGCCCAGGGACATCATGTAGACCTGCGGGGCCTGCAGACGCAGGGTTTCGGCCAGCAGGCTGAAGACGATGGCGGCAATCAGCGGGCCCCACAGCGTCATGGCCCCGCCGATCAGGGCAATCAGCACCGTCTGGAACCCGATGAAGGGATTGAAGACGGTGTGCGGGTCGATGTAGGTCCAGCGCACCGACATGGCCGCGCCCACTGCGCCGGCCACGGCTGCGGTCATCGCGAACCCCGCGAGCTTGACCCAGCGCGTGTTCACACCCAGGGTCTGCGCTCGCTGCTCGTCGGCGCCGATGCCCATGAGCGCCAGACCCAGCCGTGTGCGTCGCACCCACATGGAAAGGCCTACGGTCAGCACCGCCAACAGAAGCACCGTCAGGTAGATCGTGTCGCGCTCTGGCACCACAGCCAACACCCGGCCGACCGTTCCGGTGACGGACTTCTCGTAGTAGGTGACGGCATGGCGAATCAGCTCGGTCATGCCGAAGGTGAGCACCGCGAAGTAGGTGCCGCGCAGGTGCAGCACCGCTGCGCCCATGACCACGGCCACGCCAGCCGCCACCGCCGCACCCAAGGCGATGGTGGCCACCCAGCCGAGCTGTTCAAGCTGCATGGCGCAGGTGTAGGCCCCGATACCGAAGAAGGCCGATGTGGCCAGCGACAAGTAGCGGGTGCTGCCGCAGAACAAGCCCCAGCTGCTGGACAGCGCCACATACATCAGGCAGGTCAGGCCCATGGACACCATGAACTCGCTGCCGAGGTAGGGCAGGCTTAGCCCCCAGCCGGTAAGGCCGAAGAGCACGAGCAGGTCGCGGGTGAGCAGTTGACGGTCGTTCATGAATGGATCACCCGGTCAAGCCTTGCGTGTCTTTCGGGTGAACAGGCCCTCGGGCCGCAGCAGCAGCACTGAGATGAACACGATGTAGGACAACAAGGCCTTGAGCGAGGGATTGGTGTAGTGCATACCGATGGCCTCGACCACGCCCAGCAGCAGACCGCCAAGCAAGGCGCCTCCCATGCTGCCGAAGCCGCCCAGCGTGATGACGATGAGCGCGGTGACGGTGTAGGGCTCGCCCATGGACGGCGAAATCGTGTAGGCCATGGACAGCAGGCAGCCGGCCACGCCCGACAGCCCCAAGCCGATGCCAAACATGAAGGGATGCAAGCGCTTGGTGTCGATGCCCACGAGCTGAGCCCCCACCGGCGACTGCATCAGGGCTCGCACGCCCTTGCCCAACAGCGTGGCGCGAAGCAAGGCCAGCAGGCCCAGGCTGAACAACAGGGCCAGCACGAACACCACCAGCTTGTTGCCAGCCACCGGTGCGCCGCCCACCTGCACCGGGTCGGTCATGAAGTCATAGCCGCGCAAGTCGCCACCCCAGATCCACGACACCATGTTCTGCACCAGGAACATCAGGCCAAAGGCCACCATGAGGCCACGGGCCTCGAAGATGTCGAGGTTGGGTGAAGTGGACACCAGGCGGCGAAAGCACAGGAAGTGGATGGCCATGCCCGCCACGCCCAGCACCGCGAAGGCCACTGGGATCATCAAGAGCGGATTCAGGCCCAAGGAGGTGTATGCCATCCAGGTGAGGTACGCACCCACCATCAGGAACTCACCGTGCGCGATGTTGAGGATGCGCATGAGGCCGTACTGGAGATTCATCCCCAGTGCGACCAGCGCATACACCCCGCCCGTGATCAGGCCCGAGCCGATCAGCTCGA
>JACCDW011216413.1_pt1 | contig 20252 bp, 17 predicted proteins | sample 7449781 | NCBI WGS metagenome assembly JACCDW01 (sample SAMN15323449, study PRJNA562643) | freshwater metagenome | isolation source: river surface water | place: USA:Blue River Watershed | collected 2017-08-18
GGCCGAGAATTTCAACAATTCAAGGACCAGTGGATGGATCGGCTTACTGCTTCGGAGGTTGTTGCTGCTGCGCTCCCACCATCGGACTGACGGTGTCAAACGGGAACAGCGACTGGAACATCGAGCGGGCGTTGGCGTTGGTCGGTGCGCCGCTGCCGCCACCTTGGCCAGGAGGCTTTGGCGCGAGGTCCGTGAGCCCTGGCACACCACGCGTGCTCGGTGCTTTGGGCAACATGCGCAGCTGGCGCGCGGCCTGGCCTTCAGGTGTGAACGGAGGCTGCGGTGTTTGACGCAGCTGCGCGGGCCGTGGCTCCTCAGTCGCGAGATAGTTCAGTGCTGGCGTGACCGCCGTTTTGCCCACTGACACACCCATGCTGCCGAGGTAGTTCAGCAGGCGGTTGGCGATGTCAATCTGCTGCTTCTGCGTGCGACCTTTTTCAAGGAGCAGGGCCATGGCCTGTGGGTCCTTGACCGCGTTCTCCAGGATTTGACGCACGGTGGCGCTGGGCAGCTGGTCAAAGATTTGACGCACGGCCTTGGAGCCCGCAGAAGCGGCGATCAGGGAGCCCGGGCCACCAGGGGCCGCAGCCGTACCGATTCGTGCACCCACGACGCGCAAAGCTAGGTCAGTGACAGCATCCGCGCCCTGGATCACATCGTCCAGCGGGATGTTGTTTTTCACCGCTGTCTCGATCTTCACCATGGGGTTGATCAAGCGGCGCAGGTCCTTCACTTCGGTGAGGGACATCAGGCCACTGGAGCGCATGATGTTCACGAGCGACGGCTGGTTCTGTGCAATAGGCTTGAAGAGCGCGTCTTCGTAGGCCTGGATGTTGAACTTGCCGGAGTTTCCGCCCGCCTTGGTGTAAGCGTAGTCGTACAGAGCCGACTTCATGCCGTCGACCGAATCACCGCCACCGGACTTGGCCAGCTTGGCGATGTTGGTGATGTTCTTGACAGGGAACTTGCTTGTCAGCGCGTCGTTGATGGCGCGGCTGGGGTTCTCCACGGCCAGCACCTGGGCAAAGGCCGTCTGGTTTTTGACAGCCTTGTTCAGCGCGCTGTTTTGGTTGGCCACCTGGGTGAGCAAGTTGCTGGCGTGCGCAGCGTCGCGCAGGTCGTCCATGATGCCCAGCTTCTCGAGCATCGGGGCATTTTGCTGCGCAAACTTGGTCAGCTTGGCAGTGTTGAGCTTCTGGACATAGGTGCCCTTGGCCTGGTCGTAGACCGTGGTCACTGCCTCGTTTGCAAGCAAGCGCAGCACACGGTTCTGTGCGTCCTGGATGGATACCACCTGCGTGTCGGCCAGGTCTGCCATGGGCTTGAGATTCTTGGCCTGCTGGCTGTTCTTGCCGAACTTGGCCACCGCGTCGTCATACTGCGTGCGCATGAACTTCACGGCGTCCTCGATCTGCTCCATGCGCTGCGCGGTCACATCGGCATTGGTGCCGAAGGCGCGTTGCACGAGCAGCTCTGCAGGCAGGCGCTCTGCGCCAGCGCGGGTGGTGTCACCGGTGATGGACGCGGTCTTGGCAAAGGTGCGGGTGAAGACGTCGTTCAGACTCTTGGAGTACTGACGGGCCTGGGCAAAGATGGGGTTGTCCAGGCTGTTCAAGTCCTTGAGCATGCCCTCGGCCAGCGAGCCGTAGAAGTCGGCATTGCCCACTTCGCCACGGCCAGCGGCCTCACGCGCCATCTTCAGGAGCGTGGAGCGGTAGTTCACCAGCTCGTCGACACCGATCTCACTGGGGTTGGGCTTGAAGCCGTAGGGCACCTGCTTGGTGTCCAGATATTCTTGGGTGGCCTTGCCAGCCTTGAACTGCTGCACAGCGTCCTTGTTGACGCGCAGCGACTCCATGATCTTGCGCACAGGGGCAGGGATGGCGTCGTCGTACAGCGCCTCACCCACGCCAGCGGCGCGGTTCAAGAAGATGTCGACGGTGGCCTGGGGCTTGATGACCGGAGCCTTGAGCGTGGGCTGGTTGATCGTGATCATTGGCCACTTGCCGGTGCGATCGTAGATGCGCTGGGCTTCGATACCTTCCATGGGCACCTGGCTCTTGCGCACGCCGGCCACAGGCTTGGTCATATCGTTGACCGCAGCCGTCCACAGCTCGCTCTCGTAGTCGCGAGCTTGACGCAAGGCCAACTCTGTCTCGGTCTTGACGATGTCGCCGATCGAGGCGCGTGCAGCAGGGGTGTCCTTGCTGATTGTGGCGATCTTCTGCGCGGCCTTGGCGTCAGCTGCAGCCAGGCGGGTGTTGAGCAGGTTGTCGAAGTTCTGCTGGCGCAGCTGCGCAGCAATCTTCAGTGCTTCAGGGTTGCCAATCTTTTGCAAGTTGTCGATGAGCGCCTGGTATGCACGCATGGAGTTGACTGCCTGCTGGCGTGTCTCGCCGCCAAACTGTGCGTGGTGTTCACCCAGCGCGGTCTCCAGGTCCATCAAAGCCTGACTGCCTGTTTTTTGACCAGATGTCGGAGTTGGCACGGTGCCGGGCAACTGCTGGCGCAGGGCCTTGGCCAGTGCAACAGGGTCCTCGCCGCTCTTTTCCAGAGCGTCGAGCAAGATGTTGGCAGACTTGAGTTCAAGCGAGTTGGCCCGGCCAGCGTAGGCCGTCTTCATCTGCTTCAGGCCGCCCTTGGCCAAGTCCAGGCCGCTGACAAGCAGCTTGGTCGGAGTCAGCACGCCGGCGCTCAACTCGGCACCAAAACGCACGCCTTGCTGGCCAGGGAAATAGGACTCAGCTGATCCGCCGGCAACCCCCATTGTTCCAGCCGCCACGGCCTCAGTGCCCAGGAAGGCCATGGGGCTGCGACGTGCCATCTCGCCGTAGGCAGAGATGAACCGAGAAACGCGGTTGCCCGTCATCAAAGGCAGGCCAAATGCTGCGGGGGCCGTGGCAATTGAAGAGCCAAACGTCTTGCCGCCTTCGCGGTATGGCACCAGGTCTTCGCGTTCAACAGCAGGGAACCAGCGTTCAAGTTCGTTGCCAAACAGCATGCCGGCACCTGCGCCAGCAGCAGTCGTCACAAGGGGAATCGCGGCAGCATAAGGACCAATGAATGGGGCAGCAGCCGTGGCCATGGGCATGCCCAGGCGTAGGCCAGTTACCGCACCGGCCACAACAGGCGTGTCACGAGCTGCGCCCTGGGCGGCTCCAATACCGACTTCCGTGGCCCGTTGGCCAAGGGTCGGGCGCGATGCCTCAAGGCCCTCGGGCAGGCCGCTGGCAGCAGAGGTGTCCCCAAAAGGCTCCGAGAACATGCGCGTGCTCGGCGCGCCCCCAATGGGCTCAAGCCCGGGAGGAAGTCCTGTTTCGGCGGTGCTTTTTTCTTTTGGGTCTGCCATGTTTGTGCCTTATTGAGAACGGGGTCTGACTTTGGCGGGCGTCGTGCCTTGCCACAGGACCTCAGTGCCAGGAGGATATTTTCTCAAATCCGATTCCGAATATACAGCGGGCGGCAGGCCCAATTCAGAGTAGAACTTGCGGTACTCCATGGCCTTTTGCCGTGCTTTGCCCTTGGCCTCTGGCGACAGACTGGAGTCGTCACGACCCTGCTGGTCAAACTCCTTGATGCCTGACTGCAAGGCCTGGCCCAAAGCGATCAGGCGGGTGCCGTAAGCATCAGGATCGTTCCAGGTGGAAGGACGGATGTTGAGTACTTTCTCCAAACGCTTTTGCTCATTCACACTGCCTTGAGTGCTCTTGAGCATGGCTTCAATCAGGCGCTCTGCATCCAGCTCGGCGTTCTGACGCGCCAAGGTGATGTGTGCAGCCGGGTCGCCAAGACCTGGGATGCTGGAGACAAAACCAATGGCCGAGGACACTGGGCCGGCGACCTTGAAGCGGTCGTTCCACAGCGAAGACTTGCCGGTGGGCGCTGCGGCCACAGGGGCAGTTGTTGCTGCCGGAGCGGCCACAGGCGTCACGCCCTGGTCCGTGGTCCCTGCTGCGGGAGCAGGGGTGCTGGTAGCGGCAGGAGCGGCCACAGCAGGATTGCCGCTTGGCACAAGCGCCGGGGTCGGCGCAGTGCTCTTGCCCAGCTTTGCACGGGCAGCTTCAGCAGCCTTGACAAAGTCCGGGATCATGACCGGCATCTCTTTGGTGTACGGCTGGCGCGTGACGGGGTCAAAATGTGTCTCGTAGCGAGGCGTTTTGAACTTGGTGATGGCCGACGCGATGAGCTTGTCTTCCTCTGGCTGTGTCTGGCCGGCAGAATAGCGCTCCAAAAGCCCCGGCATGTTGACCACGTTCCACTCCCAGTCGCCTTTGCCAAAGATGCTGCCACCCAAGCCCTTGAGCTTCTCGGCTTCGACCTTGGCGCTGGCTTTGAGGATGTCGCCAAACACAGTCGCCTTGCGCTTGAGCAGCTCGGTGTTCTGAGCCACAACCTGGTCCTGATCCTTCTCGGACGCTTGCAGTGCCAGCGTCTTGAGCTTCAGGTCGATGTTGTTCATGGCCTCGACGTGCTTGCCGATGGCCCCAGGCAAAGACTTGGCAGCGCCGGCCAGGCGGCCGAAGAAGCCGCCGCGCAGCGGACGGCCCTGGTCATCAGTGTTGGCACCGAAGTTGAACGCACGCTGGCCCAGCTCAAACAAGAGCTGTGCTTCTGCGTTGCCACGGCCCTTGTCAGCGCCAAGCAAGGCCTGGTACTCAGGCAAGCGCTTTTCCATCAGCTGGCCCAGGGTTGGCACCGTCTCAGGGGCCCTGGTCAGGAGGTTTTGCATCTGCGTTTTTGCAGCTGTCACGAGCTCAGGCGGGTACACCAGCAGTTCCTTGTCGGAAGCGCCAGATTCATCTCCTGTAGGGGTCACACCCGCCGGACTAGACCCTACTTGAAAATTTTGGACGTACCCACCGCGTGCCATGGCCACGGGAGGTTGGTCGCTCGGGGGCATCGCAGGAGCACCGCCTGGTGCACCACCAGGAGCGCCACCGCCCATGCTCGCCATCAAAGCAGCAATGCCGCCCTGGTCGGGAGGAGGAGCGCCCGCGCCAGGAGGCAGCGGGGGCATGCCGGGAGGAGGCGTGCCAGGAGCACCGCCCATCATCGGGGGCTGTGGTCCTTGGGCCATGGGCTGTGATTGGGGCAGCGCGCCAATACCGCCACCGCCTTGCTGCGCCAAGATCGGCTGCAGCATCGCGAGCACCTGCTCGGGCGTCTCGGTCGCGGCCTTGTAGCCCACGAGGTCGGCCAGCTCATCACGACGAGCGTCAACAGAGCGCATGTCGCCCCGCAGGTTGTTCATCAGGATTTCAGGAGAGTCAGGACGACGCTCCATCATCATTTCAGGGCCCGCTTCGCCGTCATCGCCCTCGTCGTCACCTTCATCGGCCATGGAGTCCATGAAGCCTTGCATGATTCCGACGTTTTCGATGTCGTCGTCTTCGCTCATCATCTTTTTGTTCATATTGACCTCTTAGAAAAGACCAGCCTTCTTCGCGCCAGCGGCAGTTGCCACGGCACCCAGGCCAATGCCCACGGCTTGCTGGAATGGGCTTGCCGTCGGCTGGCTTGCCACCTGCGTGGACATCTGGCTGGACGGTGCGCCCTTGTAGATGTCGGACAGGAAGCCGGCCTGCTGGTACGGCGCGTAAACCTTTTGCAACTCGCTGGCGCGCTGCGCATCCAGCGTCTGCTGGTTGAACGCTTGCTGCGACTGGCCGACGTTGTACAGGAAGTTGATGTCGCCCTGCTGCAAAGCCTGAGCCGTCTGGCCCAAAGCGCCTTGCTGCACGCCGAGCTGACCCAGCTGACCTGCCAACTGACCGAGGCCCTGGGCCTGCTGCTGGCCGATGCCGAACTGCTGCGTCGCGAGCTGGCCGATGCCCTGGCCAAGGCCTTGGAACTGCTGCGCCTGCTGGCCATAGATGCCTGCAGCGGTCTGGGCGGCTTGGTTGCGCGCCTGGCCCTGCTGCATGAGCAAGTTGGCGATGTTCTGGTTGATCGAAGCCTCCTGGCCAGCCAAAGCGCCGCCCTGAGAAGCCAGGTTCCCATACTGCTGCGCGGCCTGCTGGTAGATGTTTGCTGCGCCCTGGCCCAGCTGTGCTTGCTGCACACCAAGTTGGCCAAGACCCTGGCCAGCCGCCACTTGGTTTTGAGCCAGATTGCCGTAAAGCCCTGCTGCTGCCTGGCCCAGCTGTGCCTGCTGTGCAGCCTGCGCGCCCACCTGCTGGCCGATGTTGGCCAACTGGCCTGCACCTGCCTGGTTGATCTGCGCCCGTTGTGCTTCCAGGGCACCGGCCTGTGAGCCTGCCTGGACACCCAGGCCTGCCTGCTGGGCTGCCAATTGCGCGGCTTGCTGCTGCAGGCCTGCCTGCTGTGCAGCAACCTGAGCCTGCTGCGCGCCCAACTGGCCAATGCCTTGGCCAGCCTGCATTTGACGGCCTTGCTGCTGCTCAAAGGCCTGCATAGCTTGAGCCTGGGACTGGGTGTACCCCTGAGACAAGAGGTTGGCAATCGTGGACGCCTTTTGGTCCATCAAGTTGCGCTGCATCTCAGCACGTTGAACGCCTTCGCGCTCGCCGCCAAACGCGCCAGACCTTACCGCTTGCGCTGCCAGGCCTTGACCTGCAATCGCGCTTTGGCGGTTCATCTGCTTCATCGTCTCGTCGATGACTTGCTGCTTGTAGGGGTCCATGAAGGCTTGTGCAGCAGTCGGGTCATATCCGCCCGCTGCGCCCGCAAGGGTCCCAATACCTGCCTGCAATGCTCCCTGAGCCATGCCAAAGCCCGGCTGGCGAGCGGCTTGCGCTGCCATGCCGATAGCCTGCTGGCCCTGGCCCAGGCCTTGTTGAATCATCTGGTTGGCTTGGCCAAACTGAGGCTGCGCACCTTGAAGCTGGCCAGCGGCCTGCGCCATCAATGCCTGAGAGCCGCCAAAGTCCGCCGCGCCAGAGCCAAGGGCCATCTGCTGGGCTTGAGTCAGGCCGCCGATGCCTTGAGCAATTGCTGAAGTGGCAGGCTGCAAGTTAGCCTGGCTGGACATGGCCGCCATGTTCTGGGCCGTGGCTAGTGATCCGAGGCCTGTGGCCAGGTCTTGACGCGCCGCGCCAAACTGACCGGTGGTGTCGGATGCTGCTGCACGCTGCGCAGCGGCGTCCAGATAGCCCAGGCCCTGGTTGATTTGACCAATGCCTGAGGTGATGTTGCCAGTGGCAGCCCCTGCCTGGCCCATGGCCGTTTGAGCATCGGTGAATTGCCTGCGGGTGTCAGCGCCACGCAAGATGTCGGCGGCCTCACCAGTGGTGGCATACGCCCCGCCCAGTGCCTGGTTGGCAGCGGTCATGTAAGGCGTGAAGGCCCCCACGCCCTGCTTCTCGGCGGCAGTGATGGCCGCTTGCTGTGCAGGGGAGAAGCCTGCCACCTGGTAGCCAGGCAGCTGCTGGGCAAGCGTCTGGCCACCACCTTGGTTGAAGGCCAGCTTCTGGGCTTCTTGTAGTAGCTTGAGCTTGTACGCTTCAATCTCCGGGGCTTCCCGGACTATCTGTTGGGTGACTGTTTCGTCTGCCATTTATTTCCCCTTAAACTGGGCCGCCTTCGAGCTTCTTCATCAATTTATACATGCGAGCCGCGCCTTTGCGACGGCTGCCCCCTCCGGCGTTGCGCACGGCCTTGGCCGTGAACACGAATTCACCGTCAGACAGCATCGCCGGGATGTCATCCGAAGTCCCCGTGCCAGGGCCCGAAATCGGGCCGTTGCGACGAGGGAAATGCGTCATCTTGGCGTCACCGCCCTTGGCCATGCGACGGGGCTGGCCGTCCGGGCCGTAGATGATGGGCACGCCATACAGGCCTGCCACGTTGTAGGGTTGCGCCACACCGCCAGGGTTGGCCGTTACACCGGTTGGAATGACCATGCCAGGCTGGCCAATCGGGATCGAGCCATACGAGGGCGTGGGCACGATTGGATTGGACGGCTGATCAGGACGGGTGTAGGTGCTAAGACCACCACTGAAGCGGTCAGGGTTATCCCGCATGTAATCAGAGCCGGTGTAGGCACGGTTGAACGCGGGGTTTTGGTTAGCAGGAGAGCCTTCCATGCCGCCAGCGGCTCCGACAACAGCAGTGCCCGCCAGGGCCAGAGGACCATACTTCTGGAGGATGCCAGCGTCTGCCGGCAAGCCTGCCCGGCTGGGCGAGAGGTATTCGTTGTAGAGGTCCTTGGCACCCGTGACCATCTTGTCGATGAAGCCGGTGGGCTGCGCTGCTTGGGGCACGCTGGACAGGCTGTAATTGGCCGCGCCACTTGCTGTCGTTGCAGGGCTGATTGGAGCGCGCAGGCCAGTGCCCATCGCGTCGCCCATACCAGGCACGCCAGTCATTGGAGAGGTCGGCATGCGCAGGCCGGTGCCCATCGCGCCTTCCATGCCAGGGACAGGAGCGGAAGCCGGGCCCGCCAAGCTGTAATCGCCTCGGAAGTTGCCAGCTGCATCGAAGCCAGCAGAAGGGCCCATCGCAGGCATCTTCAAGCCGGAGCCGGTGTACTGTTGGTTGCCGCTGGCCAAGAGGTCCTGAGCGGTGCCAGTCGTGCCCACTTGGCCAGCAGAACCCACTTGGCCAGGGGCCTTGATTCCGCCGCCTTCAGTCGGGGCTGTTTGAGTGCCACCTTCAGTCGGAGCACCTTGTTGAGCCGCTGCCTCGGCAGGGTTCAGGCCGCGCAGAGCTGCTGCGGTTGCGCCAGACATCGCGCCCATCTTCAACGCGTCGGCCGTGCTCATGCCACCCAGTTTGCCGATGCCAGCGCCAATCAAGCCTGTGGACAGTCCCGTGTTCAACGCGCCACCAGCTGCGCCTGGCAGGTATTGGCCAAGCGATGCGACAGGGCTCGCGCCCATGATCGTGCCGCCGCCGCCAACATAGCCCAGAGCGCCGGAGATCAAAGCATCCTTGACAGAGCCACCGGCCATGAGCGTCGTGCCCGCGCCGGCAAGGCCAGCTGCGGTGCCCATGGACAGGCCCACGCCTGCTGGTCCGAGGACCGTGGCCAGTGCAATGGTGCCCAAGACGCGTCCGACAGGGCTCTGGAGCACTTTCTTTGCGACGTTGACCACAGACTTGACCACAGACTTGACCGCGCCAACCACCTTGCCAACCACCCCACCCTTAAACTCAGGCAGGCCAGTGGCAGGGTTAATCGTGCCGGAGCCACCGCGACGCTTGAGCATCTCGGCTTCTTCAGGGGTGATGTGTGCCAGGATGCTGTCGCCGCCACGGCCTTTGGCTGCAAGGTATTGGCCGACATCTGCCAGGCCGCCCTGGGCCATGGCCATGGGCTGCAGGCCTTCGACAACCGGAGCCAGGTTCATGGGCTCTTGAGCACCCGCGCCTTGCATCTGCTGCATTTCGTGCAGCACTGCGAGCATCGCGCCGATGAACTCAGGATCGTATTCCTCAGGCATGTCACCCTGATCCAAGGCACCTGCCTCAACCATCTTCTGCAAGAGGTTCTTGTAGTCGCCAGGGTTCTGGCTGACATATTCAAAAATCTGGATAAGCAGGTCAAGCTGCTCAGGCGTGAGTTGAAGGTCACCGATGTTTTGGCGGATGGCTTCCTTCAGAGCGGCTTGCTCACCAGGATTGACCATTCCAAGCGCAGTTTGCGCGGCGTCATACGAGTCAGCGCTCGTGACGGTCGGTTGCTGTGATTGGGCCTGTTCGCCCTGCATGTCCATACCCTGAGGCAGGGCCATGATTCCTTCATTTGCCATGGTAGTCCTTTCCAATTTTTGCCAAGAGCCTCATGGTGGGCTGCGCGCCGGGAAAGGACGCGTTAATGGCTGAAATTATCCAACAAAAAGTCAAGTTTTGTCCACTCATTACGACCTGTCCATTTCCAAATAGGACAGATAAAAGTCCACATCCGATACGCTGGCCGTCACTTTGAGCACATCACCAGCCTGCAACACGCAGGGAACACCCGAAAAGACGTCCATTGTCTGGTTCGTGGGCAGCGCATAGGTCTTCAAGAGCCGGTATGGCGTAGCGCCGCCCAGCGGATAGACCGTCACGGTGAGCGCGCAAGTGCTGGCGTTCTCGTTGGTCACGCGCAGCGACGAGATGATGGTGTTGTTTGCATCGGGAGCCGTGTAGATCGCAGTCTCAGTGGCGGCCGTTGGGGTGAGGTATTTACGTAGGTACTTGTTTGCCATGATCAGTTCGCCGATACAAAGTTGATGGTCAGGATCACCGATGGGATGGCAGGGCGCGTGGGGCTCGTACCAGCGGCGTAGTTCTCCAAAAAGACGTCAATGTTGTCTGACCACCAGGCAATTTCCAGGTAGTCGTTGAATGGGTCGTCCACAGTGAAGATGCCAGTGATCGCTGGCACCACATGCGACCACACGCCCGAGCTCTTGCGCGCAGGCACATCGAAGCGTGTGTTGCTCAGGGGGTAGTTCACGCCGGTGTCTTTGGCCCACACTTCAAACTCGGCAACAGTATTGCTGCGGTTGGTCACCTGCAGCGTAAAAGTCACTAGGTACTGTCCGGCGCATGGCACTTTAATGCGACTGCCGCTTTCCACGCTGATGCCGTTGGAGAACGCAGGAGCAAAAGTCAAGAGGTTCTCGCCGGTGATGCTGGCATTGGCCTGATCCTGGTCAGAGAGCATCATTGCGTTAGGCAAGATGATGCCGTTGCTGTTCTGAAAGCCTCGAATGCCGCCTGCAAACCCACCGCCTGCGCCAGAGCCAGCTGCCATCCACGTGCTCGCTCCCGCGATGTTGTCGCTGACGGTTGGCGTGTAGGTGTTGTTGAGCTGGAAGATCACCTGCTCGAGCGACCGCACCAGTTGGTTGAACTGCGCTGGATCGTAGCCCGACGGCGAGGCGTTGGGCAGGCGGACGTTGTTGATTTTGCTCATCGCAGGCCGTCCGGCTGAATGTCAACGCGCATCGTGCCAAAGCGCCACCAGCTGCCCAGGTCACTGCTCTCAATTCGCAACTGAATCTGGCGGCCGCGAGCGCGCGTGCTGACAAACTGTGTGCCGGGAGAGATGACATACGGGTCCAGCGAACTCGGTGTCGCAGACGCCTGTGGGTATGGACGCAAGCGCAGGTGCACGGTCAGGTCACCCTCTTGACGCTTGAAGTCAGGGATGAACTTCTGCATGAGCAGCATTTGATCGCCATCACCAATGTCAAAGTAGCCTGAGTACACATAGGCGTCGATTGGCTCGCCATTCGCGTCCACACCATCTTCTTGGTTGTACAGGTGAGTGCGGCCTGCTGTCAGGCCGTAGATCGGAGTGAGCGTGGCTTCGTTGTCCAGCGGGTCGTACTTTGTAGCCAGGGGCTTTTCAAAGGTGCCGATGTCGGTCCATGCAGTGCGCGCCATGGTTCCAATTGACCACACGTTTTCCATGTAGTTGTAGGTCACAAAGCGGTTGACATAGTCACTGCTCAAAGACGGATAGAACCATGTCACTTCGTTGAACTGGGTGTTGATACCCACATTCACCGAAGAGGCCTGAACAATGTTCAGGTCTTCAAACACGTAATCCTGCACCGTGCATGGAATCTTCTTGACCGTGCCGTCGAACACGAAGAACGCGTCCTTGCTCATCCAGTACGCCACGCCGTTGACGTCAGCCGAAGCATGAGGGCCAATGATGCCGCAGTTGGCACCCAGCTGCTGGAAGCCAAAGGTGTAGGGAGGCCCAAGGTACTGCTGGCCGTGCAGTGAGGTGTCGGTCCAGATCAGAATCTGGCCGCGTGAGCGCAGTGCCGAGACAATCTCGTTGCCGTCCGTGAGCCGTTGTCCGCCAGCCGTGTTGGTTGCGGTGGCCACAAAGTCGCCAATGTTTTCCTGGTCTGAGAAGCGCACATACATGGGGTCCTGTGTGTCAGGGTCTCCCAGTGTGGACTCCGTGCCAAAACACACCAGGTGCCGGTCAGGCGTCGAGACCAACGCAAACTTACTCTTGGTGGGCGCGCCTGCAATGGCCACGGCTCGCGTTCCGAGGCCACCGGTGGGGTCCCAGTCGTAGATGCCGCCGTCCACCAGCTGCATGATGAGGTTCTGGCCGTAGTTGTCAAACTGCCAGACCTGTGCCAGCAACGACAAAGAGGCGGAAGGAGGACGCGGCGTGCCCCAAGTGCTCAAGCCCCAAGTGCCAGTGCCCCAGCCGAAGTCTGCATAGCTCTTGTCGCCACCAACATGAATCTGATAGGCCGCGTCGGCCGTGCCGGCCGCTGTGGCCGTTGAGGTCGCTTGGGTCGGTGAGACGATGGTGTATTCGTTGGCATTGAGCACCTCTTGAATCTGGAACTCGTTTTCCAAGTCCGCATTCGGGATTCCACCTGGGTTTCCGGTCGCATTGGAAAAGGTGACAAAGTCGCCCTCTGTTGCGCCATGCGCCACGTCGTTCACGGTCACTGTGGTCAGGCCGTTGGTGGTGTCAAAGGTGCAAGAGCCAGTAGCCCGAATGGGCGTGATGTCGGACCATGCGCCACCGTAGAAAGCATAGACCTTGCGATTTGTTCCGATGGCCGCGTAGGGAGCACCATCCAGGCCGTTCCAAGTGAAGATGTCACTGGCAGAACCTACAAAGTTCACCTGCGTGTTGCCGAACTGCGTCCAGCCGCCCATCTTCTCAGGCAGCCCGTAGCGAAAGCGCACGTAGTCGCTGTCCACCCAGCCGCCTTCAGCGCCGTATTCGGTGTTCTGCTTGTCAACGCCAGGCTTGAGGAACAGTCTGAGGAGTGCCATATCAGCCCTTCGCAGCGCGCATGTTGTCAACAAGGTTGGGGTACGGACGGCCCGCTTTCTTGGCTGCGCGCTTGGCGGCGGCCTTCTTTGCAGGCGTCAAAGCCCTGGGTTTTCCAAGGCTCTTGGGGCGCTTTTTGTCCCAAACAGGGGTGTTTTTCATGTGACGCGTCTCCATTCAGGTTTGCCATCACCTCGGCTGAAGTGTGGCGTGTCGACCAGTTTGAGGCCATTTCCGCCCCAGGAATTGAGCGGATGCAGCGATTCCCAGTATGCGCCAAGGGGTGCCAAAACCTTCTTGTCATAGACCAGCTTGCCGTCCAGGAAGAAGTTAAAGTCCACTGCCAGGCGCTTCAAATGCAGCGAGTTCATCGTCTGGCTGCGGCCAGTCTTGACGTAAATCTGCTGTTGTTCAGGGGTGCGGTAGAGCTCGCCGGCGGTCACCAGAAAGCCCTGGGAACAGGCGAACTCGACGAGCTTGCCAACGTCACGCAGAAAGGCACATTGCTCACGGACCAGGCTCATTTGGTGCCTCCATTCGTCAGCTGTTTGATGGTCTCATCCTTCTCTTTGGAGCCGCGTGTGGTGCCAAACTCGAAGGAATAGATGTTGTCCAGGTAGCCCAGGAAGCGGCCCAGAACCAGGGTAAAGATGCCCTTGACGTACTCGTTGATGCTCTGGTCTTTCCAGACGATCCAGACCATTGCGCCTACCATCACAACGGCCAGGAAGAACATCAGGTTGGCACGGTTGTTGGTCATGCCGCGCTTGATGAACTCGACATCGCGATCGCGGGCGCTGTCGCGGTCTTTGACCTCTTCCTTAAAGGCTTCCAGGTCGAGCTTGTTGTCCTCAATGCGAAGACGCAGCAACTCTTCCTCGTGGTCCATCTCATACTGCTTGAGCGTGAGAAGGTCCTTGTCGGACATGTTGGGCTCGATTTTGACGCCGGTCTTTTCCTCGACCCAGTCTTTGCCCTTAGCCATGACGGCATTGCCAATCAGGCTCAGGCCCTGGGACAGGAGGGGTGCCAGCAGTGCAGGAATAGGCATTTTTACCCCTTGATGTTGAAGCTGAGGTTTTTGTGGTTGGGGTAGTTCACCACCACTTCACCCTCAGGGCATTTGTATTTGATGTGGGCCAGCAAAGTGGCCGCCCCAGCGGCAATAGGCTGGGTAGTGTCCAGTTTGAACTTGTAGCCAAACTTGTCGACTTCAGGGGAAGCAGGACCTGAGAACGTGGCGATGCTTGGCAGAGCAGGATGCACGACAAAATCTGCATCACGCACTTCCAACTTGAAGCTGGTTACTTCGCAATCATCGCGATTCTTTTTGCGGGCGACAACCGCCTTGAACTCCCCGTTGGCAGGGCCATCACTGATGTGAAAGTGCTCCGGTGCCCACTCCAAAATGTCTTTCCTGAAGACGCCTACCTTGTCGGCAAGTGTCCATCCGCCCCCGATCATCGCGATAGAAGCGGTGACCAGGCCGATGGTCTTAGAGGCGTCTTCAAGAGCAAACATTCGAGTCCTTACATAGTCGCTCCCGATGCAGCAGGGACCGTCGTGATCTCGATCGCCACTGACTGTTGCAAGTTCAGTGGTTGCCCGCAATCGGCGCAGGTGTCTGCGTCGATTTCGGACTGATCCAGGTCGTAGCCGCACGCACCGCAGTAGACTTCCACGGTGTGTGCGGGCTCGATGCTGCCGTCAGGCAGCGTCCGTGACGGGCTTTGCAGCTTCATCGGAAGGTGCTGCCACAGCGGCAGGCATTGGGATTTGCGGCTGCACTTCACCGTGGATGGCATTGACGATCTGGAACACTTCGCCGTAAGGGCGAGTACCTAGGTACTGCAGGATGCCGTTCACGAGTTGCAGGCTGATTTTGACTTCATCATTCATGGATTTTTCTCCAAAGCATCGCTGAAATGGGGCAGCGATGGAACCCCAAGGCAAATTATGCAGCAGCCTGGCGCAAAGGCTCAAGGTTTTCTGTCGTCCAGAAGTCTTTGGCCAGCATGATCTCCAGGTGCTCTTTGTTGCGGGCGACGGTGTCGGCCCAGTCCTCGTCGGTCATGCGCTCTGGCTTGCCGGCGTTGATCAATTTCACTGAGTCCATCGCGGCGTTGTAGTGCTGGGCAATTTGTTCAGCGGTGGGTTTTTCTTGAACGATTTCAGTCATTTCAGTTGCTCCAAGGTAGGGGTGGGGTTACGACAGTTGGGCTCTTCTGAGCGTCAATCAACGCTTGAAGGTTGGCTTCAATTGCAGGACGGTCAATTTGAGGGTTGACCCAGCCCCACACTTGGTTTTGTGTGAGTTGGTCATAGGATGTGAATGGACTCCCGGCGGTATAGGTAACGGACACAGACCCATTGGACTGCGCGATGTATGCGCCGTTTTGAGCAATGCATTGCCAGTTAACCTGAAACACCACATCAGATAGCCCATCAATTTGAGAATAGGCAGGCATTGAAACAATTTGCCAGTTGTATGTAGTAGCCATCATCAGGCTCCTTTCAGGGTTGCAAGTTCGGCTTTTACCGAGTCGAGTTCTTTACGAAGTTGTTGGCAATAGACAATTATGTCTGGAACGTACACAGAGTAATCAACGCCCCAAGGGTGCTTGAGGTCGCCATTACTGTCTACTTCGTCATCGCCCACAATTACTGCTGAAGGCTTGACTTTATGGGCATCTTGAGCAAATACGCCCCTATCTGATTGACCGTTTGTTTTCCACTCAAAGTCATGGACTTCAGTTGCGTCAATGACAGATGTGTCAGTGGCAATACCTTTGTCAATTTTCAGTCGAGCATCAGAAGATGTGCCGTAAGTTGTGGTAGAGCCGTTTGTTGAAATGCGACCAACAGGGCTACCGCCGCCGTTGTAATAGAAGTACATCAAGTCGCCAGTGTTTGTAATAGCATTGATGCCAACGCCGTACCAACCAGAAAATGCCGCCGCAAACTGCCCACTTGAGGTGTCAAGAGCGGAGAAACGAGCCGCCCCCGCTCCACCAACTCCGTCTGGCGCAACTCCAGCGCCCCAATGCCCATTTCCGTTGGAATATAGCCGTGGATTCCCATCACCATCCGACAGCACGATGTAGTTGCTGGCAGTGCGGATGTCGAGGCCACCTTGGTTGCCGTTATAGCGCCCAATGACGGTGTTTTTATTGCCGGTGGTTATGTTTGCACCAGCAGAAGTTCCAATGAGCGTGTTGTATTCGCCAGTGGTCACGAAACGACCTGCGGCTTCCACGGTCGAGGTGTAGCCGCCAACAGCAACGTTGCCCCAGCCGTTTGTTGCGTCCAGCAATGCGCCTTCACCAATTGCAATGTTGCCTTTACCAGTTGTGTTACTGCCAAGAGCATTTTGGCCAAAAGCGCAGTTGAAGACACCGGTGGTAAGAGCATCACCAGCATACGTGCCAACAAGCGTGTTGCTTGCGCCAGTGGTGATTGCTGTTCCGGCTTGAAAGCCAATGCCAATGTTGTTGGATGCTGTGGTGTTTGAACGCAAAGCGCCGTTACCAATTGCAATGTTGGCACCACCCGTTGTGTTGTAGTAAAGGGCAGGCAGTGTCGATCCATCAAATGAACCGATTGCAACGTTGTTGGAGCCAGTGGTGTTGCTGGCCATTGTGCTATCACCAATGGCCACGTTTGTGCCAGTAGTGTTGTTTGTCAGAGCGGCTTGACCAATGGCGACAGAGTAATTGCCAGTGGTGTTTGTGAACAATGCGCCAGAGCCGATGGCAACAAGGCGGGTACCAGAGGTGACACTGTAGAGCGCCTGCGTGCCAACTGCCGTGTTATCAGAGCCAGTAATTGAGCCGCTACCACCAAGCATCGCACCTTTACCAACTGCGGTGTTGTTGCTGGCAGTGGTGTTGTTAAACCCAGCAGAATGACCGAGGAAAGCTAGATTTGTTCCCGTGGTATTGTTGTACCCAGCTTGGTAGCCAACCGCCGTATTGCTGGAGGCGCTTGTGTTTTGACGCAATGCCTCCATACCAATCGCGGTATTGGTTGTACCTGAGCTGACATTAAAAAGCGAATACGAGCCAACGGCTGTATTTTTTGATCCAGTTGCTGATCCGGAAGTTCCAATCATTGCCCCAAAACCAAGGGCTGTGTTGTCATCCCCCGTCACGTAATAGCCCGCTTGATCGCCGACCCCTACGTTTCTGGTTCCAGTTGAGTTTGTAAATAAGGCGTAGGCCCCCAGTCCAATGTTTTGCGAACCCGTCGTGTTGTTGTATCCCGCCTGAAGACCAACAGCAACCAGACGAGCGCCTGTGGTGTTGCTGTACCCTGCCTGATAACCTACAGCAGTGTTATTTGATGCAGTGGTGTTAGCCCGAAGTGCGCTTGTTCCAACGGCGGTATTTGCCGTTCCAGTGGTATTAAGCAGGAGAGGGCCATAGCCAACGGCCGTGTTTCCATCTGCGGTTGTTGCCGAATAAAGAGCGCCATCACCAATAGCTGTATTCAAAGTGCCGGTGGTGTTGGTGTACAAAGCCGCCCAACCAAGTGCTGTGTTGCGGCCAGTTGTGTTTGAGCGCAGTGCCTGCGAACCAACAGCGGTTACACGAGTTGAAGTTGTGTTTGAAAGGCCAGCCTCAAAACCAATGGCGGTGAAAAAGTCGCCTGTGGTATTGCTGTAGCCTGCTTGGAAACCTACAGCGGTATTGCCGACAGCGGTAGTGTTATTTTCCAAGGCGCTGTAGCCAACTGCTACGTTGCTATTGCCCGTGGTGTTCAGCCCCATTGCGTTGTCGCCAAGCGCAGTGTTTTGAGTGCCGGTTGTGTTGGCAAGCAAGGAGCGGATGCCGACAGCCGTGTTGCGGCCAGTGGTGTTGGCCTTCAAAGACTCCCAGCCTACAGCAGTGTTGTATGCGCCGGTAGTGTTGGAGTAACCAGCGGTCAGGCCAATGAATGTGTTTTGTGCGCCAGTGGTGGTACTGTACCCAGCCTGATACCCCACAGCAGTGTTATTGGAAGCTGTGGTGCTGTTAGTGAGAGCGGCATACCCCAAAGCGGTGCTGTATGAACCTGTTGTGTTTGAATACAAGGCGCTTTGGCCGACAGCAACGTTAAATGAGCCAGTTGTATTTGTCCGTAAGGCATTGTTACCAACAGCGACGCTTTGCTCTCCGGTGGTGTTTGCTGGTAGAGATTGCGCCCCAACAGCCGTGTTGTAGTTTCCAGTTGTGACCGCCGCAAGAGCACCGTTGCCAAGTGCGGTATTGCTACCTAACGCTGAAGCACCGCGACCTACGGTAACGCCGTAGATGTTGGCGTCCAGGCCAACAAACAGCTTCTTGGCAATACCCACACCACCGTCCGTTTGGATCGAGCCAGTGGTCGTGCTGCTGGAGTCGGTCGTGCTGTCCACGGTCAATGCGCCAGTCAGCGTCTGATTGCCGCCAGCGGTGATGTTGCCTGCCAGGAACAGGTTACGAGGACGGGTCGCACCGCTTGCACCAATATCGTAGGTGTTGTCGGTGAAGATCAGGTTACTGGTGATCGTGCTGTTGATGGTCAGCGTGTCTGCAGCGCTGTCGCCCACGGTCACGTTGCCGTTCAGGTTCACACCGCCAGTCAGGGTCAACGTGCCGCCAACAGACAGGTTACCGCCGATGGTGGCAGCGCCGGCCAGGTACAAGTTGCGAGGGCGTGTCGCACCAGAAGCACCGATGTCGTAGGTGTTGTCAGTGAACAGCAGGTGTGAGGTGACAGTTCCGTTGAAGGTGATGTTGTCACCAGCTGCATCACCCAGGGTCACTGCACCGTTCAGCATGGTTGCACCAGAAGCTGCCAGCGTGGTAAACGCGCCGGACGCTGCAGAAGAGCCGCCGATGGCCGTGCCGTCGATCGTGCCGCCGTTAATGTCGACAAAGTCAAACATCTGGATGACGTTCGTGCCGTCCACATACAGGTGCGCCTTGCGACCGTTGGGAACAGTGATACCAGTACCGGCAGAGGTCTTCACGGTGATGCTTTGGCCACCAGTCGTGTTGTTCTGGACGATGTACTGCTTCTGGATTGTGGGAACCACCAGCTCGCGAGTCGCGGTCAGCGATCCAAACACCGAGGTCACATTCAGCACCAGGGCGCGCGCTGCTTGAGCCGCGTTGCTGTTGGTGATACTAATGGTCAGGTTGGCATCAGAAACGTAATCAGGATTGCCGTAGCCGACGATAGCCTGCTCAAGGGCTGTGCCCAAGTTCGTGTTTGTGATGTCGCCCCAAGTGCCCGAGTTCTCACCCGTGGTCATCAGCTCAATCTTGAGGTTGCTGGAGTAGGTGCTTCCTGCCATGTTATTTCCTTTACGTTAGGACCTGGGTCCAAGTCACTGTGTTTCCGTCATTGACAATAACCCAATTTCCTGACTGTGAATCATCCACATTTTGCCAGTTAGGGGTCTGGTTGTCATCTATTACGCTCCAAACGAGCACGCTTCCAACCTGGCCCTGTGCCGAAACACCGACGAGGTAGACATCCGCTCCAGCAGCAGCTACGACACTGCCAACAGACGCCGTGGCTTGCAACCCGGTTACTGGAGCATCTGCACTGGCATCAACCGATACGGTGCCCAGTTGCGCTGTTCCTGCGACGCCCGTGACGTTGACATTGGCGTCGGCCTGGTGGTCAACACTGCCCACCTCGCCAACAGCCTGGACGCCCGTGACGTACACGTCCGCGTTGGCGGCCACCGTAACGTTGCCCAGGGCCATCGTGCCCTGCACTCCCGTGAGCTGCACATTGGCGTCGGCGGTAACGGCGACCTGGCCAACATAGCCTACGGCCTGTACCCCAGTGACGCTAACATCCGCGTTGGCGGTGACGGTGACTGCCCCCAAATAGGCGGTTGCGCTTACCCCAGAAAGCAAAACGACCGCGTCAGCGGTCACTTGCACCGAGCCTACGGCCCCGGTGGCCTTGATGTCGAGAACACCCTCTCCCCAGGGCTGCTGGCCCCAGCCTACGCCGGACGCATTCCAGCCTTGGAAGGCAACAACGACATCAGCCACATGTGCTCCTCATCAAGCAATGCGGATGATGGCGCTGGTGGCGTCGGCTGTGGGGAAGATGATGGTGAACGTGCCACTGGTGGACGTTTTTGCACCGCCAAAGTCCAAAATACAAACAGAGGGGTCGCCCGCAGCCGTGTTGTTGTAAATCATCGCGCCGTAAGCGGTGATGGTCGCGCTGGTGAACGACAGGTCAGCAAAGTCCGTGAACGCGGTCGTACCGGTGGACGTGGGCGTGACATTGGTCAGCACGCCGCCGCCGGCAGAGTACGAACCGGAGTTCGCCACCTCGTTGGTCGAGGTATACGCGGTCGTCGCTGCAGTGAACGAAGCACTGTTGTCGTACAGGGCCAGCTTGAACTCGTTGCCCGTGCCGGTCGTGAAGTTGTGTACACCTTTCATCAGCTCCACTTTGAAGCTGGTGCACATGTAATTGCCTGAAAATGCCATTTTTAATCTCCTAACAAATGAACCAAGTCGGGGTGACCTGCCTCGCGCAGGCGCAA
>JACCDW010205184.1_pt1 | contig 20249 bp, 23 predicted proteins | sample 7449781 | NCBI WGS metagenome assembly JACCDW01 (sample SAMN15323449, study PRJNA562643) | freshwater metagenome | isolation source: river surface water | place: USA:Blue River Watershed | collected 2017-08-18
GTTTTTTTGGCCTGCAGTTATTTCATGGATTGCTTTGTTCTGGTGGATAGCAGATATTGTATATCGCTTGCGTAAAATAGAAGAATTACAATTACAGAAAGAATATGAAGAAAATGTTTAATAAGAGGTTCAAACAACTGTTTTCACTAGGTTTGTTATTGATTCCATATTTGGTTTCAGCACAAACCGAAACAAATAATATTACTCAAGAGTTGGACTCAAATGCTGCAGAATGGCTTCAAGGCTCCTATCGATATAATACAGTAGTTGCGGTGTTAGCGATAATATTCTTGGGAATTTGGTTTTATTTATTACGCATGAGTCGTAGACTTCGCAGAGTTGAAGAAAAATTAACAAAATGAAAAAATTACACATTGCCTTGTTATTGATTGCCGCTATTGGAATTGCCTCTGTTGTAAGTATGTATGGCAGTACTACTCAATATGTATCGTTCAACGAAGCGCAAGCCATTTATCGTGACAATCCAAGCAAAACGGTACATATATTCTGTAACTTGAACAAGTCCAAAGAGATTGAATATGATCCCCAAAAAAATGCAGAAAAGCTTGTTTTTTACGCCGTTGATTCCCTAGGTGTTGAAAGTAAGGTTATTTTTAACGGTACGATTCCACCGCAATTTCAACAAATTGAAAAATTGGTATTGGAAGGACATGCTATTGAAAATGCTTTTTTTGCCGAAAAAGTATTAACCAAGTGTCCATCAAAATACGAAGAAACCCAAGCATCGGAGCATCCAACAGATATTCCAAAACAATAAATCATGGATACTTCAACAGCTGCACAGAAATTCTTAGGTGAATGGTTATGGATCGGTAATTTAGGCCATTCATTAACGGTAATTGCGTTAATATCTGCAATTCTTAGTACCTTATTCTATTTTGTGAATGAGCAAAATAGAGAAGTCAGTTCTTCGAGTTTCCCTTGGGCGAAACGGTTTTTTCAACTACATGTACTATCCATAGTAGGCATTTTTATTACTCTATTTACTATCATTTTTTATCATCGATACGAATACCATTATGCTTGGAGACATTCATCCAATGCCTTGCCTGTTCATTACATGATTTCCTGTTTTTGGGAAGGGCAAGAGGGTAGCTTTTTGTTGTGGTTGTTTTGGAATTCAATTTTAGGATTAATTCTACAACGGTCCGCTAAAGAATGGGAGAACCCGGTAATGGTGGTAGTAGGTTTTGCACAAATTGCCTTGTCTTCCATGTTGATTGGTTTTCAATTTGGTGATTTCAAAATTGGTTCTTCTCCATTCGATCTTTTACGTGAACAGAGACCTGACCTGTTAAATATTCCAATATTGTCAGAACTTGGAGTTGGTAACTATTTGCAGGTTTTTAAAGATGGAAATGGTTTAAACCCTATTTTACAGAATTATTGGATGGTAATACATCCGCCTACTTTGTTTTTGGGTTTTGCTACAGCATTAGTACCATTTGCGTATTCCATTGCTGCATTATGGAGAGGGAATGAACGAGCATGGCTTTCCCCAGCATTAATTTGGAGTTTGGTGTGTGTTGGTATATTGGGATTGGGAATTATCATGGGTGGATTTTGGGCCTATGAGAGCTTATCTTTTGGTGGTTACTGGGCATGGGATCCCGTGGAAAATGCCTCCTTGATGCCGTGGTTAATTATGGCAGCAGCAGCGCATATGGTAGTTATTTCAAGATCTACAGGTCGACATTTATTTACATCCCATTTGTTAATTCAACTTTCATTTTGGTTAGTTTTATACGCAACTTTTCTAACACGCAGTGGGATTTTAGGGGATAGTTCAGTTCATTCCTTTACTGATTTAGGATTGTCAGGTCAACTTTTGCTGTTTTTATTAGCGTTTTTATCCATTAGTTTATTAGTTATTGTTAAACCAGAATGGCGAGTTAAACTTGCGATTTTCTTTTTGTCCCTATTTCTGCTTCCAGTAATAGCCGCCTACAACCTACCCAACAATGCTCATGATACGTTTACATCGGTTGTTAAATATTTAGGTGTTATAATTTTCTTGCTTTTTATAATTGTTTACGTGTGGATGCTATATCAACGTACAAAAGCGGATTTACCCGATGAAACACTAAGTTCTAGAGAATTTTGGATGTTTCTTGGTTCGATGTTCTTGATTTTATCGTTGGTTCAAGTATTCGCAGCCACCTCAATTCCTGTATTTAATAAACTCTTTGGTAGTAAGACGGTGGTTCCTCCAGCAGAATCATACAATAAAATTCAATTGTGGTTAGCCATGCCCATCATGCTATTAATGGCGATAGCACATTGGTTTAGATTTAAAGAAACAGACATTTCCGTTTTGAAAAAATCATTAACAAAGATTGGAGTTGCTGGAATGATAACGGGTATTGTTTTAATTTTTGTATTTGGTGTTTCGGGAGTTGGATTTCAGATTTTCTTAGTGATTTCAGTTTTACTCATTGTAGCCAATGCTTGGTATCTCATTGAAAAGAAAGGAATAGAATGGAAGAAATGGGGGGGAAGCCTTGCTCATGTTGGCTTCGGTGTATTGCTACTTGGTGTTTTAATTTCATCGGTAAATAAAAATGTACTTACTGGTTCAGAAACGGGAATTGATCTCGCACCGGAAATAGATGAAAATGGTAAAATTGATGAAAAAGGTGTGAAGTTTAATCGTCAAAATCAGATACTCTATAAAAATCAGCTTCAATCGATTAAAGAATATGACGTTAAATATATTCGTGAAATTCAGGGATCAGGTAATGACAGTATAGATAAGTATTTTACCGTTGCCTTTGTAAAAAGAGATAAAAACGGAAATATCACCGATAGTTTCTCGGTAAATCCAAAAACTCAAAATAATCCCAAAATGGGTATGTTAGCAGAGCCATCCACTAAACATTTTTTGCATAAAGATATCTTTACCCATGTAAATTATGAAAGTGGAATGGATAGAAAGGAACCCTACGCTTCATTCAAGACCGATACGGTTGCATTTAAAGAGGTATTTACATCATCAACCGGTAAATTGCAATTTTCGATTGATACCATGGATAAAGCTATGCAATCCAGCGGATTATTAATTCGACTTGCAGTTAAAGCTAAGCGATTAAATGATTCAGCTTGGTTACATCCTACCTTTGGAATCTCTTCGGATATGTCGTCATTCCAATCAAAAGAGGACAACAATGAGAGTTTAGGTGCTCTTGTATCTATTGTAAACCTTCAAATTATGGATTCTAATCCAAACAATCCAGGAGCTGTGAAGTTTGTAGTAACTACTGCTGAAAAAACACCTGTAAAACCGTACATAGTGCTGCAGGTGATTGAATTTCCTTGGATTAATTTAGTTTGGGGCGGAACTATTATAATGGTTTTAGGATTTGCATTATCTGTGAGCAATAGAATTAGTCAATACCGAAAATTGATAAATGCATAGACGATGGATACTTTGTGGATTAGGTAGGTTAGGTAGTTCGCTTAATCAGGCTCTCCAAGATTCTGGTGATTCTTGGGATTTAATTTGTCCATCTTCAACATATTCGTCAACAATAACTTCAAAACAAAATCCAATAAATAAACCATCTGAATTTATAGAATGGAATTGTTTGGTGGACTCACTAACCGTTGGAGATGTGTTGGTATTAGCCGTGAATGATAGCAATATATTTCGGTTGACTTCTGCAGCAGACAAAAAAGGAGTAACCATCATTCATTGTTCGGGAGCTACGCATTTACCAGTTCTTAAAAATGCATATGCGGGTGTTTTTTATCCGCTCCAGACTTTCGTATTAGGGAATAGAATCTCTTGGAATGATATTCCTGTTTTTATCGAATTTCAAAATGAAGAGGTAAATGATACGCTTGATTTGTTTTGTAGCAAAATGGGTGTAACTAATTCTAATTTAAAAATTTGTAATTCGGAACAAAGACTGAAAATACATTTAGCGGCCGTTTTCGCCAATAATTTTACCCAAACCTGTGTAGCAATTTCTTCGCAATTATTGAGTGAAGTGGGTTTTGATATTCAAGTAATGCTTCCAATATTGAAACAAATGTATATGAACTGGGGAGTATTAAATCCAGTTAATGCTATTACCGGGCCAGCGGCTAGAAATGATGTTGAAACAATGAAAAAACATTTGCTTTTATTGGAAAATCATCCACAATATGAGGATTTATATGTACGATTTTCAGAAATAATTCAACAAATCAAAAGTTAATTTTGAAATGTAGAATAAAAAATTAACTTTGTTATACTCTTAACTCTTTGTGTTCTTGTTCGATTCCAATTTACACAAAGATGAAAACTGCTCAATTAGCTATTACACTACCAAAAGAATCCAAGTCAATTATTGATTATTTTGGATTAGTATTATATTTTGATCCGTCAGTAAATACCCCATTAACGGTTTATGCGGCAGTTTTAGATAGAAGAAGTGGTTGTAAAATTGTATTCCAATCAGGTTTATTTAAGGGCCTTTCATTTTTCAATACTGAATCTGAGTTAGGCCTTACCATTGAAGAAAAAGATCAATTTCAGCAGTTAATAGAAAATAATTTAGACGATATCGTTCGCGGTTGGATAGATTTTTTTGTATTCAACCGCGAACCTAATATCGACATTGTTACTAAGAGTTTACAACGATAGTTATTTTAACTTCCAACGAAGTCCTAAATAGGCAGTTCTGCCATTGGTTGGTCCCCACGCATAACCAGCATCAAATTTTCCACCCAAATCTAGTATTGGAAAGTCTTGATTTACATTGAAGATATTTTCTATACCTGTATAAAATTCCCACTGTTTCCAATCTTTCCTTATTTGCAAATTAAATATCGAAAATACTTCGCTATAACCTGGCATCCAATCGATTGTGGCAAGATTATTATTAGAAAAATATGGTATTCTTTTTGGTCCATTGATTTGACAAACACCATCGAAATACCAAAGATTTCGAGTTTGATATTGTAGGAAAATAATACCCCGATGCTTGGATTGGAATGGTTGCAATTGCATAATTCCTCCATAATATCCATTACTTTCTAAATATCTGTAGGAGAATCTATAGGTAAACCTACGGTGAAAATACCCGTTTATATCTAATTGAATGGCTAAGTTAGACCCAGCCTTACTTCCAGTGTTGTAGCGTATTGTTGCATTTTCTAAATCGGAATCACGATCAAAAATGATTTGAGATAAGAATTTGGTATAAAAACCGTCCAAAACAATTGTAGTAGGGTAGTCAAATAACATGAGATTCTTTAAATAGGAAATACCTCCATTCCAGGCTTTTTCTTGTGGTAAAAACCCTTGAGTTAAATGTGTTGGATGCTCTATTTTCAAAAATCTATTATTAACCAAATTGTGCAAATTTTCAGAAAATACGAATGGCGTTCTTCTTCCTAAACCTCCTTGAAAATTAATTTTGTTATTAGGATTTATCTCGAATTTTCCATGTATTCTTGGTGTTGCAAAAATGCCGTAAATGCTGTGATAATCCAATCTACCACCCAATACCCAATTCCAATGTTCACCTTCAATAACCCATTCATAAAATCCACCTATTTCAGCAAATAATCGTTGATTGTTCCAATTAAACTTAAATGAATCAGTAAGTGATTCGGTCCAATTAATTATATTCAATTGCAGCCCAAGTTTCGAATGTTTTTCCTCTATTTCTGGGGTTTGATACAACAATGAATAATGCAAACGAGACTCTTTGGCTGTAAACTGTCGATGAATTAATGAATTTAAATTGGAGTTAATCGTATGATGGGAAACGCTAAATACATTTCCTATACTTTTGGTTGCTTCTTCATTTAAAAATCGACCATATTTCAAATAAACATCACCATGTTGTTCGGATAAATTAAAGTTAAATCTTTTCGGTTCCTCCAATAATTTACCCCATCTACCATGTTCTACTTCGCCTGCTTTTCTATTATCTACCCAAAACAATCCGCCGGTTTGCAATTCCCATTTTTTATTTGGTATTTGTGTATGATTTCCTATGACATATCGGGTATAAATAGGCATATCACTGTACCCATCATGCCCCATATCCATGGTTATGCCCTGATTCCCTCGATGCAAATAAGTATGACTTAGCGATCTTTTTCCAACTGTTTTTACCACGGCATTAATTTCATTTCTACCTTGATTATTTCCGTAGGCGTTCAAGAATATCTTTGGATCGTTTAAATTACTTTTTAATGCAAAATTTAATCCGCCGGTAATTCCATCCCATCCGCTAGTTACAGAACCAATACCTTTGGCGATATGAACTCCTCCAACCATGGGTCCAGGAATATTACTTAGCATATTCATACTGGAAATTCCTTGGGCGGTAGGAATGTTTTCACGCGTCATTACAACATATTTACTATGCAATCCTAATAGTTCAATTTGTTTCATTCCACTGACGCCATCGGAATTTGTTACTTCTACAGTATTGGTCAGTTCAAAACTCTCTGAAAGCGTACAACATGCTGCCTTCTTAAATTCTTCTTCGCCTAAAATTTCTTTTATTCCCATACCTTTTCCATCAAAACGAGCATTGCTTTTTGAATTGATTTCAATGGTATTAATTCGCGCAACAGCAGAATCGGACTCCGCAGTGGCCGAATCAGATTTGCTTTGTGCGAAAGAAAATTGCAGGAAATTGATTTGAGCGATGGAGAATAAGACAATTAAAAATCGTCGTGTTCGCATTTTCCGCCCTCCCTGTAACGACAACAATCCGGTAAACTCTGATAAACAACTTCACTAGCAGTGACCAAAGGAGTATCATGTCCCACCATCGCTACCATGTTGTGAATTTGTATTTCTTCTAGTTTCCGTGGGTCATATGTTACCGTTAATAACTTGGATTTGGTTTCATAAATGGCCTTATAAACACCTTTTTTATCGAGTGCTTTTTCAATTCTGTCTTTACACATATCACAGGTTCCTTCAACCTGAAATGAAATGACTGATTTTTTAATTGGTTTTGGTGCTTGTGTCCAAGCTATATTGATTAGGCAAATACCTAACATTGATATTTTAAAAATTATTTTTTTAATTTGATTTTTCATAAATACTTGGTTTTTAATTTGATTTAATTGTGTTTAATAGTTTACAGAAATATAAATCTATTAAATAATCCAAGTACGCAGTATGCTGCAATTCTCAATTGAAGTATGAATATTGATAGGAATTTTATCTATGCCGTAAGAAATTTTACGTTCTTTTTGGATAAAATAGTTAGTTGAATTAGGATCGAATATATCAACGAATTTAGGGGATATTTGAGGCATAGGCACATTGCATTTTTGGATTTTCTCCGGCAATGGATTTACAAAAAAGAAAAATTCCTTGATACAGCAATCTTCAGAATACAAAACATCACAATGAATGGATTGGATTGAATTTTGTTGATTTGCTTTTACTTTTTCCAAATTCGCACAGCAATTCGAAACTGTATTAATATTTTTATTGTTTGAATTTCTATTGTTTTGGTGATTAGTAATGCAGTCATGGTCGAAAAGGTGCAAACCATCTTCATTACATAAATGATAACCGAATTGCAAAAATCCCACACTGAATGTTATTACAAATAACAATAGATATGTGGCAAGCTTTCGAATCATTAGAACTAAATTACTACAAAATTAGGATTTTTCCCACAAAAATGAATTTATTCCTAACTTGGTAGTAATATCGCAGGCTGAGATGAATAAGTTTAATCAACTTTTTCGAAGAAAAACAGTATTTGAGAATAAAACTTCTCAATCTTCTTTGAATCGAGTCCTTGGGACTAGGGATTTAACGTTGTTTGGGATAGCTGCCATCATTGGTGCGGGAATTTTTTCTTCTATAGGTGAAGCATGTTCATCGGGTGGTCCTGCAGTCATTTGGTTATTTGTAATTTGTGCTGTGGCTTGTGGATTCGCCGCCTTGTGTTATGCCGAATTCGCATCTCGGATTCCCGTAGCTGGCAGCGCTTACACCTATGCCTATGCTTCATTTGGAGAGTTATTCGCCTGGATTATCGGTTGGGCGTTATTAATGGAATACGCCATCGGAAATATTTATGTGGCATTTTCTTGGTCGGGATACTTCACACACTTATTGGATAGTTTTGGTTGGTATTTACCGCGGTGGATGATTGTAGATTACGCAACGGTTTCCGATTTTATAACCGGTAAAGATTCATTAATTCAAAATGCTATATCATCTCAAAAGTTTGGAGAATTGTGGAATTCATTAAATATAAATGAGGCCGAAAAAGAATTAGTTAAAGCCTGGATCACAGCACCTCAAATTGCTGGGTTAAAAGTAATTTTTGATATGCCTGCATTGGTAATCAATATTCTCATTACTTGGTTGGTTTATAGAGGAATAAAAGAATCGAGAAATGCCTCTAATGCTATGGTGATATTAAAGATATTAGTGGTTGTCTTAGTAATTATTGTGGGTGCATTTTATATTGATATTGATAACTTTAAACCATTTATGCCCGAAGGTTTCCATGGTGTCATGCTTGGGGTTTCTGCCGTGTTTTTTACGTATATAGGATTTGATGCAGTAAGTACGTTAGCAGAAGAAACAAAAAATCCACAACGCGATTTGCCACGCGGAATGTTTTATTCATTACTTATTTGCACGATACTGTATATTCTCATTGCGCTGGTGTTAACGGGCATGGTGCCTTATAAATCGTTGGCAGTGGATGATCCATTAGCTTTTGTTTTGGCAGAGAAAAATATTAAATGGTTAGAATATGTAGTTTCAAGTATTGCAGTTGTTGCGATGGCCAGTGTTCTATTGGTGTTTCAATTAGGCCAACCGAGAATTTGGCTGTCAATGAGCAGAGATGGATTATTACCCCCTGCATTTTCTAAAATACATCCCAAATATCAAACACCCTCTTTTGCGACAATAATAACAGGTGTTGTTGTAGGGTTACCGATTTTGTTTACCAACGAAAAATTCGTTTTAGATTTCACTTCGATTGGAACGTTATTCGCTTTTTTATTGGTTTGTGGTGGTGTACTTTTATTGCCAAAACGAGAGAAATCTAAAGATTCCGGGTTTGTATTACCTTATATTAATGGACAATTATATTACCCAATTTTATTAGTAGTATCAGTTGTTTTTATTGAGTTTCAAATTCCACACTATTGGGAGCATCTATGGTTATCATTTTATAAATTAGGAAATTTTGAATCTATTTCAATGATAATCTATTGGATATCAATGTTGACCTTAGCTATTTCTTCGTACTTTAAAAAATTAAATCTAATTCCGTCTCTGGGAATTGCTTCCTGTGGTTATTTACTCACTGGAATGCAGCGAGAAAATTGGTTTTGGTTTTTTATTTGGTTTGGAATAGGCTTGGTTTTTTACTTTTCCTATGGATTTAGAAAATCAATGTTAGCAGACAGCAAATAATTCAAGTGCATTTTCATGAATAATAAAGAAAAAAATATCGGCGATGTACTTAATAAAATGATGGACAAGTACCGTTTAACTTCCAAAATGCACGAATTGGAAATAGTGAATGTTTGGGAAGAAATTACGGGTGTGCTCGTTGCTAAGCATACAACAAAACTTGAAATGAGGGGTAAAACCTTATATGCCTGGTTTGATCAGGCACCACTGAAAAATGAAATATTCTTGAGAAGAGACCAATTATTGAAAGCAATAAACGACCGATTAGGTGAAAATTTTATTGAAAAAATCTTTATCGGTTAATGTGATAGATTCTGGGCGTTTTTTTTCGTTTTATTCAGTGCTTTCTCTATACTCACGTTCAATTCAAATCCTACAATTATTGTAAGTACATTGATGTATATTAAAATCATTAAAGCTATTATCGCTCCGATTGAACCGTATACCTTATTGTAAGTATTGAAATTATTTACGTAAAGTGCAAAACCCCAACTTGAGATACCGCTTAATACCGTAGCTGTAGTGCTACCTGCAGTAAAAAATTTCCATCGTTTTTGATTTGCGGGGCCAAAAAAATACAAACTCGAAATTCCGATTAGAAATAGTGCAATTAGTACCAAATACTCAAATATTGTTATTATAAAAGTATAAACTTCACTGAGAGGCCATCGATGGGTTTTAATAAATAGAACACTTTGGTAAGCCATAGTAATTAAAAACAAACCGATTATAATCAAAATACTCACCCAAAACGTCATAAATACAGCTCTTCCGCGTATTTGAAACCAATTTTTCTTTTTTACGTTGGGCAATCGTCTGTTAAATGCATTTATTAATAGATGGAAAGCATTGGAAGCAAAGTATAAAGTAGTAATAAAACCAAAAGAAAGTAATCCAGAGTTTTGTTTGTTTAATATTTCTAAAATGGTAGAACGAATCTCTTTAAATGTTTGTTCTGGCATAATTAGAGATAATTCTCGAATAAATTGTGTTTTTAATCCTGTAATAGGTAAATAGGCAATTAACGTTAATAGGAATATTAATGCTGGGAACAACGCTAGAAAGAAGTTAAAACTTAAACTAGATGCACGCATATTTAAGTTCTCCATAAACATAGCACGTAGGAAGTATCTTCCCACAGAGTATAAATTCTCACCACCAAATCCTTTGGGTTTAATGGTTTGTAAATATTTTAAAAGGGGATGAGTAGGTTGATTTTCCGTTTGATTGTTTTCAATCAAATTAATTTCTAACAGCGGATCTTCAATAGGATAATCTTCTTGTACTTCAGAAGTATTTAATAATTTCCCTCGGTAGCTTGTTTTCAAATTATCCATAATCCATTACTTCATTCGTTCTAATAACTCTTTGGAAACACGAATGGGTTTCATGGTAGTTTTATTTACGAAGAATAACTCTGTGAAACCTTCACTAAGCAATTCATTTCGTTGATTATAAACTTTATAGGTGAATTTCAATCGCACGGTAGGATTGTCTGGTACGGTTACTTCAATTGTTAATAAATCATCATACTTGGCAGCATAATAAAATGAGAATCCCATTGAACGAACAGGCATGATGATACCTTCATCTTCTAGCTCCTTATATGTAACTTTTTTATCTCGAAGATATTCGGTTCTGGCTTCCTCAAAATATAATGCATAATTAGAATGATGAACAAATCCCATCCTGTCACATTCTGCATACCTAACCCGAATTTTATGATTGAATACCATTAATAACGCAATATAAATGTCTCTTTTTGCTGTTCTTGCCGAACAAAAATCATACCCATTTTGAATAAGTCTATATTTGCCGTTACCCTTGGATGACGAATTAACAGGTCCCACATATCTCTTTGCTCCCAAAAATCATCCAATCGATGTAGGATAAGCAGCCCCTTTGCACTCAGTAATTGAATTAAATAATCCATGGCTTCGATGTTCATGATATCTTTTAAATTATCATTAATGATAATTATATCAATAGAGCCATCCGTTAATTCAAGAGTTTTTAAAAAATCATAGTCAATTTTACAAGGATGGTTTATCACCTTGGTGTTTTCTTGTTTAGGTAGATAAGTATCCTCATCAACCGACATTGTTTCTTTAACCCAAATACTGATTCCCTGAATGGAGGGATCTACCTCATGTATAATAGATGGTATCGTATTTAAACTGCTACCAATTTCCAAAAAATTTGAAAATATCGTATTGTTCCAATTTAAATATCTGTAAAAAAGCGTTAAATGTTTCCGTTGAGGAATATTCTGATATAATGTACTAGAAAATTTTAGGTATTTACTTCGTTCCAGTTCAATGAAATCTATACACTGGGGTTCTTCTTTTTGATAAAGAACTTCATCTGCAAAGGAATAAATAAAAGGAGAGTGGGTACCATGTCGAGATCGAGAATTCCATAGATAACGAAGATAGTCTGCAAACCAAAATATCCGCGCTAAGGTGATATTCTCGTCAAATCTCATCCCTGCTGCATATTTTTCAGCATTTTTTGTTCAGCTTTTAGACGATCAATCTGTTCTTTTGCTTTACTGATTTTTTCGTCAAATTGCTTCATAACGGCACCTGCATTTTTACTGTGTTGAAAGAAACTCTTGTTGTTTTCTAACGTTGATATCTCATCGAGTAGAATATTGATTTTATCTTTAATTCTTCTATCTTCACTTTGCAACTTACGTTTGCCATCATCGGATTTAGCCATTTGTTCAAAATGACTCTTTTGCATGTTTTGGCGTTCAGCGTTACTAAAGTTTTTGAAACGTTGAAATATTCCGTCTGATAATTGTTGATAGGTTCCTTGTAATTTATGGTACATTTTACCACTTACAAACCCTGCTTGATTCCAACGTTGTTGCCATTCCTTTAATTCTTTGAATAGTAATTGAGGATCAATAGTTTCATTATTGGATAAAGCCGTTAATGCATCTATAACTTCTTGTTTTTTAGATACAGCTTCTGATTCAGAAGACTTACGCTCTTTGATCCATTCATTTCTACGTGCATAGAAATGATCAAATGCAGCCCTAAACCGTTTCCAAACTATATCATTTTGTTCTTCAGGAACAGGACCTACTTTTTTCCATTCTTCTTGTAATTGTTGTAATGCATCGGCTGTCTTATTGAATTCATTTCCGTCTTTTAATGCCTCTGCACGCTCACACAATTGTTGTTTTTTAATTAAATTGTCTTTGCGACTATTATTCAAATCTTTAAAAAAGTGTTTACGTTCCCCATAAAACTTATTCCGTAAACCCTTAAACTTCTGCCACATTTCTTCATTTACCTCCTGAGGAACAGGACCTATTTTCTTCCATTCTTCCATCAGAGTATCCAGTTCTTTACCCGCAGCATTCCATTCTTTTCCCGTATTAGGAAGTACACTTAATAAAACTTCACCTTTTTCAATAAGGACTTGTTTTAAGGACTGATTTTGTAATTTTTGCGCATCAATTTTTGCTTGTTGCTCTTTTTTAGCATCTATTACAATATCGGATGCAGCTTTAAACCTTTTCCATAAATCTTCTGAAATCTCGGTTCTAACTGGACCCGTGTTTTTCCAATCTTCGTGATATTTATTTAAAGCAACCATGGCTTTGCGAATATTGGATTCGTCCTTTAATGCTTCTGCTTTTTTAATTAAATCAATCTTTATTTCTAGGTTTTTTTCTTTATCTAGATCTTTTAATTCATTAAATAACGAAAGCTGATTATAGAATTTATCGATGTATATCTTATAAGTACTATAGAGTTCTTCTTGGTATTCTTTAGGTATCTGTCGAACTTCTTTCCATTGCTTCATGTATTCACGAAGGATAGATAAACTTTGATCCGTTTCTTCAGACTCTACAAGCGCTTTGATTTTTTCTAGTATTGACTGTTTCTGCCTTAGATTTTCTAAGCGTTCTTCTTCTTGTCTCTTTCTTTCTTCCTCTTTTTTCTTTTTGAAATCAGTTATAATTCCTAGCAATTCAGACTTTAAAGCATCGGCAGGAGGAACAAAATCTCTAGGATCCTTGCCTTCTTCTACCCACGTACGAATTAATCCGGGTCGTTCTTGATCTAATAAATCATCAAAAGCGTCTCGTAATTCCTGTAATTTGTTCTGAATCTGTTTAACATCCGTTAAACCTAAAACTCGTTGAGCCTCAGCAACGATTTCTTCTTTGTTAAAATGAGAATAATTAACCGAATGATTAATTTCTTCTTCATGAGTGAATAATTTTTCGGCTTCAGAAAGTTCATTTAAATAACTCTCGTGATTGATTTCCGGCTCCAATCCCATACTAATAAAAGGAAAATTATTTTGATTGTTTAATATTGTGTTTTGTTTCTAACATCCAAAGAGCTGCTTCTGCTGCTTCAGATCCTTTATTGCCAAGTTTGCCACCGGCTCTATCTTCGGCCTGTTCATTCGTATTTGTAGTAATAATACCATAAATACAAGGTTTTGAAAATTTTAAAGAAAGGTTGTTGATCCCATCTGTTACCGCATTACAAACGTAATCAAAATGCGGTGTATCACCTTTGATTACGCAACCCAAACAGATTACAGCGTTATAATTATATTCAAACAACCACTGAGCTGCTGTTGGTATTTCAAATGCCCCAGGTACTTTTATTATGTCAAATGATATTTGATGCGGATGCGTTTCTTGAAATTCACCTAACGTTTGTACCGCCCCATCTAATAATTTTGATGTAATATGGCCATTCCATAATGAAACAACAATTCCAATCCTAACTTCACCAATACTAAGATTTGTAGAAAGTTTAGGAGCTGAGAAGGGTAGAGAAGTAGCCACGGTAAGTTAACCTGATCAGTTAAGATCACCTATCAAACCTTTTAGGCGATAGATGTTAAGTTCAGCAGTTTGTAGATATCTTCCATCTTCAGCTGTGCTATATTTTTTTGCAATGGTCTCGTAACAAGATAATGCATCTGATAATTTATCTGCTTTTTCGTAATGCTGAGCAGCTCTTACATAATATCCAGCAGATAAGTCATTATCGCTTTCTTTTGCAGCTCTTTCAAATAAACCAGCCGCCTTTTTATAATCACCCTTTTCAGAATAGCATGTAGCTTTAGCCGCAATAATGGCAGGATTTAACCCTCGATCTTTAGCATCAACCTTATTTAGATAATCCAATGCATTGTCAAAATCTCCCTTGTTTAAATAGGCTAATCCAGCAACCAACGCCGCTTCATTCCCTTTTTTGGTAAAACTGTATTTGTCAGCAATTTCTACAGCGGAAGTAATTTTCCTTTTTTTATCACCTTTAAGTACAATATCAAAAGAATCTTTAGCAAAAAAGTTATGAATTTTTTTGAATTTTTCGGCAGCTTCAGCCTCCTGTTTAGGTAAGTAATAATAATTCCAACCTACAATGAGTGCTGTGATTCCTATTACACCAATACTAATATAATTTACTTTTTTTCGATTTTCGTCGTAATAACTTTTTAGGTTATTAACAATTGCACCGGCTTGTTGCTTGATATCCATGTGTATTTTTCGAGGGGGCGAATATAATGAGAATAAAGATTTTTTTCCAAGATTTAATCCATGATATACGGATAATTATCTTCTACGTAATTATGCTTGAACAATAATGACGCATCTGGATAAGGTGAATTTTCAGCAAATTCTACACTTTTATTAACCATTTCTATGATTTCTTCTTCGATTGCATCTAACTCTTGCTCGGTGGCGAATTTCTTAGATAGAATGGTTGCTTTAGTTGTTTCAATAGGATCTTTGGTTTTGTAATCTGCAACTTCTTCTTTAGTTCTGTAACTTGCTGGATCACTCATAGAATGACCTCTGTAGCGATACGTTTTAATTTCTAAGAATGTAGGACCTTCTCCTTTGCGTGCCCGCTCACATGCTTCATAAATTGCTTCATGTACGGTTTCACATTTCATTCCATCTACTTGATAACTTGGCATATCATAGGCTAAACCAATCTTATAAATGTCAAGGAGATTTGTAGTTCTCGCAACACTGGTACCCATCGCGTATTCATTATTTTCACATATAAAAACCACAGGTAATTTCCATAACATAGCCATGTTATAAGCTTCGTGTAAAGCACCTTGTCTTGCAGCACCGTCTCCAAAAAATGTTAAACATACATTTTCAGTACCTTGATACTGTTCAGCGAAAGCAATTCCTGCCCCTAAGGGTATTTGTGCGCCAACAATACCATGACCACCAACAAAATTATGTTCTTTAGAAAACATATGCATTGATCCACCTTTACCTCCTGAACATCCTGTGGCCTTTCCATATAATTCTGCCATTACCGCATTTGGGCTAATACCCAATGCCAACGCGTGCCCATGATCTCTGTATGCAGTTATAACTTTATCTTCTTTACGCATAGCAGTTACCATGCCGGCAACAATTGCTTCTTGTCCTATATACAAATGACAGAATCCCTTGATTTTTTGTTGACCGTACAATTGAGCTGATTTCTCTTCAAATCGACGTACCAACATCATTTCGCGGTACCAACGTAAATATTCTTTTTTTCCGAATTTCATGGAAATGCGTTTTTTAATTGCGCGAAAATAATCATCATCTCTTAATTTCGATGCATTACCTAGTGGATTCTATCCTCAATATTTCTAACTTTATCTTTTATTAATCCAATTTCTCGCTGAATTATTCGTAAGGTTGGACCCAATTCATCTGTATCCGTTGATTTTGGTTCCTCAAATTTGGGATTAATGTAATTGACAAATTTCCATAGCTCTAAAATATTCTCTGCTTTCACCGAATATGGCTCAAACATCGGATTGGTACTACACAATAAAAAGGTGCCATCTTCTTCTATGCGATTATATAACACCTTGAAAACAATCCCGTCATCTTTCGTAATAACGATATAAGGATTGCCGTTTTTTACCTGATTCCAATCTTGTAAGTATTCTCCAGTAACAAAAGCACCGTCGCATACAGGGGGCATGCTATCTCCAGAAATAGGAAAAGTTCTATATTTTTTGTTAGATGATAAAAATGGCAAACTAAATGCAGGAAGTGTTTTAATGAAATCAGGATCCGCAAATCCAGTAGTATATCCCGCTTTGGCTTTTAATGGTACTAATTCAATATTCTCTTCATTATTTTGGTTTACAGTAGTTGCCAATACCCTTAACCTTGTACCACTCAGGTCCAAATCAAATCCCTTTTCTAATTGTGATAATTGAATTTCCGATATTAAATTCAAATCTACCCTCAGTAATTTGTCAATATTTACTTGAAAATAATCGGATATTCTTAGTAAAATCTGAATACCCGGCTCCGCAACTCCGTTTTCGTAACTATTGTATGCCGATCGAGTTATATTCAAACTTTTGGAAACTTCTTCTTGACTTCGTTTACGACGTTTTCTCAGTAATTTTAAATTTTCTTTTAAATACATTGTTAAAAATATTACCACTTATTTGGCGGTTAAATTAACAATAAAGTTTGTTATTGTCAAGAAAATTGGAAGAATATTGTTAAAAAAACCAACATTGTGCATTAACTCTTAAAAACATATTGGTTGATCAGTTTTGCAAAGTCGATTAGTTGGGTTTTCTTTGCTCCTATGAATTACTGGTTGATCAAATCAGAGCCGTTTAAGTACAGCTGGAGCCAGTTTCTAAAGGACCAAGTTACTTTTTGGGATGGTGTTAGGAATTACCAAGCTCGAAATAATTTGTCAGCTATGGCACTAGGAGATTTATGCTTGTTTTACCATTCTAACGAAGGCAAAGAGGTAGTGGGAATCGCCGAAGTTGTAAAAGAAGCTTATCAAGATCCTACTACTGAGGAGACAGCCTGGGTGGTAGTAGACGTTAAACCGTATTCTACTTTAAAAAATCCAGTGTCACTTCAGGCAATGAAATCCAATCCAAATTTATCAAAAATGGGACTGATAAAACAACCGAGGTTATCGGTAATTGCATTAACTGATGATGAATTTCAAACTATAATTGCAATGTCAAATGAGCCAGCCTAAACTCTTGTTAAATCATAAACAAATTCAATTAATTGTAAAACGATTAACCTTGCAGTTATTAGAAAATCATGGGGATTTTTCACAAACTGCAATTGTTGGACTCCAACCTCGAGGACTCGCATTTGCAGCCAAAATATTGAAGAGTTTATCTGAATTAGCGCCGGAAATTGCTTGTAAATATGGGGAATTAGACCATACCTTTTTTAGAGATGATGTAGGTAGAGGTGAAATAATGATACCTAAACCATCCAATATACAGTTCTCAACCGAAAACTTGCGTATCGTATTGATTGATGATGTATTATATACGGGTAGAAGTATTAGGTCGTCTATCGATGCATTAATGAGTTTCGGAAGACCTTCACAAATAGAATTAATGGTATTAGTGAATCGAAAATTCCAACGCGAATTGCCGATAGATCCTAATTACATAGGTACAAATATTGATTCAAGAAATACAGGGGGGTATGTAAAAGTGGAATGGACGCAAGACGATGAGAAAGTTTGGTTATTAAATGAAAAATAATGTCCAGCGAAAATAATTTTTATCATTTGCTCGGTATCAAGGGGTTGTCGCAATCTCATATTCAAACCATCTTTGAAACAGCCGATAATTTTAAATCCCTATTAAATAGTCCTGTTAAAAAAACTCCCGCCCTAAGGGATATAACTATTGCCAATTTATTTTTTGAAAATTCTACTAGAACTCGAGTTTCTTTTGAATTGGCAGAAAAGCGATTGGGGGCTGATATAGTGAATTTTTCTTCCTCTTCTTCCTCGGTGAAAAAAGGAGAAACACTTATTGATACGGTAAATAACATACTCAGTATGAAGGTGGACATGGTTGTTATGAGGCATCCAGCTCCCGGTGCTTGTATGTTTTTAGCCAAACACGTAGATGCGCAAATTGTAAATGCAGGCGATGGTACACACGAACATCCAACCCAAGCCTTGTTGGATGCATATTCCATTAGAGAAAAATTTGGTGATGTTGCTGGTAAAAAAGTTGTAATAGTTGGCGATATTCTTCATTCTAGGGTTGCATTAAGTAATATTTATTGCCTTCAGGCTTTAGGTGCCGATGTGATGGTTTGTGGACCAGTTACATTAATACCTAGGAATATTGAAAAACTTGGTGTAAAAGTATCACACAATTTAGATCATGCATTACAATGGTGTGATGTAGCAAATATGCTGAGGATTCAATTAGAAAGACAAGATCAACGATATTTTCCATCCTTGAAGGAATATTCCAAATTGTATGGATTAACAATAGAAAGGCTAAACCAATTGAATAAAGAAATTTGTATAATGCACCCTGGACCAATTAATCGCGGTGTTGAAATCACCTCCGATATTGCCGATTCAGAACATTCCATCATCTTACAGCAAGTTGAAAATGGAGTTGCCGTAAGAATGGCCGTGTTATTTTTATTAGCCCAGAATAATCGATGAATCCAATATTAGTAGAAAATACAAGAGGGGGAGTGGTGGAGAGTTTTCATCGAGGTTCCATTTGCATAGTAAATAAAGAAGGAGAAATTGTTTATAGCCGAGGTAATACTGCCCAAATTTCGTTTCCCCGTTCGGCTCTTAAGTTTTTTCAACATATACCATTACTTATCTCCGGAGCTTTTGATAATTTTGGTTTTTCCGATGAAGATTTGGCGTTAATGTGCGGTTCTCATAATGGAGAATCGATGCATGTAGAAAAAGTGGAGCACATGCTAACTAAGTTGAAGTTGTCTCTTAAACTGTTGCAATGTGGTGCTCAACAACCAACACATAAAAGAGATTTTATTAAATTAATTAAAGCTAATGAAGAACCTACTTCATTACATAATAACTGCTCTGGGAAACACAGTGGATTTTTAGCTTATTGTAAATTTAATAATCTTACATTGGAAGATTATCTCAGCCCAACACATCCACTTCACCAAGAAATTAAACGTATTACTGCTCTTTTCTACGAAATACCGGAAGAAGAATTGGTACTAGGAGTTGATGGCTGTTCGGCACCAATTTTTGGTATGCCATTATACAATCAAGCGATTGCATATAAAAATTTGATATGTCCGGAGAAGTTTAAAAATTCAGAACTTACCAATGCTTGTAATCGAATTGTTAAAGCGGTTACAACCTTCCCATTGATGGTGGCAGGTACGAAACGCTATTGCACCGATTTGATGGCCGTTACTAAAGGAAGAATTATAGGTAAAACAGGTGCAGACGGGGTTTATTCGCTGGCAATACCTGAAAAAGAATGGGGTATAGCCATTAAAATTGATGACGGTAAAATGGGGCCTCAATACCAAGTTGCCCATCAATTGTTAAAAGAATTAGATTTAATATCGTCAAGTGAAATTGAACAATTAGAAAAATATGGTAATTCATCTCTGGTTAATTTTGCTGGAAAAGTGGTAGGTGATACTCATGCTGTTGTGTTAAATTCTAAGAATTAATGTCGATCTTTATAGTTGAAAGCCCAATTCCTGTAATGGGAATACAAATGGCAAAATTGATTCCTAAACAACGAGATTTCGTAGAAGATATGTTTCAAAAGGGTTTTTTGTTGATGTATGCAGTAACAGAAAATTTAGATAAATGGTGGTGTTCCGTAGAAGCAGAAAACGAAGAACAAGTCTGGGAGTTTTTATCACAAATGCCCATTATTGAATTTCTTACCCCTACAGTGCATTCTCTTATGTTTTATAATTCGTCGGATCAAATGATTCCGCCGATTTCATTAAATTGATAGAATAGCCCTAATTTAGTGCCAAGTTTATGGCAGTAAA
>JACCDW010505367.1_pt1 | contig 20247 bp, 22 predicted proteins | sample 7449781 | NCBI WGS metagenome assembly JACCDW01 (sample SAMN15323449, study PRJNA562643) | freshwater metagenome | isolation source: river surface water | place: USA:Blue River Watershed | collected 2017-08-18
ACAACATACCATCACCTTTGTCCTGTTCTACAATACAGATAGGATTGTTGCCCATTACATTACAAAGACGGTTCTTCGCTTTTTTGCTTTTAGGTTTGACTGTTACTTTTCTCATTTTGAATTTCCAATTTCAGTTTGCGAATACCAGTAATGAAGTAAGCAAAGTCACGAGATTCAGTTACACGTTTTTCTTCACCACATACACCACACTTACCATTCCATACAGAAGAACAACCTACGGAATAAACACCGTACTTTTGACCACAATCCATACAGGTGGTGCCTGTCTGTTCAAGTTTTTTGAGTAGTGCCTTCTTTTCTTTTAGGTTCATCGGTTTGTTTCGTATGAGAGTATTATAGCAGAAAAAAATCACCTCACGGTGCCTCTGTGACGGTTTCCAAACTGTCCTCTTCAAGGTTATACTTGTACATAAAACCTTCGTTAGTTGTATAGTAAACGTTTTTGATACCTTCTTGCTCCAATGCAAGAGTGCAAATAGGGCAAGGTTTTGCCATTCTCAGTTTATTTCTAGTATTCACTCTTGCAACAACAATAGTATCAGCATCTTCCTTTGCTTTAATAAGTGCTGCGATTTCAGCGTGAAGATAGATTTTCTCACACAATCCTACTTTCTTAGCAAGTCGTGCTTGAAGTGGATGAGACTTTTGTTCCAGATTTACAGCAGTTGCAACGACTTTTGATTTTTTAAGCAAAACTGCCCCCACCTTGCGACGGGAGGGGGAAGACTTTGCAGTTTCAATTGCAAGTTGAAGAAAATTATCAGGAATCATTCAAAATTGCCAGCAGCAGGAGGATTTGGAGCAGGAGGTGGAGGAAGTTGTGGAGTTGTGGGTGGAGTAATTTGTTTTACAACTGTTTGTGTTTGTGGAGGAAGATTTACTGCTGCTGGTGGATTAGTATTGGCAAGTTGCTGTTGAAGACCAGAAATTTGCTGTTGAAGTTCTGTAATGTGTTGCTCATACTTGGTATTCACCTCTGCTGCAGGTTTAACTTGACTATCTTGTGCAAGTTTGAATCCAGCAGCACCAGCACCAAAAATTGATGTGAGTGCGGCTACAACTGAAATTGTCTTGGAAAAACTCATCGTTGCTTGCGACTGTACGTATTATAGGTCAAAGATTTGTGATTGTGGTCTCTTCTGTGCCAGTTTGGAAATCGTCTAATGTGTGAGCAATCCCATAAAGTTTTCCAACAATTTTTGCATAGTACATTTGAGTTGGCAGATCATCTTTATAAGACTTAAGTTCTTTCATTACAATACGGATAACTTCTTTAAGTTCTTGTATTGTAAGATCGCAATCATCAAGATTGTGTTCAGTTACTTTCATCTTCCTGAAGTTCCTGAAGATAGTTGAGATTAAAAGTTCTACCACAAAATTCTAAGTCAAATCCAAATTTATAAACTTGTATAAGAATACTGAATATCCTACCCATTCCCATATTGATTTGACAATATGGCCAAGATGGATAGTCATACCATCCTAGTGAACCTTGAATTAAGGTGTATTTTTTTGTTTTAAAAAAGAAGAAATAATAATCTCTACCAAAATCTTCTCTAACAGTAAACTCAATCAGTTTCATTTTTATCCTCAAAATCAAACCATTCGTATAAAGAGTTCATAACACCCTCTACAACATTATCAATTATAGCATCTTCGTGAGGATTTTCTACGTGTTTGTGAGCACGACGATATCCATACCTGACACCTTGCTCAAGTGCCATTTCTAATACTTTACTAAAATTTGGTTTCATTTTCCTTCTTTCTTTTCATAATATTTGCACCAACCATCAGGATCTATTTTACCACGAACTGCTGTACATTCGTGTGGTGGTCTCCACATCGTACATTTGTCGCATCGTTCCTGTCCCTTTGGATGGTCCTGGTAGTCTGCGGTTGCTTTTGAAACTTTTTTCTCTTCTTCAAGAAAATCTTTAAAATTAATCACGCTGTCTCCAGTCCTCGGGTCTGTCTTCAGTAAAAAAGTCTACAATATCATCAACAGTATTAAATCCAGATATTCCTCTTCCTTCGTGACCAATTCCGCCCAAATCTAAAGCATTAAGGAATCCATCCAAACTATCTTCTTGCATATCTGGATTTGCTGCTTTTCTACGTGCTTGACGTAACATCGTTCCAGCGGTGCGATTTGCTTTTGCAAGCTTTTCTGCCCAAATGATATCTTGTAAACTTACTTCTTCTTGCTTTACAATTTTATTACAAATTTTTTCAAGACGCAATCTGTAAGCAGTAGAAAGCATATTAAACTCCAAGTATAGTGTTATTTAGATTTTAATTCGTCCTGCATTTCCTTTGCAAGTTTCCAAGCACGACGCCACATTATATACTTTACGATTGGATTTGCTGGATTATGAAGCAACCACCATTTGGTTTTTTCATATTGAAATTTAGTCAACCTAGAAATAAGATCAATAAATCTTGCAACACTAGCATCTGTGTAGACCAAGTAAATGCCCACAGCCAATAGAAAAAACCAAAAGTAGTAGAAACTCATTTTAAAGAATACAAATAGTCTATAAGATTTATCTTCAATTCTTCAAGTTCATGTTCACAACCCAATTTTTTAGCAATTGTTCTAATTTCATGGTGAGTTGTATGAAGATCTTCAAGCATAAGATCAATTGCTTGGGTTTCTTTTTGGGTCATGATTCTTGATAATTAAAGGACAGGAGGGAACTACTTTTTGCAATTCAAATAATATTTCTGTTTTTTGCTGAGAAGTTAATAATGGTCCAGATACAAGTCTTTTTGCAATTCCAAGCAATTGATTACAGGACAATACGGTTGTTAAAAATAGAGTGCCCATAGGACTCCCTGATTGTTGATTTATTTATTTTCCAAATCCAGTTCTCTTAACCTTCCCTTTATCTTTGACAATTATAAGATCCAAAAAATCTGGAATTTGTGAATTTACGAACCAATACCCCTGAGCATCCTCCCAGTTCTCAAAAAATACCTTTTTACCATTTTTTAGCACAATTTCATAGTTGTGCCTATCATAGAGATTAGAAGATGTTTGAGTAAATGTATCAATCATAGAAAACTTTTCAAACTGGATACAGACTTACCTTTAACTGCTTTTGCAATAAAAGATTTTGCAGTTTTGTAGTTATTGGCAGTATGAACTTGCTGTCCGTTGTGGAGAATAATGAATTTCTTTCCCCAAGGTACTGCTGCCCACATTCCATCTTTTGTTACATATCCATTAGGATCTCCAGGAGAGGAATTGAGAATTGTTTCATTTTGAATGTTCATCCGAATACAGCGGTTACACTAACAATTTTAGCATTAGGATTGCGGGCAAGAGCAACTTGACGTGCTTCAGCATAGTCTCTTGCCTCTACAATTTCATCAAATACTTTACCAGCAATGTAGAGTTGAACTTTACATTTCATCGGTTACGAGCACCACAAACGTTCACAATACGACCATTTGGATTGCGGGCAAGAATAACTTCTTGCGCTTCACGTGGACTGTTAGCATAAACCTCTTCCTTAAGGCGATGATTTCCAGCGACGTAAACGACTTCGTATTTCATGAGAGTTGGTTGAACTGAGAGTATTGTAGCAGAAAACTCAGCGTTTGACCACGCTGATGGCAGGTTGACCCTGCTCAAACACGGTGTCCACCACCGCTTGGACCTTACGGGCGGTGCTGACGCCCACAGAAGAGTAGACGGGGATGCAGACCAGTCCAAAGGACTTAGTGTAGTCTCCAAGGGCACCAGGGGCGATCCTACCGCTCCTGAGACCCTCTGCGTCGTCCTTGTGCAGGCGAATGACGCGACCGATGGTCTGAGAGATACCGATGTAATCCATAGAACGCATGAACAGAACCGCTTCCAGACCAGACACGTTGATGCCCTCACTCAGAATGCTGTGATGAAGAACCACGAACTTCTTGTTGTCATCCTTGCCCCAGGCACTCAGAGTGTCGAAAAACACCTCACGATTGACCTTCTGACCATCAATAATGGCGCCAGTCTTGGAAGTAATATACATCCAAGAAAAACCACGGTCTTCCAGTTGCTTACAGAAATCAGTCTGAGCAACCAGATTGCTAATCTGTTTAGTTGCCTTGGCGCAAATCAGAACCTTAGAAACTTCCTGAGCATCAATCGTAGCAATCAGGTTTTCGCAATCAACATCAGCAACAATCTGACCCTTGCCGACCATATCAAACTGCTGCACCACCACCTTAGGAGGCACAATAAAACCACCTTCTACCAGTTCAGGAGCAGGAACATTGCAAATGACCTGACCATAAACAGCAGCATCATTCATACCAGGTTTGGAAATAGTGGCAGAATGCTTAGGAGTAGCAGTGAAGAAATAGCAGCGGTTAGAAGAAGCAGCGAAATACTCGGTGGCAGGGAAGAAATTACGCTGGACAGAATTGTGTGCTTCATCAAAGTAAATCGTGTCTACATCAATTTGCGCCAATTGAAGACGCGAGAGAGAATTATAAGTAGTGAAGATGAGTTTGTGACCCTTCTGAGCACCAACCCAAGTGCGAATCACATTGGGACGGGTGCTGCTGAAGTGATGAGTCTCACCACTATGAACATGCATTACCTGAGCATTAGTGATAAACTCAAGAAACTCAGAAGACAATTGCTCTGCAAGTAGAATGCGAGGAGCAACAACTACAATAGTCTTAGGAGTTTGTGAAGTAAACTCACGAATAGCATCAAAGATAGCAACGTTAGTCTTGCCACCACCAGTCGGGATAATCACCTGACCGATGCGATACTTGGCAAGAGCGTCAAGAGCGCGTTGCTGGTGAGGGCGCAGTTGAAACATCATCAATCAATTCAATAAACATATTATACAGCAAAAACAGGACCTTGTGAGGGGGTCCTGTGACAGTTCTTGAAGTGTCCTTATAGAAGCCTAGACTCTCATCTCCAAAAGGAACAAACCTAGTCTAGCAGTATTTTTAGGGTTATGTCAAGACTTATCTAAATAAAAGAAAAAGTCCTTTAAAATGGCAAAAAAGTATAATAAACTAGGTATAAGAAGAGATAATAACTTTTCAGATTTATCCAATACCAAAGTTGCACTTAACAATCTTCTTGGAAAATTAGTTTCAGGAACAAATGTTACCTTTATTTCTGAAGATTTGGATGCAATTAGAGGAATATCTTTCCTTGGTCTTACAAATGGTGAATATAGAAGATTAGTAAGAAGTAAAATAAGAACAACAGGATCAACTGGATCACTTGTTGATTTCTTACCAAGAGTTACTTATCAAAATAGGTTTGATAATCTAAGAGTTTTTGCGGGAGAACCAAGATTATTTGGCGGAAATGGATTAACTGCAAGGTATTATAATGAGACAGAGGTTTATCCCAATACCGTTGGAATTTTTTCAGGAGCTCCTTTTAAAGTTGATAATTTTTGGGAAAATGGACGATTTTCATTTCTATCAAAAGTAGCATTAGAAGGAACAACGGTTAATGGTGGAATAGAATGGGAAGGATACTTCATTCCACCAGAATCACGTAAATATACATTTACAGTTAATAGTTCTTCATACTATACTTTTGATTTTCAAACAGAAGGATATACTTCTGGAATTGGTACTTATACTGAAATATCAAGAATTGGTATTGCATCAACAGTCCCTGGATCTGGATTGGCGGGCAGTAACGTTATTTCAATTGCAGCATCTGATACAAAATATGTTTCAATTGGGCAAAGTGTTTCGGCAGTTGGAATTGAAACAGGAACAGTTGTTTCTGATTATTCTAGATCTGGAATCGTTTACTTGAGTCCTCCAACAGGAATTTCCACAGCAGTTTATTCTAATTTTAGTGGTAATGTCACTTTCTCTTATGACATAGAAAGTGGAAATGGAAGTTATATTACATATCAAACATATCCATTATCTGCGTTTGAAAGATATAGAATTAGATTTAGATATTATATACCTCAGGGAGTTGATGCTTCTGGAGTTAATAAGTATTTTTATGTTAATATTGACCCATTTATTGATTATTTTAGATACAATTATCTTTATGCAACAGATTATGATTTCTCTGATGGTGTAAAAGGAAATATTAATCGATTTATAGAAAATTCAATTAATCTAGGTGGCGGTACTGTTGGAAGTTTGACAGATTCAAATAATTATGTTAGAGTTATAACTTCCAAAAGAGTTGATATTAAATATCAACCAAAAACAACAGTTTCGTCTATTGTTGGTGCTGCAACATCAGGAACTACCACAATCAATACCAAATCCCTTAGTATTGATAATACTACTGGGATTGAAGTTGGAAATTATGTGTTTGGTCCAGGTATCCCAAACGATACTAAAGTTGATGCCATATCAATTAATTCTTATGTAGTATTAGATAAAAACGCAACTCAAACAACAAGTTCAGATTATAGATTTATAGATCATCGTGGATATGTTGGATTTGGAACTGGCGGAAGTAGTGCAGGAACATTTACACTTACAGGCGGTAATACTACCAATTTAAAAACTGGAATGATCGTAATAGGTGCTGGTATAAGTGCCTATACAAAAATTGAATCAATTACTAGTTCATCACAATTTACTATTTCTCCAAGTCAAACAATTGGTGCAGGAACAACAGTATACTTCTACCAATCAAAAGGATTAATTAATAATGGACTTAATGCTTTCTGTGGTAGTGATGTTTCTTCTTGCTTAACTGTAACATCATTAACAAATTCTGGATCAACTGTAATTCCTGTAAGTAGTGTTCCTAGTTCTGTTGGAGGATGGTCAGTTCAAGGTTTATATTTTGCAGATGGAACTGTAATTACAGGATCTACATCATCAAGCATATCAATCAGTAAAGCAACAATTCTCAATATACCATCAGGAGCAACAATTACAATTGCAGATCCTGCACAAGGAGATAAGCAGTTATGTTGCCCACCAACAGATACATCTCCACCATTCAACGCAACTTTAACTGGATTAGAAACAACGCCAGACGCAAAGAGTCTTAGAATTGAAAATGGTAATTTAGTTTTTAATTCATTAAGAGCATCTATTGGAATTGGAAGTGTTACAACCACTACAACAACTGCTACTTCTAATATGAGACTTTCTATTCAAACTCCTTTGACAAATGTGTCAAGAGTTGGAACTGCACAAACGTCAATATTTAAAATATTATGTAGTTCTCAATAAAAGATAATACGGCTCATCATTAATAATCACACTTAATTTATGAGTCCAAGTTGTAATTCCAATTCCAGTTGCAGATTCTGTACTAATTCCTGTGATTTGAATAGCATTATCAAAATAAAGTTCTTCCATAGAAACAGAAGTACTTAATGATACTAATGCTGATGATGTTATATTTTTTTCCCAAAATGATGTAGTATCTGAGAACGCTCTACTTGTTCCTATAAAAAGTCCTGGTGATTTTGGATTAGTCAGATTTGCCGAACTTATGTTTAATAAATTTGGATCGTCAATTGTAACAACACCTTCAATATTAATCAAATCCGTAACATTTATATCTACATTTTTTTGATATCTTTTATCAATTACATAATTTGAATATTCTATATCATCAGTAGTATCACTAAAAAGAGTGCTAATAGCACTACTATACTCAAAACTACTTGCATCTTGAATATCAGGATACGCAAAATTGACAAGATTTTCTTGATTTACTGGATCTTTACGAATAAATATAAAATTCGTTGGTGTAACTGTTGTCACACCTATTGTTGTTAACCCAACAGATGATGGTGTAGTTGATAACTTAAATATATTTTTTGCATTAGAATTGCAAACGTAATAATCTACATCTTTAAATAGTGTTGTTGAACCTACACTAACATTTGTACTTACTCCTACAACATCATCATCTGTAAATATAAAGTCATTACTAGATCCAAAGAAAAAATATCCATCAGATAACGAAACGTAAGATGTAGTAGAAATATTTCTTAAGTTATTTCTAATGACTAGAAGATCATTTGAAATTCCCGCTCCACCAAGGTTATTAATTGCTCTTGAAACATCAGAAACTTCATTTAAATTTAAGTCTCTTTGAAATCCTACATTTTTTTGTGCCATTTTTTTAGTATACGAATGTCCAGCCCCTTGCTATTAGGAAGTTTATTTTTTCTATACTGCTTGAACTTGGTAAAGCATTATTTTTTATGTTGACAGTTACTCCTCTTCTATTTAATGAAATGTAATTCGTATAAAGATCATCTACAATAGAATTAACTGCTTGTTGAGTTAATTGATTGTTTGAAATATCCAAATATTTTAACTGTAATAGTGTTGAAAATGATCCAGAAAAATATGCATTAAATAAATTACTTGACAAAATTAGATAAAAAAGTTTAGGGCATTTGCTAAAGTTTGGAATTTGTCCAGAAATTTTGTTATTATTTAGATACAAATATCTTAATGCAGGAAGATTTCCAAATTCAGAAATAGATGTTAATTGATTATTGTTTAAGTATAATTGATCTAAACTAATTAGTCCAGAAAATCCAGGAACACTTCCTGATAGAAGATTATTGCTTAAATTTATATAATAAATTGATGGATTTGATGAAAAGTTTGGAAGAGTTCCAGTAAATCTATTATTTTGAAAATATAGATATGATAATTTAGAACAAGATGCTAAACTTGGCAAAGGTCCCGTTGTTCTTCCAGAACTCACCCATTCCAATACAGAAAGATCTATATTATTTACAAATGCATTAGGATGAATTGGGGCAGTACTAAGTCCAATAAAAGATGTTGTAAATCTAAAATTTTGTAATTTAATGCAAGACTGCAAATTCGTGTCATGAAAGACATACGTTGTATCTCCTTGCAGGTTACCACCTACAAATAATGTCGATCTTAAATTAATTGTTTCTAAATTTAAATTAGTAAAATCTGGAAATCTCCCACTTAAATTAGAGAAATCAAAACTTAAAGATTTTAGTGCATCACATCCCGAAAATTTATAATTATTTGTATTTGTAGTTAAAAATCCAACATTATTATTATATGTTGAACTATAAGATATTAATGTAATTTTACCAGTTAGATCTGGACATGGTAATCTTGTTTGACTTACATTAATTGATTGTATTTTATTTGATGAGATAGAGAATGTAGTATCCGCAAGACCTGCATTAGCACTAAGATTTAATGTAACTAAATTGGATAAATCTTTTACATTTTTTGAAGATCCACTTGATGGTCCTATTGTTCTAAAATCATTACCCGAAACATTATAAGTTTCACAAGTATCCGAAACATTTGGAATATATCCACTAGAATCAAAATTATCTGGATGAAAATATGGTGTCCCAGCAGTATTAGATCTTGAAAGATCTAATACTTTAAGACTTGTAAATCTTTCAGCAATTGAGTTGATTCCAACAACTCCCTGTGCTCCAAGAGATCCAAAAAAGGTTGCTCCCAAATATAATTGTTCTATAGATGTTGGAATTTTTGTTAAAATAGGATTTAATCTTCTTTCTGATGTTGTATCACTTAAATAGAATGGATTTAAAGATAAGTTAAGTGTCTTTAATGCTGGAGTATATCTTGTAAAATTGGAGAAATTTTTTAAATCATTATTTGATAAATTAAAAGTTACAAGATTTGATAAAGTTGTTTCAGAAAACGATGTTAATTTTGCCGCATTAATAGTTACTGCCGTTATATTATCTGGATTATAATAAAGTTTAATATATCTATCTCTTGTTGATAATGATCTAAAAGCAATTGATGTTGTATTTGCAAATGTTGAAACACCAACAGTACTATTAACTTCTTCTACTTTCCAATTTGGTCTTGGAGTTGTTGGATTTATGGTTGCTGATGCATTTGCATTTCTAAAAGTTCCTGTAAAAACAAGAGGAATGCCTTTCATTGCATAAAGAAATACAGTTGTTCCTCCTATTGAACATCTAATTTTATGAGTTGGGACTTCAGTTGCAAATTCTTTTAATTCTGGTCTTGCAGATGTTTGTAATCTTACTTGTCCAGTTGTAGTTGGAGTTCCAAATTGTAATGATCCTCCTGTAATAATTCCTACTCTTGCTCCATATGCAATTGGAGTCGTTTGTATTGATGGTATTACTGCTGGATTCCAAGCACTTACTCTTGATGAAGAAACATCTGCTATCTTTATTGTTGCAGATGGTCCAGATCCATCAACATATCTATAACGAATTGCTTGTCCACTCAAATTTCCATTAATTGTTAAATTTCCGAATAATGGTGAAGTTGTTCCTGCCTTATACTGAAAAATGGAAGGATATATTGAAGATTCTCTATAATAACGGTCTAGAGTTCTATAAATTGGAACAGATAATCTTGATAAACTAACCCAATCACCATCAGTTAATCCTGCATTTGCAGATCCTCTAATTATATTTAAATCATTTGGAGGTAGATTAAGTGCATTCAAAGCATTTGTTGTATTTGCAACATCACTAAAATTTCTTTCTGCACCTAAACCGATTATTTTTTGGTTTCCGAATGCCATTTTTTACTCTTTTTTGTATTTATTATTGTTCTTTGAAGTTCATAGTAGATTCAATTGTTCCAGAATCTCCACCATCAAGTTTTCTTGCAATTATAAATGTTGCTTCAGTGTTATAAACATTTGATGTAATTACATTTCTATCAATACCAAATGTTTTAGTTAAATCAATTCTATTAACTTGATCTGGACTTACATATATTGTATCTTTTTCAGTATATGGTCTTACTTGTTGCTGATTTTGTGTATCAATAGTCGCACCAGATAATCTATTAATTTCTTGGAAGTTTGTTGCTGGTCTTCCAGTTGGATCAGCATTACCATCAGTTGTAACTCCAACAGCATCATAAGTATATAAAATAGGTGTTAAAGTTCTCACCTCATCTGCAGATGTTTCTTTTATTGAGATATTATTAATTTGTGCATTATCTTTCAGTTTAAGTACAAGATAAAGAGGATATGGGTTATAATTAAAAATCTTAGATGAATTTATTTTACCTCCAGTAATTTGTAAAGGTCTTGTAACTATAGAAAACTGTCCAGCACCGACTTTATTTAAGGTATTGCTAATTCTTATATAAGAATATGGTACTGGTTGTCCGTTTACTATTTTTGAGTAAGTACTTACAATTCCAACAAACCTTGAATTAGTTACCGTAACGGTATTTCCAGATTTTAATGCTATTTGCCCACCATCGTAATTAAAGTCAGGAAATGTTCCAGATCCTCCCTGTTTTTCAATCCAGAAAGATCCAATTCCAGGAGCTCCAGTTTGTGGATTTACATTCAATTCTGTAACTCCACTAATTTCTTGTGGATTTAATACTGTTATAGTTGTTTTTGAACAAATTCCGCCAGCAGTTCCAGAAAGTCTAGGTAATCTTGAATTATAATCAATTGCCATGGGAATTAAACCAGATACAATAGATTCTCCAGTTTCAACTCCATCTTCCGAAAGGGAAAGAACTTCGTGTTTGTACTCACCATAAAGAATCGATGAATTTGGTAAAATTGTAGTTGTTGCTCCCCCAACATTAAACCCAAGTAAAGAATTGGGACTCTTTGTAACTACTGGTTCAACATCTGTTATTCCAACTATGAAATCTGCATAATGAGCATAATCATCAGATCTTGTTGGATTTACGAATTGTATTTCTATTTTTGAACCAGTAAATTTATAGTCTGAAGCCACATAACCAGTATTATAGTTACTTAAACGGACTGGATGAGAATATGGAGATCCAACTGGTATTGTTGTTGCAATCCCAACAACTCTATCAAAAACAGTAGATTGTGGTATATTTCTATCATTTCCTTTAACTCCCTTGATCCTTGCTTTTGCAAATGATTCTCCAGTTCCAACAGGATCAGACACTTCAGAAATATATGCATCATAAATTGAGGGAGCAATTAATTTTGCTCCAATATCATTTACTGTGAAATTTGATGCATCATCAGTTGCTTCAATTATGTTATTATCTGTATCTGAAAATTGTATGTTTACATATCTTCCAGACTCTGTAGTTGCAACTCCAGGAGTATAAACATGTCCAAATCCTGGACATCCTATACACTTAACAATTTTTATCTCTGATAGAGAATCTGATGTGAGAGTTAATTCTGTTGGAATAATTAATTTTTTATTCGTAATTTTTGTTCCAGTTGAATTTAAAATATCATCTTTTGGTAAGATTCCAAATAATGATGTTGATCTATTTGAATTTTTTGAAAATAATGTTTTTTCTCCAGATGAAATGGAATATTGAGTGAAGTTTCCTTCATCTCCACCATCAATATAGTATGATGCTCCATACTTATAAACATAATGTGGTGTACTTATATCTTCAGTATTAAAGCATTTTATTGAATACTTAAATCTAAAATAAGAATCTTGTAAACAAGGTCTTCCTAATTGATCTTCAATAACAAGAGTATGAATTACCACCCATCTTGCCTCATCATTATTTACAGGAACATATGCATAAAATCTTGCTCCAATTGCACCATACCAACCAAATTCAATCTTATACATAGTAACTTTTTCAGGATCAAGCAGATGAACAGAGTCACCTATTCCTCTTAATGTATCTCCATTAAACTTATCTTGAATAAGTTCGATTGTGTAATAACTTCTAGAATCATATGGATTTGGACCTTTCTTAAATACTTGATCAGCAGAAGTTAATCCATTTCTAACAAGAACTGAATTTTCTAAAGGAACAGTACTTCTTCTTATAATGTATAAATTTCCTTGGAAAATTTTAAACACATATTGATCAGTTGGGTTTTCAATTCCCCACTCCAATTCAACACCATTTACATTTTCTTTTGATGATCTTAATCCAAATGTATATCCACTAATTCTTCCTGGTTGATATCTAAAAACTCTTCTTGATTGTAATTGTAAAAAAATTGATGGTGCTGAACTGTATCCTCCCCTAGTTCCGCTATTGCTATAATTTGGACTTATTTTTTGAACATATGATTCACCTATAATTTCTCCTGTTACTGGATCTATAAGTGCATTAACAGGAGTTGGAACTCTAATTCTTTTCCATACCTCAGTCCAAGTATCAATTTGTGCAAATGCTGTTGAAAATCCTGCAACATAATTAACATCTTCTGTTTCATTAGAACCAAATGTGGTTGCTACTGAAGGTGACAGAAAATTATCTTCCCATCCTGTTGGATATCCTAATGTTGATCCTATACCTACTTTATAATAATTATATAAATCATTTCCAGTTTTAATAAATCGTAGATATTCAGGAAATATTGCTGAATTATATTCACCATACTTGTCAAATTTTGGACCAAATGGAAATGTGTATGGAACTGGGAATATAGAAATCTTAATGGAAGATTCTTGTGTTTCTTCAGTTACTTTTAAGTAATATCTATTTCCATATGTCTTATTTTTTCTATTATCCCATGTTCCAAAAGAACGAATTCCAGATGAAAAGGAAAAATATTCAAAATCATCTGGATCTAATCCATAAGAAGAAACATTTGCAAATAAAGACAACTGCTTTTCTTCACGATTTATTCCAAGTAATGTAGTACTAACTTCTGATAATTCTGGAAATTGCTCTGCAACTTTCCAAACAGGATTAGAAGTTACTTGAGTAGTTTCTATTCTTTTAATCTGAACAGATTCAGTTCTTGGTGCCCCACTATTACTAGTAAAATTTGAGATAAAAATGGATCCAATTCCAATTCTTGAAACAATTGTTCCTTCTGGAATTGATTGACCAATAATAATATCACCAACTGAAATATTTTCAGTATTAATTCCAATATTATTAGTTTTTGCTAATGAATATGTTGCAGTTTTAATTCCAATACTTTCTTCTTGTTCTTTATTAGTTGTTGTTTTTTGAGTTGAAAAAACAACAGAAGTAGAATTATCAATAGTAGCAGCATCTGTAAAATATTCGTCTACCTCTGTAACAATTGGAATTCCAAACTCATCGGTTAAAACTTCTCCACTAAAGAGATCATAAAGAGGAACTTCACTATTTGGAATAATAGGAATTTCACGTTTATCATCACCAATTTTTACGTTTCTTCCGCCATTCATAAATTATTGCTCCTCCCAAGTAATACTTGATGAAATTTCAGTTGATACTGTATTGCTTATATATTCTGATTGAGAAGATGCACAAAGATAAAGACTTTCTACTTTATTTGTGAGTGGGAAAGAAAGATAGTCTTTATTATAATCAAAATATGGAGATAAGTCATATTCTTCTCCTGACGCAGGAATATAGAAACTTGCAACTATAGTACCTGTATTTGGAATTGGGCTTCTATTTTCGGCAGCAATTTTAACAGATGATAATGGTGCAAGAGTAAATTCAGTACTAATTCCTGAAACAACCTGTCCAACAGAGTTAGTATTTTCTTCTTTGAGGAAAAGATCAGTAGAATTTAATATGATATTATCATCATAAGAATTTAGTGAGTAGAAATAATAACCATCTGCTCTTCTTTCTAGATAACCCAAAACTGATAGTACTTTTTGTACAGCATCATTTTCTTTATATCCTCTGAAGTACCCATATACACCATTATTAACTGAAAGATAATTATTATTTGATACTGTAACTAATGTTGGTCTTCCTCTTTTTCCAATATTTACCGATGATGAAAGAAGTAAAGAACCAGTTGTGGTCGCAGTTGTCTGTAGAATTGGTGTCTTAATAAATTCTAACTTAATAACACTAGGACCAGTTGATCCAGTTGCCAATCTGGTTGGATAAACTTGAGTTCTGTTTCTTACAGATTTGCCAGTACTACTTTGAATAAAGTCTCTACACTTGAGACCAACAATTGGAAGTGGTCTATTAGGAATAATTGAAATTGATGTTAAAGAACCAGGATCATTTAATGGGTAATTGAGGTATAATGTCTGATTCTGACCATATGTAATTTCAATATTTTGGTCAGCAACGTTTGATGTGATAACTTTTGCTCCAACAAAGAATGATGTTGAAAGTCCAACTCCTGTTCCAAATCCAATACGCGGATCTGCAGCATTTCCAGCATTTGTTAGTGTTACTTGAGTGCTTCCAACACCAACACTAAATGTTCTCTTAGATCCATAGACGTTTTTAGAAGTTGGCGTAGAATATGTAAATAGTTTTACAGTTCCTCTATCTCCACCATCAATATAATAAGATGCACCATATTTTACAATATGCTGAGAAGATGTCGCATAATTGAATGGAGCAACTGTTCTTAAACTGTTGGCATAACCTCCTCTAGATGAGGTTCCTCCGCCATAAACAAGGTATGTGATTGGTAGGGTGGCATTACCAAGGGATGATACTTTAAGTTGGTTAGACGCCCTTAGATGATGGACACGTACCCATCTTGCTTCACCATTATCAACTGGAACATAAGCAAGGAACAAAGCACCAACAGCACCATACCAAGAGAATTCAATCTTATACATGGTAACTTTTTCAATATCAAGATCCCAAATACTTAAATCAGAAAGTTGTTCATTTGTATCTGGATCAATTACTGGATCTCCAGGTTTATTTGTACCTACAGCGTCACTATAAACAACACTATCTTCTACACCATCTAAACGATCTTTACTAAATCTTGATCTTGGAACGCGATATTCATAAACGTTCCAATAATCCATTTTAACATTTTGATTCACCCATTTATCATAATAGTCATTTAATCTATCAATACTAGTTCTTAATGCCCCTAAATCATCTTCTGTTGTATCAATATATCCCTCTACCGTCTCTACACCAGCTATGTTTTGGGAATATTTGTATGGGAACATTCCATCAGGTTTTACTGTAGAATAGATATTCATTCCAGTTGTTACTATTCCACTTACAGTTGGTTGAATAAATGGAACAGGAGTAATTAAAACGTGAGATGAAATGCCACTAGTTGCTGCTAAACCTGTTAAGGCAGAACCATTTAATCTACTTAAAGTTACTGTACTAATTCCTGTAATTGTACTAACACCAACGCTTCTAACTCTAAAAACTGAAGTATCTGAACCAAATCCTGAAAGAATTGCAGAATTTGATCCTTTTGAATAAGAAACATATTGTCCAGTAGAAAGACCTACAACATATCCACCAGATTTATAAAATGTTGGAACGGTTGAAATGCCAACATTAACTGTAAAAGATGTGCTAGAATTGACTCTAAGAACGTTGTAACCTGTGGATCTATTGGGATAAATCTTTGTAGATAATGGATCTATGTCACAGGTCATTCCAATACCAGTTAATGTGACAAATTTTCCTTCTGTAAATCCATGAGCACCGTTGGTCGTAATGACCATTAAACCAGTTTCATTATTATATACTGCATTACTAACACTCTTAGCAAGACCTGCTAATGAAATTGTGTTACTATTGTAAATTGATGTAATTCCAACTTGATACTCATCTTGGAGAAGAGATGGGTCATAGACTGCTGCATGAGTCATCAGTAATTCATCTCTTAGAATTACTAGATCTCCAAATCTCTTAGATTCTCCACCGATAGAATATTCCGCACCATCAGCACCCTCAGATTCGGATCCTCTAGGTGCAAGGGGATCTTGAGGATTTGTTCTTCCATAATCTTGTGATTGGTCTGTTGGGAATCCTACTGGATTTTCATATATGATAGATTGAGTTCTTCTAACTACAGAGAAATTATCTCCCTGTCCATTATTTCTTGTTTCCCAATAATATCCATCATAATTATCAAAAATACCATACTTTCTAACAGTAGGATTAAATATATTTGCTCCCGTGCTTCCAATTGATGAAGTTTTAACACCAAATGTTGCAGAAGAAACTCTACCAGGTTGATATCTAAAAAATCTTTTCGAAGTTAAAATGGCAGTTTCATCAGCAGGAGCTTCAATTAGAGCGCCAGCTTCTTCTGGAATATGAGTTAATCCCCAACCCATAGAAGCTGCCATACCCGCATATACGCCAGTATTCGGTACAACTGTGAATTGTTCTGGTAACGCTGCCCATTCTGATGGATTAACATCATAAGTGTTAACGTCAGCAAAAATTCCAAGAGCAACTTCACTTCTTGGAATTCCTAAAAGGGATAATGCAACTTCAGATTGAATTTTGTTTTGCTCTTCAACTTTAAGTGTAGGTTGATCAACTGCAATAACAACAGGTATAGATTTTTCCGATGTTTGTTGTCCAGGTGGAACTGGAGCTGTCCTACCTACAACAACAACAGCTGCATTATTATTTACATTAGTGTTATTTGCCATTTAGATGACTCCTACTCTTCCTTTTGCGATTGTAAAGATATTCCTTATAGATATATATCCACTTTCCGTCCCGTTAGATACAGATGTAGTTGTAAATCCTGTTAATCTTAACTTTCTTAAAAGACCATCAGTAATTTTTGATTCTACTGTGAGTTCATAAGCAGAAAGATCAGGAGATACTGCATGATTTACAAGTTTTACAACATCGCCTGTTGAAATTCCAGAGAATTGAGAAGAATCACTAAGAGTAACTGTATAATTTGTAGCACCTGCACCAATTGTATTCCAAACTCCTGAGGCAATTCCTACAGAAGTTGTCAGTCCAACTGGAATATCCAAATATTCTGTACCGATAATATCATATCCAAGTGATGAACTCAGACCAAGAGTATTGGTTTGTGTTGAAGTTAATGTAAGTTGAACATAACCATTTGCTCTTCCAAAAGTTCCAGAATCTGGTGTTGGAATGTTAAAGTATAAGAATTTTGTTCCAAGAGTTTCATTAGTAGTCCCTTGCCCAACAACAGAGGCAATTCCAGCAGAAATAGAAACTCTAGAACTACTTAAATTCTTTGGACTTCCATTCTCAAGATATTGAAGAACTGGACCAGTAAAGGTAACTCCTCTATCAACTGTAATATTGACAGAATTGAAATCACTATCATAAATGTCTGGAACTGGAATCCACTCATCTGCTGGACCAAGAATTAAATTATTTGAAGTAATAATTTTTCCAGTAGCATAGGTTCTTAGTCCTGTTCCACATCCACGAATAATGTTTCCGCCAGTAGAAACTACAGATGTAACTGACAAGTCAACAGGACCAGGATAATTCTCAAATAAACAATCATTAACTCTTAAACTTTGCGATCCCTGTGCATTTAGCGGTTCAAATGCTTCACGATCGGATAAGCATCCATCAACAATAGAACAATTTTCAATTGAAATTCTATTTGAGTCTTGAATACTCAATCCATTACCAGAAGAGTTTCTAATTTCAATACTCTTGAATAAACATGAAGATGTATCATCAAAATAAGCAAGATAATTATCAGTATCAAGTTCTAATAATATATTATTTTGATTATTACCATCAATCGTTAAATCTTGAATGGTAACATCAGAGACCCCAGTTGTTCCAACACCAATTACTCTACCACTTAATGGTAATAGAGTTCCAGCTCCATCACTTTCATCTGTTGCAAAGTATTGCCTCTTTATAATTGTATTTTTACCATTTCCTCTCAGAGTAAATCCTGTTGGGATAATAATTCTATTTGTTAGATAAGTTCCGCTTGGTAAGTCAACTGAATTTTTTCCAGCAGAAACTGCACTATTAATTGCCTCAGAAAATGCAAAAGTGTTATCATGAACTACTTTTACACTTGCATTAGTTCCAGCAAGTCCAATATTTGTTTTATAATTTCCGTCTAGTCTTATAAATCCATCACCTACTGACTCTACTGCTGCAATTGCCCAACCTCTTCTTTGTCCAGTTGTTGCGATAGATGGAAAATGAATTTGTTCAGTAAACTCATTTACAGTACCTTTTGATGACCACTCTGGTTGATCAAAGTTGCCATAGTCAATCCAAGTGACTCCTGAGGTATTTCCGCCAAGTTCACTAGGACCAAGAATTGCTATAAGCTTTGCGTCATTAATATTTGCAGTAACACCAACTTGACGATAAATCAAAATTCCATGATTTGTATCTGTTCTTGCAACAGTTAATGCAATATTATTCTCATCATTAAAATCATTAAGAGATGGTGCAAAAACTGATGTTCCAAATTGTGAAGCAATTCCCACTTTACCATTTCTCAAATGATATTGTGCCATCCAGTAACGATATGTTGAAACTCCTGCCAAAGATCCAACTTTAGTTACAAGTGAGGAAGTTGTAACTGGATTTGGAACTGTAGTATTATCTGTAAAGGAAGTAATTCCAAAAACTTTTACTCTTTCTCCAGGATATATCTTAACTGTTGATATTCCACTAATCTGTAATTTATTACTTACCGTTGATCCAATACCAGTATATATTGTTGGGTCATTGCTTATTCCAAGTCCACCCAACTGATAAGCATTCAATAAGATGATATCAACAAGTTCATATCCAGATCCATCACTCTTAACTTTTAAAACTCTATCCGCAGCGAAACTAGTTTCGCTCGTAGTTGGAAGATCTGCAAAAGCAAAGTTTTGATATGAATTTGCGTAAATATTATTCCAATAAAAACTAGAACTTCCTAAATCAAAAGATCCATTAGATGTGGGAATAATGCTTCCACTTACTTTAGCACCTAATGTAAGAACATCAGTATTGACATCATTACCAAGATTAATATTTCCACTTACGGTTGCAATACCACTTACTGAAAGATTTCCTGATATACTTTGATTAGTAACTGATACTGTTGTTGCAGTAAGTACACCAATAATTCCATCTCTGGATAATATACTCCGAGTAGTAGTAAATCCTGAAATCTTTGCATTACCAACTACATCTAAAATTTCACTTGGTTGAGATGTTCCAATTCCAACCAGACCAGTAGATTGGACTATAAAATTATCTTCATCAACCTGTACACCATTCCTAAAATTAAATGACTTTCTATAATTTGCCATTTTATATTTGTTTTATAGGTATTTATAAAACTCTCATAATAAAGGCAAGAGCATAGTATGGAGGTCTGTTTTCGTGGTATCTATCATTACCAGCAGATCCAGTGTCTCCAGATGTGAAAAACGGATTATTTGTTGTAGTATCAGTTCCGCTGTGATCTGTGTTTTGATCATTATTTTTATTATATGTATGAGTGTGTGAAGCAAGTTCTGCAACTGTCAACTTGTGAGCAGTTTCGCCACCAGTATTACCTGGAGTATAATTTGCATTTAGTGTTCCAGTAATATTATCAAACCCTGGACCAGTAGTAGCAACAGTTCC
>JACCDW011212696.1_pt1 | contig 20218 bp, 11 predicted proteins | sample 7449781 | NCBI WGS metagenome assembly JACCDW01 (sample SAMN15323449, study PRJNA562643) | freshwater metagenome | isolation source: river surface water | place: USA:Blue River Watershed | collected 2017-08-18
GAACTATTAATACTAATGTTCGAAATAGTTCCAGAAGATATATTTGCTGGATTTAATAATGTTATATCAGATCCAACACCAACAAACTTTGATGCTGTTATAATACCTGAAGAACTATTAATGTTAATATTTGAAATAGTTCCAGAAGATATATTTGCTGGATTTAATAATGTTATATCAGATCCAAAACCAACAAACTTAGACGCTGTTATAATACCACTTGCCACAATATTACCACTTGAACTAATGCCAACTCCCGTTCCACTAGTTCCAAGTGCATTTAAACTACTTCCAATTTGTAAAGTATAATTAGGTGAATTTGCAAAAACACCAACTGAACCATTAATTGTTGTTGATTTTAAAGTTGAAGTTCCATTAATATTTAAAGAACCGCCATTTATACTTCCAGATACGCTGAAATTACCACCAACAAATGAATTTGAAGTAATTGTTGAAGTACCAACTACTTCAAAAGTATTGTCTGGATTTGTTTTACCAATTCCCAATCTTCCAGTGGAAGTTAAAGACATCAATACTGATAATCCTTGCCCATCAATCCAGTTGAATCTTCCTAATGTTGAATTAGAACCAAGATTTAAATAATAGTTGAAATTTCCTGGAGCATAGTTTATAATATCAAAAGATTGCTCTGTACTTTCTGGATAAGATAAATTTGTGTTACCAAATTGTAGAACACCATTATTTCCACTAAAAGATGTCTGTCTTCCTATTATAAGTCTTGAAATTCCACTATCAGATGTTACTTGCATCGAAGAATTTCCACTTCTTCGTAAATGAACATCTGAGGTTGGACTAATAGTTCCAATTCCAATATTATTTGTAACTGTAAGACTTGAAGATGTTGAAACTCCTAAATTGGAAAAATTACTTGTTACATTACTTACACTGATTTCAATTCCAGATGTAATAGAAGAAGCAGTATTTGCTATTCCAGATAAATTACCACTAAAAGTTGAAGCGGTAATAATTCCACTTAAATTTATATTTGATGGTAATCTTGAATTTGATAATGTACCATTAGAAATATTGGATGCATTTATACCTGTTATGTTTGTTCCAAAACCACTAAATGAGTACGCAGTAGATATTCCAATTATATTTAAGTTTCTTCCAATTAAAACATCTCTTGTTACATTAATATCACCAACACTAGAAATACCGACACCATTTGCAAAATTGGCAATACTATAATTTCCACCAACTTGAAGATCATAAATTGGATTTGTGGTTGCTATGCCTACTCTACCAGCAGAGTAAATACTAGTTACATTTTCAGATTGATCAACATCCACCCATTGTGAAGTAGGTAAATTTTGTAATTTTGATCCATCTCCATAGTAAGTTACAATTCCTGAAGACGAAGTTATAATCCCAGAAGTTATTGATGTTATTCCAACATTTAATCTTACAAAAGCACCTGTTCCATCTGCAGATGTATTTATTATTTGTCCTGAAACATTATCAGCATATAATGTACCATGCAATCTTAAATTGCCAACAACATCTAAAGATTGAGTTGGAATTGTAGATCCAATCCCAACCAATCCATTTGCATTTACGATAAAATTATCATCATCAACCTGAACACCATTTCTAAAGTTAAATGATTTTTTAATATTAGCCATTTTATATGGATTTATAGTTATTTATTTGATTAATATAATCAAACAACTCTCATAATATAAAATAATGCATAATATGGTGGGAGATTTTTATTAATTCTAGATTCCCCTTCAGTGCTTACTGCATGAGTATGTGTACCAGTACCAGTTACAGAACTACCAGGATGACCATGATCTGCACCAGAAACTGAAACTGGGTGATCATGACCACCTTGGTCGGTTATTGAAAATGGATGGGAGTGTGGAGCATTAGATCCAAGGACACTAAAAGGGTGACCATGCCCGCCGCCTCCCTCAGTATTTCTTGTCTTTTTAGTACCATCTTTTTCCGTTTCGCCAAATTCTGCATTACCTTGAGCATCACTTATAAAAGTATACTCGTGAACATGATCCCCTACAGGTCCTAATGTTGCAGGATGTGAATGAGGAGCATTTGCATTTTCGGTACTTCCGCTATGACTATGAGCACCAGTAGAAGAAGAAGTACTGCCAGTCATAGATAATGATCCTGACAATGCTATCGTAACTCCATGAACATGTGATCCCTCATCAGATCCTTCTGTAGATGTAGATAAATCATGATTATGAGTAACTAAAACAGAATCTTTTGACCCACCATTTCTTTTTGCTGATAATAGAGTTCCACTTTCATCAGTTTCTATTGTTGCTCCACTATTACCACTAGATCCAATAATGAATCTATTTGTCATATTTGGCAGTTTAAATGTTGTACTAGCACCAGATTGATCAGTTACACCTTGATTATATGCAGTTCCACCAAAAGTATTACTAATGATTGAGTGTAATTTTCTGTAAGTATATGTATTTAAATCTTGTCCAGTACAAATTTCCCACATAGCAATACCAGATACGTTTGGAAGATTATCAGATCTACCTGCCCACATTACTACGCTACCTATTGGAGTTACATTGGGTACATCAAGATAATCAGCTCTAATTGTACCACTGTATTGTGCATGAGGTGGGAATGCACTTCCATGTACGTCCAGATCACCAACAATATAAGTTGAAGTATTTACACCAACACTTCTTCCTATTCCCGTAGATACTATTATATTACCAGGTCCTGATGTTATTGTAATGCCACTTCCAACAGCATTTACAATAATAGCATTATTTGCTGTTTGACTTAAATTTCCACCTGTGGCAGTAATTGATAAACCACCAGATCTTGTATCAATTGTATTATCTGTCGTGGCACCAATTTTTATATTTCCAACATGTGCTTCAGAGTATGCAGTACTTGCATCACCAATATAAGCACCTAAATCTTCATCTGGAACAAGACCAGTTCCAGTTTTTATTTGTCCTAAAATTTCAACTTTTGCTCTGAAATAAGAATCATCTCCTACACCAATCCCACCTTTAGAAATAATAGATCCAGTATTTTCATTAATTGCTTTATCCTTAAATGTTACTCTAAGTTGTCCACCAAAATAACTTTTTCTCTTAACTCTTAAAGATTTTGTTAATGTGACAGGGCCATCAAATTGTGAAAGAACAAACCCTGATGTTCCACCTTCAACAAGAATTCTTTCTCTTACAGTAATTTCATCAAAAGCAACACTTAATTTTGAGGGATCTTGACCAGTAATCGTTGGTTTTGGGATATCATAAGAAATTGTTTGTCCACTAGATGCAGATACTTTTGTGTTTCCATTAAAAGTATCACCTCTACTGTTCATTCCAGTGTAAATTACAGCACCAGCAGATCTTTCTTGTGCCTGAACCAAGAAGTCTTCTCTTTCAGAAAGAGTTTTAATTTGAACTTGTGGAAGAGCAGTTGAATAGTTTCCTGGGCCGTAACCAAGATATTCGAAAGTATGTCCAGAAGCACGAATAATTGAAGGTCTTCTAAATTCAATCGGTATTACGTTAATTTTTTTAAGAATCGAATTGATTGGATGATTTCCTTGACGAGTTCCGGCATAACCACGGAATACTTGAATTGAAGTATCTGTAGGAGCAGAACTAATTCTCATGATTTCGTCATTTACTTGAACAAAATCGCCAAGTTTTAATCTATTTGAAGTTGATATACCTGTTAAGCACTGAATGTTTAGTGTACCAACATCTCCAGCATTAATTGCAGATGTAAGTATAAATGTTTCGCCACCATAAAATGGAACAGTTCTTGAAGAATAACTTTCAGTTCTAATATCAGAAATTCCTTGATTGGAAGATAATCCGTGCTTTAAAATATGACCATTTGCGGCAGAACTTGCTAAGTTTGATTCCGTTCTTACATTAAATGAAGTTACGGAAAGAACATCTTTAACTACATAATCGCCAAGGTTGAGATTAGAAGAATTGATAGCTCTAAACTTATTACCAACGCTTAAACCATGAGGAGTATAAGTTGTAAAAGTTATTATTCCAACTGTAACTGAAGTTTCTCCATCAATAATTGTTTGAGACACTCCATATGAAGTAGTCTGTATCTTAATCGATTGACCAGTGATAAAGGCATATTGACCTGCAGAAATAGTTGGATCTGTAGAGTGCTTGTTAATGCCAATAGTATTGATACCAACCGAATTAATTCTATAATAACCATCTTCAGTGAGTCCATCACCAGTAATTTGAACAACATCACCAATATAAGTTGTAATACCGGAAGTCGCTAATGAAATATATGCATTGGAAGATCCACCAATTTGTGCAATATCAAAATATAATTGATCTCCATTTTTATAACCAGATCCTTTGTTCATAATTTCAAAGGAAGTTATAACATTACCAGAAACGACTACTTTTGCAGTTGCTCCGGACCATGTTGATGGTGAAAGAGAACTATCATTTGTATGTAATTTTACATTATACCAAGTTCCATTGTTACGACTTCCAGTACCCGCAACTAATGTGCCATTTACAACACCACCTAATCCATGATTTTGTGCAAATGTAAGTGTTGCTGTTGGTTGCTGTGTTGCGGAGACACTCTGAATTTGTAATCCCAAACCAAAGTCTTTACAGAAAACATCAACAGTTTCTCTTGTAATACTCTTCTTAAGATCATTTGTTACAACATCACCAACTGGTGCTCTTTTTGCATAAGTTTTTGATGCTTTTGGATTTGAATCAATATTATCGCGGTCTAATTGTGGATATAAGTCTACAGGTGTTTGAGTAAATTGATAATTTGTAAAAGTATTTGCAGGAGCATTTTTTGCATTTAAAACATAAAGATGATAAACTCCATCTCTTTCATCTCTAATATATTCAGAAATTACATCATTTCTGTAAATATAAAGATTTGATTTAATATCATTTCTTTCAATTCTTGGAAGTTCAGTAACAGTTCTTGTATTGGTATTATTTAAAAAAGATCCTGGAATATGAGTTAATCCTGCAATGTCAGTAGTTTCATACTCAAATTGCATGTCATTTACAATTTGAGTAACTGTAAATGATCCATTAAAACCTCTATTAAATGTACCAGTAGTAGTTTCACTACTATCTTTAATTCCTCTTACAATTACAATGTCATTGACTTTGAGTTTATGAGGAGTTTCTGTTGTAATTGTTACAGTTGTTCCTGATAATGAACAATTTGCAACAAATTTTTGATTTCTTTTATATCTTGTATCATCTACCTCTGGATCATCATTAGTTAAACTTAATGATGATTTTAAAGAACCAAAGATTTCTGTATTATTAATTGCTCCAGTATAACTAGAATCCTGGATTATAAATCCAATTTCAGGATTTTTTGCATTTCTAGATTCTTTTGGTATAACGACTCTTAATTTATAAATCTTTTCATCAAGACCTCTTTCATCAGCAACTCTTTTTACAAATGTAGTGTCTGTAATGTCAGAATAACTATTTTCATCATTTGGATCATATCCTAGTCCAGAATCTAAGAGTGAATTATAAATTCCATTATTAGATTCAACATTAAGATACCACTGAGAATTTACACTATCCCATTGAATTGGTGATCCAATATCACCCGAATCTTTATCAGAAACTCTACTATTAATAATAATATCTGAATTAGGATCACCACCAAATGTTACAATTTCTTCTTTCAAAAATGCATAAGTAAACGATGCAGCAATTTTAATTTGTTGAGCGTTTAAAGTATTATCAATTTCATTTGTAATAGCATAGTAAACAATATGCTCTTTTAAATTTTCTGGAAGATCGCCTTTTTTACTTTGAACGATAATTTTCTCACCAGTTTTTAAATTATGACTTCCAATTGTAAATATACTTCCATTAATAAAAGATACTTCATAACGTTTTTCATTTCTGGATGTCTGATTTTCCTTTCCGGTCATGTAGATATCGGCTTCATAATCAACCCCATCTGGTCCGGTAAGGTACAATACATCATTTAATTTTGCACCAATTCGATAACCTTGTGTTACTGAAATTGGTATTGCACTTTCAGAGGTAAATCCATTCAAATAAAGTCTTTGAGAGTTTGCTACGGTTCTTGTTTTTACTACGTCTAAGGATAACCAATCAATTTCATCTGGAATTGAAGTATCAATGTCTTTCGGTGCGACAATTGATGTTACATAAGCATGATCGTCTTTTTCAAATGCTTCTACTTTATATGTTGAAGATTTTAATGCAACTTGACCAAAGTTTGAGTTCGAGTTTGTAATTGATGCATCTGCTCCAGAATTTGCATCAAAATGATAAGTAAATCCGATTGCAAAAACAGAAACGATCTGAATAAATGAATCATTTGAAATTTTAATATGACTTGATTCCCAATCAGGTCTATAAATTGCATCCTGATCTAAGTGATATACTTTTTCACTATTGGTTTGTGCTGCGCCTTCTGGTAATGCAGATCCATAGACTGGTGTATATGATACAGAATCATATGTTCTTGAAGTTTTATCATACTTTACAAATGCACGGTCATCTTTTTGAAGAGATACTGCAGTAAATTGTGCAACAACCATTGAACGAAATCCAGATGCCTTTGCACCATCTGCGTGCATACCATTCATACCCCAAACAGAGCGTAATGATATATTAAAAACGTATGGAGATGCTCCCCCAACTGTGTCAGTTTCAACAGTTACTGTGGGACTTGAATTTCCTGTGGGAGTTGCATTTAAGTTTGGTGGGAAAGATGATAAAAGATAAGTGAATTGAGTTTCACTTAAAACATCTTGAACAAATGTTGATATATTATATTCTGATGCAGAAATACCACGAATTTTAATTGGTGTTCCAAAATTTAATCCATGTGGAACATCAGTTGTTATAGTAACTCTATTAGATGCTGTTGTACCGTTTCCTGAGAAAATATTTACAATATTGATTGGGTCAGATCTAAATGATCCTACAATCTCCCATTCAGGAGCTCTCTTTGCAAATGATGTTGTTGATTGGGGAAATTTGGACGCATTTTCAATTTCTCTATAAGAATTATATGCATTACTGACCTTACTATAATACATGTCAAGATCAGTAAGTTCACCATATGCAACTCTATTAACAATATTAACACCATCACAATATTCAAAACAAGTTAATTTGTGGTGACTAAATCTTGGTGTAGAACTGAATTGGGAACTAAAATTTCTTGGATTTGTATATACCAATCCACTATCATCACCATCAAATAAAGAAAATTGCCAAAAATAACAAGCACCAGTAATTCTAAAAATAGCAGAGTTTGGTGTAGATGGATCAGTTGGATTTGGAACATATTTTGGTCTTAATTTTGTTTTTCTTAAATCTAAACCAACAATCGAAGTTCCTCTAGGAACTACAACACCACCATAAACACTATTAAACTTATATAAAATATTATCTTCTTGAGTTAAATCAAAATTAGAATCTAATTCTAATGATAACGTTGTTTGAGCAACAGTTCCTACACCACCATCAACAGGAGTAACTCTTGCTATATTATTATTGTCTGAATAAATTGCATATCCAGGTCTATTATCAATTATGTGTTCTCCTGGAAAAAGTAAAATTGTTGTTTTTTCCGTTAAGTCGTTATTATTTCCTCTTAAATATGAAAATCTTGCTGCTTCTAAAAGTGCTCTCTGAACAGTTTTAAAAGGTTGTGCAAGAGAATTTCCTTCGTTTGTGATCGAATCTGTGGAGTCAAGATCACTTGGGTTTACGTAAAGAATACGACCTTCTGTATTTTTGATAAAGTTATCTAATTTATTTAATGGCAATTTTCCGCACCAATGATTACTTCTATGCTTTATTTATTATTCTTCCCAATTTATAATCTTTACCTATCATCCCTATCATAAAAATATTCTTCATCCTCTGGCATGTCTTCTGGGTTTTCTAAATCTATGGGAAAAAGACATGGATGTGCTTCTTCGTCAATTAAATAAAATGAATTTTTATATAAGTCTTCTGGTTCAAAAGATCTTTCTTTGTCTGCTGCTCTACAAAGATCTAAATCGTATAAATGCCCGTCTGGCAATTCATCAAAAGTAAAGGGAATATGATTGATAAAATACATTTTCACAATCATACTGCCATTTAGATACCAACAGTATGCATGATCAATTCTATAAGACATAGGGATTTTCCCATATCTTATTATTTATTTTTCAAAATAAAACTGGAGGGAATTGAACCCTCTTCACACCGTTATAAGCAGTGGGCCTTAACCAATAGGCGACAGTTTCAAAAAATCAGATCCTTAGATCTGAAGTAATTTTAACACGCTTCGTTATTATTATTAATATAGATTTGAGAAAGTTCGTCATCTACAGGAATCATAACCGCTGCTTGACCATTTTCATTGATGATTCCAATGTGCTCTCCGTTCTTAACACGTTCAATCAATTCATCCCATTTTTCTTGAAACTCTTCGGCAGTAAAAACTTCCATAGTTAGAACGGGTTTGAATAAACTAGAGTATCTTCGTCAAGTTGTGTTCTAACAACTTCTAGAACATTCATAAATTGATCTACACTTTCACATTCCACAACTCTTTCATCACCTTCATTTGAATAAAGATAAAATTTTCGTGAAAGAGTATCTACAACACAACGTGTCAAAAATTCTTCCGTTTTATTGGACATTGACAATTTCTCTTGAGTTACAGATCCATCCTAGGGCAAGCATGAACGTTTGTCAAGGGGGCGCGGAAAATTCCTTATTGTTCATCAATAATTTCTGCTTCACCTAGAAAGTTTTTTGAATTTTCAACTTCCTGAATTGATGCTGAAATAATATTATTTTGAATCATATCTAATAAAGATTTATTTTTTTTGTCAGTTTCTTGACTTGTTTGTGCATATTCATTTCTAAAACACTGCACAGTTGCATTTGTCATTCTCTGTTGTTGTGCATTTTCAAGAATTAGAATTGGTAACCATTGTACTGCACATTTCCATTCATCAACTTCTTCTCCAGTATTTGGATTTGTTCCTCTCACTTGAGTAATCCAAGCACATTGAAGACCTATACAATCTTTTTGTAAAAGTGGGCAAAAATTTCCAGGTTCGATTTTCATAAGAATTTATTACGGGAATGTTCTACTTCCTATTATAACATTAACATAGTTAATATCCAAATCTATTTCGTGAGAATGTGATGATGATCCACCTTGAGAAGCAATTGAAATTGGGTGACTATGACCACCTTGGCCGCTTACTGAAAATGGATGGGAGTGTGGCGCATTAGCAACAGCAGCACTAAGGTCAACAGAAGATGAAAGCCCACCAGTATAAGCTGATTGATTTGGGGATTTTTTCAAATTATATTCTCTTGGGTTTGTGTCAGGTTTAGTATCCCTAAAACGATCTGCTATTATATTATTTGCAATATCGTCATTAGTATTTGGTGCTCCTGAGTGTTCTACACCAACTAAATTATGCCTATGAGAACCAATTGGATGTCCATGAGGAGCATTATCACCACCTATACCACCACTATGACCATGAGTACCAGTAGAATCTACTGTAGATGAACCTGGATGATTATGAGATGGAATTTGACTAATTGTCAACGTATGTGCATCTGTAGTATAAGATACTTTAAATATATTTGTAAAATTTTTAGAAGTTGTTGTTTGAACATATCCACCAGCATTAGTACCACTTCCACCGTTATTAACAACTCTAAGTATCTTATCATTTAGTGCAACATTGGCTGCAGTCCATCCCGTTGGAAGAGATTGTTGGAAAAATACTAAATTAACAGTTCCAGTAAATGCACCTCCACCGAATGGACCTTGAGCACCTTGTCCATCAAACAGACCAGGAAGACCTTGAACTCCTTGAGGACCTTGAAAATTACTTAAAGATCCTTGAATTCCAAATCTTCCTTGAAGTCCTTGATTACCTTGAGCACTTTGACCACCTTGATTAGTAAATCCTTGAGTTCCTTGACGCCCTTGATTACCATCTGGACCTTGAGTACCTTGACCATCATAAGAACCAGGGATACCTTGAAGACCTTGAGAACCTTGAAAATTACTTAAAGATCCTTGTATGGATCTACCTTGTGTTCCCTGTTCACCTTGTCTTCCTTGAGCACCTTGATTACTAAATCCTTGAAGTCCTTGTCTTCCTTGAGTTCCTTGTTCACCTTGTGTACTTTGAGAACCTTGGTTGCCTCTTCCCTGAATTCCTTGAAGTCCTTGTCTTCCTTGAGTTCCTTGTTCACCTTGTGTACTTTGAGAACCTTGGTTGCTTATTCCTTGAACTCCTTGAGAACCTTGAGTTCCTTGATTGCTTTGAGCACCTTGTTTTCCTTGAGCAGCCTGAGATCCTTGATTACTTATTCCTTGAACACCTTGAGTTCCTTGAGAACTTTGATTTCCTTGAGTTCCTTGAGAACTTTGATTTCCTTGAGTTCCTTGAAGTCCTTGTACTCCTTGATTGCTTTGAAGACCTTGACTACCTTGGTTGCTTATTCCTTGATTACCTTGTGTACCCTGTGACCCTTGAGCACTTTGAGGTCCTTGAGGACCTTGGCGACCTTGTATTCCTTGATTTCCTTGAGAACCTTGAGTTCCTTGAGTTCCTTGAGCACTTTGAACTCCTTGATTACCTGGTCCTTGAGTTCCTTGAAGTCCTTGAGTTCCTTGAGCACTTTGATTACCTTGAGGACCTTGAGTTCCTTGTTTACCTTGTATTCCTTGATTTCCTTGAGAACCTTGAGTTCCTTGAGTTCCTTGAACTCCCTGAGATCCTTGATTACCTGGTCCTTGAACTCCTTGATTACCTTGAAGTCCTTGAATACTTTGAACACCTTGAACTCCTTGTGTACCTTGATTACCTTGAAGTCCTTGTCTTCCTTGAGTTCCTTGAGCACTTTGATTTCCTTGATTTCCTTGAGATCCTTGATTACCTGGTCCTTGAACTCCTTGTTTTCCTTGAGTTCCTTGTTCACCTTGAGTTCCTTGTTTACCTTGCGTACTTTGAGAACCTTGAGAACCTTGAACTCCTTGAGCACTTTGATTACCTTGAGGGCCTTGAGGACCTTGACGACCTTGTATTCCTTGATTCCCTTGAGAACCTTGAGTTCCTTGAGTTCCTTGAGCACTTTGGGAACCTTGGTTGCTTACTCCTTGAAGTCCTTGTCTTCCTTGAGTTCCTTGTTCACCTTGAGTACCTTGAGGACCTTGAGTTCCTTGTTTACCTTGTATTCCTTGATTCCCTTGAGAACCTTGAACTCCTTGAGATCCTTGAGTTGCTTGAACTCCTTGACGCCCCTGCAATCCTTGAGCACTTTGAGAACCTTGGTTACTTAATCCTTGAGTTCCTTGAGGACCTTGATTACCTTGAGTTCCTTGAAGTCCTTGTCTTCCTTGAGTCCCTTGATTTCCTTGAGTTCCTTGATTTCCTTGAAGTCCTTGAGTACCTTGATTTCCTTGGAGTCCTTGAGTAGACTGAGACCCTTGATTACTTATTCCTTGAGTTCCTTGAAGACCTTGTGCATTCTGAACACCTTGATCTCCTTGAACACCTTGAGTTCCTTGTGTTCCTTGAAGTCCTTGTACACTCTGAACACCTTGCTCTCCTTGAACACCTTGGTTGCTTATCCCTTGAGGTCCTTGAAGACCTTGTGTGTTCTGAAGACCTTGAGTTCCTTGAGTTCCTTGAAGTCCTTGTCTTCCTTGAATTCCTTGAGTTCCTTGTTCACCTTGTGTACTTTGAGAACCTTGGTTGCTTATTCCTTGAATTCCTTGATTTCCTTGAAGACCTTGTGCACCTTGTGTGCCTTGAAGACCTTGAGCACCTTGAAGACCTTGAACACTTAATCCTTGAGTTCCTTGAGGTCCTCTAATATTGCCAGCATCCACCCAATCTGCAGGATCGTTACCATCAGAGACCCATAAATGACCATCATAATCATTTAATACACCATCTCCCGGTGTTGAAAATGGAAAATAATAGTTTAAATAACCATCAGGATCATTGGGACCATTTGGACCTGAAATTGTATCTGGATATTTATCATTAACATTTGTAGAAAAACCTACAATTACTACAGAAGTTCCATCGTCACCTCTTAATCCCTGCAATCCTTGAGTACCCTGAGTTCCTTGAGTACTTTGAGCACCTTGAAATCCAGCACTAATTCTTTCCCAAGAATATCCATCCCAAATATAAGTAGCACCATTGGCTGAGTAAATATCACCTATATTTGGATTACTTGGAAAATCAAATGCAGACATAAGTATTTAAGATAATTAAAAGAATTAATTCTTTGAGTATTTAGATTATATAAGATTAAAAGATGTAGATCCTATACCAACAACATTAAATATAATTTTATTATTACTTACATTAATTGTTACTGGTGTTGTGTTTCCAACACTAATAAATCCTCCTACTGCTGTAACAATTCCTGTTATATATGCGTCACCAAAAACTGATAATTTTGATGTTGGATTTGTTGTTCCGATACCAACATTTTTAGTTGTACTTATTCCAAGTTCTCCAAAATTCCAATAATTTGGTTCTCCTCCTGCAGGACCTTGAATACCACTAGTACCTTGAACACCAAATCCGGAATTAGCGTCAACCCATTGTTGACTATTTCCATCATCATAATAAACATTCAAATTACCTGTTCTTTTATTCCACCACAATTCGCCAGGAACTGCACCAGTATGAGGAATAGTACCAATGGAAACAGGAGCACCTCTACCCCATACAATACCATTACCATTTGTTGAAACTATTACAGACCCTGCAGATCCAACAACATTTTTTGAATCATAAATGTTGTTGGAAATTTTTAAATTACCAATTATATCAAGGTGTTGTTGGGGAAGTGTTGATCCTATACCAACTTTATTAGTACTAGAATCATAATAAAATTGAGGTGCTGCAGTGAGTTCTTCATTATTATTGAAAATAATTTGATTATCTAATCCTGGAGCAAAAACTTTTATATCTACACTGTTACTAGATGTTTCTATAACAGTAATTGCTGCTCCAACAAAATTTATTATATTGATGTTATTTCCAACACCAACTGGAGTACCTTCATCTTCTATTCTTAATCCAAGTTCTTTCCAATATCTATCATAAATTGTTCCATTATCAATAGTAACTAAGGAATAGAAAGTAGTTACTCCACTTGGTAGTGGTCTCTCTCCAACATATCCAAGACTTGGTTCTGCTTCATTTAATCCAAGATATATGTGCCTATCTTTATGTAATTTATCAAAAGTGTTTAATTTTTCTCTATTTGTTAAATATCGAATTTTAAATGAATTTGCCATAATTTATTATGATACACTATTTTCAAGAATACTACATATAAATTCCATCTGTAATGGTCCAACAAGTCCACCATTCACATAAGTATGTGCTATTCCAATAACAATTCCAGAATTAGTTACAAAAGTTACTGGATCAATAACATCACTAACAGTAAAAGATCTTTGTGGAGATGGAAATATTGAAGTTGTTAATCCAAAAGATCCCGAACATGTAAATGCTAAACCACTCATTGTAACTTCATCATTAATATTAAAATTATGATTTTCCAAAGTTACTACTGTTGTAATACCTGTATTATGATCATATATACAATTCGTTACAGAAACTATTCCTGATTGAACACCTTCTATAATAACTGAATCTGTAATGATAGCAGATTTCTCTAAAATTAATCTACCATCAATCAAAACAACAGCGTCATTGGGAGGAATTTCTATGTCTTTTACGACTCTGGTTATTCTAGTATTTCCTACAGTTCTTAAAGAATTACTTCTTCTTTGATGTGAAAGTGAAACTTTTGGATATGTATTTACACCAACATTTGACACTTGTGCATATAATAAAATAGATGTGACTCCAGTTGGTGTAGTGTAAACATTTTGCTTTCCAGGAGCAACAGGAACTGCTACGGTTATAAATTTATTAAGAGGTGCTATAGCCATATTTTATCTCAGTGCAATAACTATTGGGGTAACTTCTGCTTGAATCGCTTTTGTAAAATCTCTTCCTCTAATTGTTGCTGAAGGTTGATTAATTTGAAATCCTTCACCAATATCAAAATTTCCTCTCTGATCTGTACTTGTAAAAGGTATTTGGGCACCATCTAAATATACAATTTCATTCTCTTTTATAGGAAGTGCTCCTTGGAAAGGAGTTGAAGTATTTATATCGACGCCAGTGCCAATATATTCAAAAGAATGAGAACTTGTAAGAATGCGGCTTATTCTTTTTAAAGATACATCTTCATCTCCAAATAATTCGTAAGGTATAAATTGGTTAAAGGTAACTGTTGTAATTCCTGTTGGTGTTACCTCAGTTGCTTCAGATACCGAATAGTAAATTGGCGTAGTTATTACCTCAGCAGTAGCAGTTCCACCATCAATAAACACTTCAAGATTTTGTGTAGGTAAATAATTTCTACCACTGTTTATAACATCTACAGAAATTAATGCCCCAGTTTCCTGGTCAATATTTGGACTAAGTTCTGCAATTATTCCTTGAGGACCTTTAGGTTGTTGTGTCAAATCACCAGAATCTCTAACATATATCACTGGAGGGGAAAATGGACTATAGTTAGCCCCACCATTAGTCACTACTATTTCCTTTATTTCCAGCATTGGTTCTTGCAAAATTGTATTTTGTAATCCTGTTTTATCGGCATCAGGATAATTATTTAAATCTATTTTAAAAAAGCAAGCTTGACCATCATAAGGTCTTCTTGGATTATTAGATTCATCGAACATATTTTTAAAGGTTACAATATCAGTACCTGCATCCACTCCAGGTGTTGTTCTAAATGAAGGATATCTATCTACTTTTGCGGTATATTCTGTTCTACCGAGTCCAACTGCATATAAACCATAATTACCAAAAGAAGAGTTTGAGTTAGTTAAATCACATGAACCACCACTATCACAATAAATTCCAATATGTGAGTTGATGGTAAAGATAGAAACTAACTGTGCATATCCATTATTTGTAATAGAAACACCAATCCCATTTTCATTATATTGTGTAAATGAATCACAAACCATACACTTAAGGTCATTTCCAATAGTATCTGCTGTTGCATGGTCACCATTGATTTTCATACCAATACTCTTGGTCATAAAATTGGTACAATTTCTTATGTATGGACTTCTCCATCTTCCCGATATTCCTTCTGTTGCTGGACCAGGAGCTAAGTATCCACTTACTGCACCAAAAGATTTTCCTGCATTTATGTCTGATAATGTTGGTGGAAAAGCTATAGCACCAGATCCTGTATAAGCAATTGCTACGTTATCACCAGCAAAAGATAAATTTTCAATTAGACATCCTCTTCTAACGTGAAAAACATCTTTTTCTCTATTCAAAGGAATAATAGTTACCAATCTCAATTCTTGACCAGAAACTGACACATCAGTACGAAGACCTATTGGATTATTTTCATAATAAACTCCAGATCTTATGAAGATTGTGTCACCAGGTTCTGCAATTGAAGCTGCTGCTCCTATGGTTCTTTTTGCATCACCTTCAAGATACCCGCTATTAGAATCATTGCCATCTATGGTAACCCAAATTGCATTTTGAGTTTGTACTCCAGGAGGTCTCCACGAAACTCCTGTTCCTACTGAGGATAGTCTATAATCAAATTTTTGAGAAGCAGTGTTATTATTTACATCAGATAATGATGAATCTAATTTTAATATATCACGAAGTCTAGTAGCACCATCAACATCTAAAGTATTATTGAGTGTAGTAGCGCCATCAACATCTAAAGTATTATTGAGTGTAGTAGCGCCATCAACATCTAAAGTATTATTGAGTGTAGTAGCGCCATCAACATCTAAAGTATTATTGAGATCAGTAGCACCATCAACTCTCAAAGTATTATTAAGTTCAGTAGCACCAACAACTCTCAAAGTATTATTGAGTGTAGTAGCACCATCAACATCTAAAGTATTATTGAGTTCAGTAGCATTATCAACTCTTAAAGTACTATGGAGTATTGTACTACCATAAACATCTAGTGTATCATCAAGTATAGTTCTACCACTAACATCTAAAGTACCTGATATATTAACAGTACCATTAACATCTAAATCTGAACCAGGACTAGAATTATTAATTCCAACTTTTGTGTTTCTATATATTGATGATCCATCTCCCGAATAATCCCAATAATCATATACATAAATATCTGCTATTTTTGGATTATCGGGATTTTCAAACGCTTGAATAGGATCAATACCTACTCCTAAACTTCTACCGGTCTTTAAATTTAATCCTCTAAAAGACTCAATACCAGCTAAAATACCGTCATTATATACGAAAATTCCTTCTATGAAACTAGGTTGAAATGGTGTCCACTTAATTCCTTGAAGATCTTTAGTTAAAAACGCACCTATAACTCCAGGAGAATTTAAAGAATCATATATTTGTGCACTAATTCTTACATTACCAATAATATCAAGTTTTTGTTCTGGTGCTGTGCTTCCAATTCCAACCTTTCCAGTACTAACATCAGCACTAAAAACTGATCCATCAGTATCAACATTTAATCTTTGCCTAGTATTTACATTATTGACATATAGATCTGTCATATCTACATTGTCATAAAAATATGAAAGATTATTAAATGTTGATATCCCGTTTACTTCTAAATCATTATTAATAAAAACCGCACCATTTAAAGTTGATATTCCGTTTACTTCTAGATCATTATTAACAAAAATTGCACTGTTAAATGTTGATATCCCGTTTACTTCTAGATCATTATTAATAAAAACCGCACCATTTAAAGTTGATATTCCGTTTACTTCTAGATCATTATTAACAAAAACTGCACTGTTAAATGTTGATATTCCGTTTACTTCTACATCATTATTAACAAAAACTGCACTGTTAAATGTTGTTATTCCGTTTACTTCTACATCATTATTAATAAAAACTGCACCACTTAAAGATGATATTCCTGCAACGTATATGTTATTTTTAAAATAAACTGGACCATAAAAAGTTGTAACCCCATTTGGATCAACACTTTCAAAAATACCTAATCCAGATTTTGTAAAATCATAATGCAATATTCCATAAACATAAACATCTTTAAAGAAACTTGCGTCTTCATTAAAATAAGATTCGTTACCAGTTACTGTAATATCTGCCATATTATTTTTCCGTTATAACTGAATTTAGAGATTCTCTAAAATCTTGAGCAGACTGTAATGTGTGAAGAGTACTATCTGCAATTTGATCGATAGGTAAACTTGATTTTAAACTACTCTTTGCCAATTCTGCTGCACCAGAAATTAAAGATCCTGGTCCACCAGAAAGTGCCTCTGTTGCACCAATTGCTATGTCCTGAGCAGTACCAATAACATTTGGAAATCCTGCCATAAACCTGCTACTAATAATATCCCCACCAACATAACTTTTAGCGAACGCCAACGCCCCAAAACTTTCTGGAACCAAATTGCCTAGTAATCCATCCGCTTCACATTTATTTCCTTTTATCAAAACTCTAGATTTACCATTAATATTAATATTTCTTCCTGCCTTTAAATCAATATCTTCGTCTGCTTCAATAACAATATTTTTACCCTTTATTTTTACCGCACCATTTCTCATTGCTGTAATAGTGACATCACCACTCATTCCAGCAATTACAATATCTACACCATCGCTAGAATCTTTATTACCCGCAATAAATTCTATTGTTCTATCATTCCAAATTCTATAAGTACCACATTCAGTTAAACCAGAAAAATTTATATCTTTTTTATCAGTGGTTGCATATAATGCATAAACATTAGTACCATTTCCACCCATTTGTGGATTGTTTGTATCAATCCTAAACTTAGGACCATAACTACATATATCTCTTCGTTCCCAATTTTGCTTTCTTGGCATTTTATGTAATACAATCTTTTACAAACTTGGTTTCTCTTATAGAAGACTCATTTCCTTTAATTACTTCAATTGGTAACTTATCTAAAATTGGATTTAGAATAGCACCGACACCAGTTTCAGATTTTATAGTAATTATTGGTAGATCTTCAACAATAATATAGTTATTTATTATTAATGGTGGTGAATTAATTATTGTAGTTGAAGTTGTTACAGAATCTGGAACAACTCCATCATCTATTTCTGGTGCTAAAACAGGAGTATCAATGGATACACCAATTATGGATCCATTTTCATTGACAGTAATTGAATATTCATTTCCAAAGTCATCAGAACCTTTATCTGTTGATTGATATCCAGATCCAGATTGTTCTATGTAAACATTCGCAACATAACTTGGTATTTGTGATGGATTTGTTTCAGCAATTTCTTCGGAAGTATTGATATTTACATCTCCAACTGGATAATTTTCTCCTTCAGAAACCATATAAATGCCAGTTACTTCACCATCTTCATTAATTATCGATCTTGCAACTGCCCCATATCCCTGCTCACAGTCATCAATAATTTCCACAAATGGTGGATACTTATATTTTTTACCTTTTTTCTTAACTTTTATTCCTATCACACTTGCGGTTGTAACTCCAGAAGAATCTGTAGAGAATGATCCTAAAACTGCTTCTGCTTCAACACCTTTTCCGGATCCACCGAATACTTTTATTTTTGGTGCAGAGCAATTTGTTTGTTGCAATGTATAACATCCACCAACAGCACTTTTATTGTTTTTATTCTTTGTTTTTTCTGAAAAAATATCCCATCCAGATTTAATGTCTTTAACACCATTAACTACGTCGGCAATTCCATTTGCAGTATTCATATTTTTGAGAATACTTGCAAACTTTATTGCATCTTCACCAGCATCAACAATACCAACTCCAATTACCCATTCTTCAACATTTCCTGAAGACTTATTTTTATTTTGATTGACATCAAATAATCCACCAATTGATCTTATAGTACTTACTCCACTTCTCAAGAAATCACTTACAGAAAATGCTGCAGATAATATTTTACTTACACCACCAAGAACACTAGAAAGACCACTTTCTATCTTATTAATAATATCATTTAACAAAGATCCAACAAACTGATCTCCAACACAACTTCTAAAGTATCTTACATTTTTAACAGTGTCAGTTAACATATCTTCAACAATCGTGAATAAACTGTTAACTACAATACCAACTATCTTTGGAATATATGCCTCTAATGCTTTTACTGGAGGTATCATAGATTCTTGCGCCGCAACTCCTGCCAAGTGTGCTATGGGATGACTTTGAGTTGCAGCATAAACGGCAGCATAAACTGCTCGATATAATGCTTCCAATCCAGCCTGCAATAATGGTATAAGTTTTAAATATAAAGAATTGGTCGCTTGCCCAACAAACCCATTTGCAATACCAACAATTTTATCTACGGATCTACTAATTTCAGTTTTTACGTTTTGTATTTTATTTGTTACGTCATTTACTTTTTGTAATAAATTATTTACTTCTGCTCCGATTCCTTTTGCAACTGTATCATTACTTGAGTTACCTATTACAATTTTTTTACCTACACCAGAGAAATAAAATACTTCATCTTTTGCTTCACTTTTTTGATTTAATTTGCTTATAATTTCAGGAGTTACATCTCTTGGTGATTTTTGAGCATTACTTTTTTCTTCATTTGCTTCTGATTTATACAAAGTTCCATTTGGTGCCGGAATTCTATTTGTATATCCAGTAAATGGAACAAAGGGAGACTTAAAATTTGTACTTGGTACTTGATCTGTTCTACCAAAACAACCAATAATAACCGGTATTTGAGCATTATCACCATCCAAGAAAAATCCAAGAACAGTATCTCCAGGTCTTAATTTTGGATTTACTGCATAATTTGCAGCACCACTTCCAGATGTTGAGGGTATAAGAACTTGTGCCCATGGTAATTCATCGTTAGAAAGTTCTACAGAACTATAAGGATGATAACCTAAAATTCTAACCTTAACTCTATTTCCCCATCCTCCACCATTTGCTTGAGATTTTTGTGCTTCGATAGGTGGAATTTGACCAATCCACCACCTAAAACCATCTCTTCCTATAAAGTTACTTTTAAGTATTGACTCGTCGATCATTTTTTCTGTCCGAATGTATCTCTTACTAATTTCATTGATGTATAAGAACTTTCAGTATCAAAATGGTGACATAA
>JACCDW010228191.1_pt1 | contig 20217 bp, 30 predicted proteins | sample 7449781 | NCBI WGS metagenome assembly JACCDW01 (sample SAMN15323449, study PRJNA562643) | freshwater metagenome | isolation source: river surface water | place: USA:Blue River Watershed | collected 2017-08-18
TACGACCAAATTTCACAATCTGTTTCACATTATGCTACTGAAACTTATGATTGGAAAAAAATTGCAAACGTTTGGAAACAAACATTAGAACCATTTAGTAAAAACACTATGACTGAAAATTGTAACCAACTGCAAATCATTTCCCCAGAGGAAGCAGTAAATAACGAAGAATATTTACAACAAGCATTTCAAGAAGTTCTTCGTTGGGAAGAAGCAGATAAAGAACTGGCACAAGGAAGAACCAATTTCCAGATTGAGAAGTTCTTTCTCTTAGAACAATACACAGTTCCTGCAGCATTCCAGGCAGCAATTAAGAATCGTCGTATTCTTGCTGAAGGTTATATGCAGAAACTGATTGAGATGAAAGAAAAGGTTCGTGAGTTTGAGTATCGTTGGAAAGGTAAGAATACTGATGAACCCGTAGAGTGGCATACATCAGGACCGAATGGTGGTTCCACAAAACTCTATTGGTATGATTTGGATTCTCTTTCAGTTCAGAACTATCTGAAGTCTTGTGAACTTGAAATCCGTGACCGCATTCAGCAAATGAATTTCTTTGATAAGATTATTAACCGTCTGATTGAATTGAATGGTGGTAAAACTGTCACTAGAGAACAGTTTGAGGCAGAAGATCATGTTTACTGGGAGCGTCGTTTTGCAGAGCAATCTCTGGATGAAATGGTAAGTTCCAAGACTGGTATTAGTATCGGTAATCTTCACTCAATGAGAAGAGGAACCGCACCTACTCTTGTAAGTGATGATACAAACAGAATCAAGAATGGTTATGGTTCACTTGCCGATGCGATTAATGATCCTGATAGATTCTTGAATACTCTACAAGAAAAAGTTCTTCGTGGTATTGAAGAAGTGACGAATACTGATTTAGGTTTAATTGCACCTGGAACCGAACAACATCAACAACTTTTGGAATCTAGAAATCCATAAGGAGAAAATAAATGCCCGCAGGAGATATATTTGGACTTGATGGGATTTTTCTAAATCTGTCAAATCCTGTCACTGTTTCAACAATTGGAATTAATTCCACAGGTTCTAGTGCGGGCATTGCAGTTACTGCTGGTTCTTTTAGTTCTGGAACTGTAACATTAAATCTATCAAATGCTGCTGGTCTCACAACAACACCTTTTTATACTGGTGCAAAGATTGCAGTTTCAGGTCTTTCTGTTGGTGGTGTAGCACATACTGGATACAATGGGACTTTTGTAGTCACAGGATTTGCAGGAACTACAACGGTTTCTTATGCAACTACTGATTATGTTGGTCTTGTAACTGCTGGTATTACCACAACTGGTTTGGTGATGCTAGTGACTGATACACAAGTCACAAATACCACTTGGAGTAGTAATCAAACTCACGGTTGGTTTGGTGGTGGAAGAGCAGGATCTCCAGTAGCAACAGTATCAACAGTAGATCGTATAGATTTTTCTAATGATTCGTCAACAGCATCATTAAGAGGTCCATTAAGTTCGGTAAGATATAGAATGGGCGCAACAGGAAACTCTAACTATGGTTGGTTTGCTGGTGGTGGTCCGGGTTCTCCGTCAACAGTAGATCGTATAGATTTTTCTAATGATTCGTCAACAGCATCACCAAGAGGTTCATTAAGTTTAGGAAGACAAGGTTTAGCAGCAACAGGAAACTCTAACTATGGTTGGTTTGGTGGTGGGACTGCTGGTATTCCAACCGTATCAAGAGTAGATCGTATAGATTTCTCTAATGATTCTTCTACGGCATCAGCAAGAAGTCCATTAAGTTTAGCAAGAGAAAGAACTGCAGCAACAGGAAACTCTAACTATGGTTGGTTTGGTGGTGGATCACCAACAACAGCAACAGTAGACCGTATAGATTTTTCCAATGATTCTGCAACGGCATCATCAAGAGGTCCATTAAGTTTAGGAAGAGTTTCTTTATCGGCAACAGGAAACTCTAACTATGGTTGGTTTGGTGGTGGTGCAGTACCAGGTCCTATACGTTATTCTATAATAAATCGAATTGATTTTTCTAACGATTCTTCTACAGCATCAGTCAGAGGTCCATTAAGTTCGGTAAGATATCAATTAGCGGCAACAGGAAACTCCAACTATGGTTGGTTTGGTGGTGGTCGCGTTAGTGTAGAAGTATCAATAGTAGACCGCATAGATTTCTCAAATGATTCTATATCAGCATCATCAAGAGGTTTATTAAGTTCAGCAAGAGGATACTTGGGAGCAACATCAGGACAGGCAAGGTCTTCAAGTACTCGTATACAAAAAACAGGAACTTATGGTTGGTTTGGTGGTGGTGGATCCCCAGCAGCAGTGGCAACAGTAAACCGTATAGATTTCTCTAATGATTCTTCAACATCATCAATAAGAGGTCCATTAAGTTTAGCAAGAAATGGTTTATCAGCAACAGGAAACTCAAACTATGGGTGGTTTGGTGGTGGTTCTGGTGGTAGTCCAATAGCACGATTATCAAGAGTAGAACGTATAAATTTTGCAAATGATTCCGCAACAATATTGCCAATAGACATATTAAGTTTAGCAAGAACTGGTTTATCAGCAACAGGAAACTCTAATTATGGTTGGTTTGCTGGTGGTAGGGGTGGTTCTCCAGTAGCAGCAATAGCAACCGTGGACCGTATAGATTTCTCTAATGATTCTGCTATAGCATCAGTAAGAAGTCCATTAAGTTCGGTGAGATATGCTATGGGTGCAACAGGAAACTCCAATTATGGTTGGTTTGGTGGTGGAGGACCAGTACCAACACCAGTAGCAACAGTAGACCGTATAGATTTCTCTAATGATTTTGCAACAATATCTACAAGAGGTCCATTAAGTATAGGAAAATCATTCCCAACAGCAACAGGAAACTCAAACTATGGATGGTTTGGTGGTGGTGCTGGTGGTACTCCAGTAGCAGTAATATCAACAGTAGACCGTATAGATTTCTCTAATGATTTTGCAACAGCAACAGTAAGAGGTTCATTGAGTCAGGCAAGATATCAACTTTCAGCAACAGGAAACTCCAATTATGGTTGGTTTGGTGGTGGAAGTGCCCCAACAATAGTAGCAACAGTAGACCGTATAGATTTTTCTAATGATTCTATAACAGCATCAGTTAGGGGTTCATTGAGTCAGGCAAGAAGTGAATTAGCAGCAACCTCCAACAGCACCAGATAAATACTCACAACTACATTATACTCAATGAATTTATTATCCAAAGTTTTGATTGCACCAAATGTAATCACTAAAGAAGGAATTGATGCTTTGGTGCATCATATGAAAACTTCAAAAACAGAAGACCTTTCAGTATTTGATCCAGACAAATCCAATCAGACAAGACAAACTGAATGGATTACAGATAAGAAAACAAGAGATACTCAAATTGCCCCAATTGAACCTGTATTTCCGCAGGTCAATGAACTGATGTATCATATTGTAAAACATATTATCAATCCTTTCTATCAGTTTGAAGTTGACAGTTGTGAAGTTCCACAACTTTTATGTTATAATGTAGGGGGACACTATCAACCTCACATTGATGGTGAAGGTGTTTGGACTGCACCAGACCAAACACAACTTTGGAGAAAAACAGTAGACCGTGATTTATCAATGGTCTTATATTTGAATAATGAATTTGAAGGTGGAGATTTTGTTTTTCCAGACCTTCATATTCGTATTCGTCCTGAACCTGGTCTTTTAGTTTGTTTTCCTTCTAACAGGTATTATCGTCATGGTGTAGAACCAGTGACTAAAGGAAACCGATACTCGATGGTGACTTGGATGACTGTAAAAGGGTTTGAAAGTATGGAGACACAATCCAATAATCTCAAATCTAAATATGGAGTATGCTAAAGAAAAATGATTACTTATACTTGGAGTATTTTTAGATTGGACTGTGCTCCATCAGAAAATGGATTAACGAATGTAGTTAAAGTGATTCATTGGATATTACAAGCACAAGATGAAAATGGAATCACTGCATCTTGCAATAACTCCTATCCCCTTCCTTCTCCAACTCCAGAAGGATTTACTGATTATTCATCTCTCACTGAAGAAACTGTGATCGGATGGTTGGAAAGTAATCTTGACGTTGGATATTTACATTCAAGACTTGCTAATGAAATTGCAACTCAATACAATCCTCCTGTTACACCACTACCTCTTCCTTGGGTAAAAGTGGAAGAACCTGTATCAGAAGTTGTTGAAGAACCTGTAGTTACTGAAGAACCTGTACTAGAAGTTACTGAAGAACCAGTATCAGAAGTTGTTGAAGAACCTGTAGTTACTGAAGAACCAGTATCAGAAGTTGTTGAAGAACCAGTATCAGAAGTTGTTGAAGAACCTGTACTAGAAGTTACTGAAGAACCTGTACTAGAAGTTACTGAAGAACCTGTATCAGAAGTTGTTGAAGAACCTGTAGTTGCTCAAGAACCAACATTAGAAGAAATGATTGCAGATGGATATAAACCAGATGCAAAAGATGGCGATGGTGATGGATTGGTTCAGGACACAACTAAATGGGAAAGACCTATTGACACTCAAGTATAATTATTTTAAACTATAAATTTTATGTAATTAATCTTAAAAAATATGAACTTTACTGTATATTCAAAATCAGAGTGTCCGTATTGCTATAAAGTTAAACAAGTTCTTGAGTTGACAGGAAGTAACTTTGTAGTTTATAATCTTAATGAACACTTTACTAAAGAAGAATTTTATGCTGAATTTGGTGAAGGTTCAACATTCCCTCAAGTTCTTTGCAATGAGAAAAAACTTGGTGGGTGTATAGATACTATTAAATTTTTAAAAGAAAATCAAATTGTCTGATAATAACATAAATAATTCTGACCACAGAAATCGTGGTGTTGAAGTATTTTTATATGGAGGTAAAAAAAAGCAAACCTATCCTTTCCATATCATCTTTAAGAAGATGGTTTGCCTTCTAAATCGGGAAGTAACCATCCATTTTGAATTTTCCTTAAAATTTAGGAAGAAAAAGTAGTTTCCCGGAGAAAAGAAATGTTAGCAACTAGTTTAGTTTTTGGTTGTTTTTTAACCATCCTATTTCTTATAGTGGGACTTGTAACAGGTTGGGTTGCTAGAGAATATATGATGAATTACCAAGATCGTCCAAAACTTCATCCAGAATTTTTTGATGAAAAAGGTAACGTAATTCCAGATGAAGTCTTAGCAATTAGTTTTAATCCTGATTATTTTGATGACTATGAAGATGAAAATGATGAAGACTAAATAATGTAAAATTAATGCATGTTTTGATTTTTTATGACTACAACTACAGCAAAAAAGACTACTAAAGCAGTTAAAACAAAAGTAGAAAAAACTGAATCTTTTGAATTACCTGCTAATCCATTTACTTTTGAAGTATTAAACCTTGCTTCGAAGCAACGTTCAAATATCAAAAAAGTAGAAATTTTAAGAAAATATGATCATCCTTCCTTAAGGTCAATTTTTATTTGGAACTTTGATGAATCTATCATTTCGATGCTTCCAGAGGGAGAAGTTCCATATTCAAATGTTGGTGAGCAAAATTCATTTTCAGGAACTTTAACTGAAAAAATTGAAGATGCTGTTAATAAGATGCAAGAGATTGGAACAAACTCACTTGGTTCTCAAGATCAAGGACGTTCTTCAATTAGAAAAGAATATACGAAGTTTTACAATTTTGTAAAAGGTGGAAATGATAGTTTAAGTTCTCTTCGTAGAGAAACTATGTTTATTAATATTTTGGAAGGATTACATCCACTTGAAGCAGAAATTCTTTGCCTTTGTAAAGATAAAAAACTTCAGGAAAAATATAAAATTACAAAAGAAATTGTAAGTCAGGCATATCCAGATATTCAATGGGGAGGACGTTCGTGAGTAGGATTCGTGATGTAATTGAAAGAGCACAAAATACGGAAAATCAAATGGATTCTTGGACACCAGCAGAAAAAGAAACTTGTAAATCAAAATATGGTTGTGATATTTTGATTGCAAATGGTTCTTATGCTGAGGTTTGTACAAAAGATGCTCCAAGTGACGCTTATATCGTTAAATATTTTCTTGATGAAAAAATTTGTTTTGATCTAACAAGAGGTTCTAAGATTAAAATATTTGATATGTATTGGGATAAGTTTCGTAACAATCTAAAGAGTATTAGTTTTGGATATGGTAGGTTTAATCCAAGACTTTGGGGTTATAAAACACCCGAAAAGAAAAAGCGAAAGTGATTTCCCCAGACCTGGAAAAAAATTTCCAGGTATTTTTTTGCCCTTAAGATTTTATAAAATTGTATCATATTATACAAGATTGGTTGACTAAATACCCTGAAAGGTTTATAATGACCTTACGTTCATCTCAGAAAACTGAGACGCAAGTAGGACGACGCGGAACGCAAATTCGTTCATTCGCTATTTGCAAATAGCGAACGGAAACGCCGCCTGAAGGAACGGGATTAAAAATCTCATTCTGGAGGAAATTCTAATGTCACAAGTAGTATATCGTGGTGTCGCATATGATACCGAAGTTCGTCGCCAACAACAGCAGCAACAACCTCAACAATATAACGAATCATATCGTGGGGTTAAGTTTGTAAAGGAGGCAAAGTGATGAAAAAACTTAACTTCTTACAACTTATCAAAGAGCAAAAGCAAAAGCAAGACCGTCGTTATCAAGCACAATTAGTCCAACTAATTGGAGCAAAATAATGCTAGTAGTCACTCAAATTGCAGTTGCATCTGCTGCTTTTATTACTTTACTTTCATTGTATATACAGATGATTTATAAGTAAAGAATCAAGGGAGGATTGACATCCTCCCTTTTTTTATGTAAAATGATTGAAGAGATATACAATGCATGGACAGAGAAAGACTAAAACTTATTGTTCGTAATCTGGAATTACTGATTGATTCTCTAAAAGCAGAAATTTACTCTGATGTATCTTTGGAATCTTATACAGAACCAGAAATTAGAAAAAGACCAATTTTAGATTACGACGAAATATTTGAAGATAATGACTAATAGAGCACGAAAACTTGTAAAATTGCTTGAACGACTTACAAAGCAGGAGCACCTTTATTCTGCTGAACAACTTAAAGAAATGAAATCTCAACTGCGAGTAGTAAAACAAGAACTTGCAGACCTAGAAGCAAAAACATCAAAAGGATTTGGAAAAAAATGAAACCTATTAAATCAAAAGACCTTCTAGAACTTGATAAGAAACTTCAAGTTGTAAAACTTCAGTGTTATCCAATTCCAGAACAAATCATTTGGCAAGCAGGAAAAGGAGATTATTCAGAAGTTCCTATTCACGAAGTTGATGTTCCAAATTCTCAAAAATGTGGAGAATGGATTGTAGAACAACTTCTTGCAAATGATCGTGGTCATTGGGGTCCATTAGAGCATCCTGGCATCACTTTCTCAGTGTCTGGTTTTGTTCATAACGTAATTGTTCAGGCACGAACTCATCGTATTGGAACTTCTTGGGATGTTCAGTCTCAGCGTTATACTGGTAAGCGTGTTGTAAAAGTTGCCAAGCGTGAACTTGATGTTGAGGAAGTCTTCTACGTGCGCCCTGAGGGGTTCTATACCAACCGTAAAGGTAAGAAGTATGAATGGACTGAAGAACAACGTCAACGCAAACTGGGGCGCATTCTGGGTGAGTGTGAAGAGTATGCCGATTACTATGAGCAGGGTATGTGTGAAGAGCACATCCGCGATTACCTTCCTCAAGCAATTCGTCAAAATTTCGTAGTTTCTTTCAATCTACGTTCTGTTCTTCACTTTATGGATCTTCGTTCTAAACTTGATGCTCAACTTGAGATTCAAGCACTTTGTGATTCTTTTGTTCCTGAACTGCAAAAATGGGCACCAAATGTTTGGAAGTATTATGAAGAAAAGCGTCTTCACAGAGCACGGTTGAGTCCATAAATATTTTTGTCTTGAATTCATAACTTTATGGCGACGTATCCTGTTATTAATAAAACCACTGGTGAACAGAAAGAAGTGGAAATGAGTATCCACGAATGGGATCAGTGGAAGAAAGATAATCCTGAATGGACACGCGACTGGAGCGATCCTTCTACTTGCCCTTCTCCAGGAGAAGTTGGTGAATGGAAGGATAAACTGATTGCACGAAATCCAGGATGGAACGATGTTTTAGGTCGTGCCCAAAAAATGCCCGGTTCAACTGTAAAGAAAATCTAACATGCCAAGAAGAAATAGAAGAGCAGATCAACCAATCGGCGTTGGTCTTACTACTCGTCAAATGAAGCGCAGAAAACCATTAAGTAGTGAATATCTTATTGATATTGATCCTCTTACTGAAAATCAAAGAAAACTTTTTGATTCATATGCTGAAGGCAAACATCTTGTTGCCTATGGATGTGCTGGAACAGGTAAAACCTTCATTACACTTTATAATGCTCTTAAAGATGTTCTTGATGAAAGAAGTCCTTATGAAAAAGTTTATATTGTAAGATCTTTAGTTGCTACTAGAGAGATTGGATTTCTTCCAGGTTCTCATGATGACAAGGCAGATATTTACCAAATTCCTTATAAGAATATGGTTAAATATATGTTCCAAATGCCTTCTGATGCTGACTTTGAGATGCTTTATGGAAACTTAAAATCTCAAGAGACTATTAAGTTTTGGAGCACTTCATTTATTAGAGGAACGACTTTGGACAATTCTATTATCATTGTGGATGAATTTTCCAACCTTAATGGGCACGAACTTGATTCTATCATTACTCGTGTTGGTGAAAATAGTAGAATTTGTTTCTGTGGTGACGCCACTCAATCAGATTTAATTAGAACGAGCGAAAGAAATGGTATTATTGATTTTATGAGTATTATTAGGAAAATGCCATCTTTTGATATAATTGAGTTTGGAATAGATGATGTATGCAGATCAGGTCTTGTTAAAGAATATCTACTGGCAAAAAATGAATTAGGAATTAATTTGTAATTATGGAGTGTAGTAAAAGAATATAAATAATTAAGTATTCTTTTACTACATTTATTATTTTTATGTTTCATTTTATTTACAAAACATATTCTTCATCTGGTTTATATTATTATGGCAGACACACCACTGAAAATATAAATGATGGGTATTTTGGCAGTGGTAAGTGGATAAGATCCATAAAAGATAAATCTATATTAAAAAGAGATATTATTTTATTTTGTGAAAATCAAGAAGAACTTCTTAAAAAAGAAGAAGAGTATATTCTAATGTATATAAATGATCCTAAATGTATGAATTTTAATGAAAATCCAATTGGATTTTCATCAAATAATAATCCAAATAAATTATTAAAAGGATCAAAAATTTTAAGTGATAGGGTAAAAGGTGAAAAAAACGGTATGTATGGTAAAAAACATACTGAAGAATTTAAAGATCACTTAAGAAAAATGAATAGTGGAGAAAATGGAAGTTTTTATGGTAAAAAGCATACGAACGAAGCAAAAGAAAAAATAAGACAAAAAAAGATAGGGAAAAAATTTTCACCAGAAGTTATTGAGAAATTAAAAAAAAGATTTCCAGGAACTTCTCATCCTATGAGTAAATTAAATGAAATTCAAATTATGGAAATCTATAATCTTGCCTGGGAAGGTAATTTAACACAAAAACAAATTGCTGAAATGTATAATGTTAGGCAAGGGCACATAACTAAAATTAAAAATGGTAAGATGTGGATTAATATTACAAAACACAATAATGTGCTATAATAAAGGGAGAGTGAGGTTTTAATGTCGAATCCGTTAATTGAAAAATATTATGAGTTGCATCCTGAAGTTACTAAGCAAGGAAGATTTACACATATAGATGTAAATCTTCCAAAACTTGAACGGGAGACTATAGATGGTGTTCGATATTATTCTGTACCTGATGAGGACCAACTACTTAAGTTGGTCTCTATTACTTCTGTAACAAGTCATAAAAATCGCCAGTTTTTTGCAAACTGGCGTAAAAAAGTTGGCGAAGAAGAGGCAGATAAGATTACCAAACAAGCAACCAGTCGTGGAACAGATATGCATACTTTGGTAGAGCATCACCTTAAGAATGAGAATCTGCCAGAAGTTCAACCACTTTCAGATTTCTTATTCAAGATTTCTAAGAGTGAACTGAGTAAGATTAATAATATCCACTGTTTGGAAGGTTGTTTATACAGTAAACAACTTGGTGTAGCGGGAACAACTGACTGTATTGGAGAGCACGAAGGTGAACTTGCGGTAATAGATTTTAAGACTTCTAAAAAACCAAAACCAAAAGAGTGGATTACGCATTATTTTGTTCAGGCGATGTTTTATGGTATGGCGTATTATGAAATGACTGGAACTCCCATTAAAAAACTAGTCATTATTATGGCGTGTGAAAATGGTGAGTGTGTCCTTTATGAAGAAAGAGATTTGAAAAAGTATATGAAACTTGTTGTAGAATATATTAAAGAATTTGTAAATGACCGCCTTGAACTTATGTCTAAATAAGAGTGCCTGTCTGGGTCGCGCTTTTCAGGTGGGGGACAGTAATGTTCCCCTTATAAATATTAATGCGACCCTGATAGAGTAAAACTATGAAAACTTCAAAAGAGTATTACTATACCTATTATTCTTATGAAGAATGGGGTAGGGGTTATTTTGGTTCAAGAAAATGTTATTGTCTTCCAGAAGACGATATAAATTATTTTGGTTCCTCAAAAGACAAAACATTCAAACCAAAATACAAAATAATTCTCAAAGACGATTATGCTACAAGAGAAGAAGCATATGCTGATGAAATTATTTTACAAAGACATTATAAAGTAGTTGAAAATCCACACTTTGCTAATAAGTCTTATCAAACTTCTACTGGATTTTCAACCTATGGGAAAAAGCATACGGAAGAGCATAAAAATATATTAAGTGAATATTGGAAAGGAGAAAAAAATCCAAATTATAATGCCGGGAAAAATCATTCCTTTTTTGGAAAAAGACATACTGAAGAATGGAGATTAAATCAAAGTAATAGGATGAAAAATAATAATCCTATGAAAAGACCAGAAATATCTATGAAACAATCGCAAAGTATGAAGGGAAAAACTCCTTGGAATAAGGGAATAACCGACTTAAGTATAACTGGAGGAAAAAATCCAAGAGCAAAAAGAATTATTTTTGACGGAGAAACTTTTAATTGTATAAAAGATGCTATTGAAAAAACTGGACTAACTCGACATATGATTAAGAAATCTTGTATTTTTATTGACTAATAACTTATTATAAGGTATAATAAATATTATATTGTTAAAAATTATGAGTAATCCGCTAGAAAGTCTTCTAGAATTCAAAATAGAATATATGGAAACAAATAAAGAATTAGAACAGGTTATAGAAAATAAATTTTTAACTCCATCAAAATTTGCTCTGGAGATTGAAAAAATTGTAATCGAAGAAAATTTAAATTACATTGATGCAATTGTGCATTATTGTGAAATTAATAATCTTGAAGTGGAATCAGTGACTAAACTCATTTCTAAACCACTCAAAGAAAGATTAAAGTGGGACGCAACTCGTCTTAACTTTATGAAAAAAACTTCCCGTGCTCGTTTGCCTCTGTAATGTCACCTTTTGAAACTTATCAACATTATTTGTCCTTAAAAAATCATTTTACAAACCCAAAATACGATTTCTTTAAATACGGTGCCAAGACTCGTGCTAGTGTAACCTCATTTAATAAAAGGTCCGATAAATATTGGTTTGAAAAAACTTCAAGAAAATATAATGATAAGGAAGTTGTAGATTTTCTTGTATCAAACTTTGTAGCAACCGATAATCCGAGTAACTTATGGATTGGAACAATTATAAACTCTGGAGAAAGAATATATTCAGATTGGATGAGAAGACAACAGAGTTTGAGTTACTTATTCAAAGAACAAAGCAACGAATTATTCTCGGAGATCAAATTAGAGGATGCATTGAATTGTTCCAAAGGACACCCACCAATCCTCAAAAAATTTCTAAGCGGAAAATTATCGCCAGAAACATTTGCAATCTACGACAAAATATTTCATTTTTCAAACGATTTTGATAAAAAACTTCTGGATCCTGTTTGGGAAACCGTCAGTTTGAAAATTAAAAAATATTCTCCTTTCCTACATATAGATGTGTTCTCTTATAAGAAAATTTTACGGGATATTATAAATGAGTAGATTTTTCGACTCCGACATTATTCAAGAAGAATTGAAAGAAATCAATAAGTTGCAAGAGGAGTTATACGGAAGTATATTATCTTTTGGCGTAATGAACCGTGAAACCAAACTGGAACACATTGAAAAACTTGAACTCTTGCTTGAAAAGCAGAGAGTAATGTATACACGTTTATCTCTTTCTGATGACCCTGATGCGGTAGAAATGAAAGAAAATTTAAGAAAGTCAGTTGCTCTAATGGGTTTTCCACCAGAGACTGATATGCAAGTGTTATTCTGTAGTATGAACAAAACCATTGAGTCTCTCAAGAAATACATTGACCGCTGATGCAATTTCTGCTATAATATCAAAGTCAATCCGACAAATCCAATTTATCCAACAAATCTAAAATGAGCTTTTCAGATCTTAAAAAACAATCCAAACTCGGTAATCTTACTGCTAAACTTGTTAAGGAAGTTGAGAAGATGAATTCTTCAAGTTCTTCCTCTGATGAACGTCTATGGAAGTTAGAATGTGACAAGGCAGGCAATGGTTATGCCGTGATCCGTTTCCTTCCTGCTCCTAATGGAGAGGACCTTCCATTCGTAAAACTCTACAGTCACGCCTTTCAAGGTCCTGGTGGTTGGTACATTGAAAACTCTCTAACCACTCTGGGACAAAAAGACCCAGTTTCAGAAATCAATACCGAACTGTGGAACAACGGAACTGATGCTGGTAAAGAACTTGCTCGTAAGCAGAAGCGTAAACTAACTTATATCAGCAATATTTACGTTGTAAAGGACCCCGCTAATCCTCAAAACGAAGGTAAAGTATTCCTATTTAAATATGGTAAGAAAATCTTCGACAAACTCACTGCCGCAATGCAACCTGAGTTTGAAGATGAGGAAGCGATTGATCCATTTGATTTCTGGCAAGGTGCTAACTTCAAACTAAAAGCAAAGAACGTTGCTGGTTATCGTAACTATGATTCCAGTGAGTTTGCCACTGCTTCCCCTCTTCTAGATGATGATGATGCAATGGAAGCAATCTGGAAGAAACAGTATTCTCTTGCAGAACTTGTTGCTCCAGATCAGTTCAAGTCTTATGATGAACTGAAGAAGCGTCTTAACTATGTTCTCGGTTCTAAAGGTTCTTCTCGTATTGATGAAGAAGTTGCTGAAGAAGAAGAGTATTCCCGTGGTCCTGCTCCAAGTCTCAGTGAAGATCTTCGTTCAGAACTCAACAATCTTCAACCTACCCGCCGTGCTCCTGTGGTTGAGGAAGATGAAGAAGATGATGCACTTTCTTACTTCGCAAAACTAGCATCTGACGACTGATTTATAATGCACTAAAGGGGGAGAAAAATCTCCCCTTTTTTATGGAATTGATACCCTAGTATTTTCAGTTCTAATTAATTTATTATTCACATATTGAGAAGATTTATCATAAGTCATTTCTTTTCTTGTATCATTTATTACTTGTTGTAAATATAATGGTTTTAGGACATAAATGCTTCTTTTTTCATTATTTTTTATAATTTCATATTCATAATTACTGATTCCTACAACAGGATTAATTGTTTGTATTGGAATTTCAGGATCAGGAATTGTAAAATCTGAGTCAACAATTTTTCCTGCTGGTAAAATTAAACGATCTTGAGAATCTCTAACTTCTGTTGTTTCATAGTGATGAATATCGTTTAATTTATCTCCATAAATTTGTTCTGCGTATTCATAAATTTGACTGTCGGAAAGAGGCCATTGATCTCTAACTCTAGTAATTCCTGCAGAAATTAAAACAACCCAATCATATTGTGAACTACCATATAGTTCTTCAGCAACTAATTCTGGTCTAGAACCATCAGGAATTTGATACTTATTAAATACTGTAAAAACATTTTGAAGATCATCACGGAGTTTAACTCGACGAAAAAGATTTTTTACTAATAAGTATTCATCAGATCCTTTTCTATCAGATAAAAAAGATTGATACTCTAAATTTGGTAGTTCTCTAAAGTAAGACATTAGTAACCGACTCCTTGTCTACCTTCTGTTGTGTTATCATATTCTTCAGCATAAATTGGTGTTAGTTCTTGGAACTGTAAGGTTAATTGCATATGAACAGGTGTTGCATCGGGATAAGTTGCATATTGATTAGATCCATTATAGTTAACACTCATTTGTGTTAGGGCACATGGTTTAAAACGATGTAAGAATGGATGTTGTTCTCCACCACTCATATATTGCAATTTAAAAATATTTGGTGCTTTCACAAAAAGACCTCCACCAGTTTCATTTGGTAATCCTTTTTGTGGAAGCATATTCTTCTTAAATGTTCGAATGATTTTTTTTATCATTTCAGATTCATCATTTGATCTTGGAACCATATCAAATGTAAAGTTAAATGCGGGACGCATCATAACTCCATTAAAAAGAAGTTCAGTATTTTGGTTAAATACCATTCCTGTTGCTCTTGATATTACTTGACTAATTTCACCTTGACCTAAAACTGCTTGAATTGCAGCACCAGCAGTTCCTGCTGCAACTCCTTGTTGCCCTTCTCCAGTTCTCATTGCAGTATCAATATTTTCAAAACCTTTTATAATTGATTGTCCTAATGACCCAAGCAAGTTTGAACTCAAAACAGCACTATTACCAGCAGCTGCTAAACTTGCTTGAACTGGATTCATTGATCCACTCACCCAATCTGCGGCATTATTATCTTGAATATTTGCTGGCATTGGAAGATAAATTGTCGCTAAAGAAGTTTTAATTCTTCCAGATTGTTCTAGTGCCTGTTCAGTAGTTCTTAATGCAAATCCTCCCGCTAAATTAAGACCAGGTGCCTCATATTTAAAAACCTGAATCTTAAAATAATCGTCTCCCTTTTCAATATTTTTGAGTGGATATCTTAAGTCGGACATTTATTTTTTTAACTATTTATTGTTAATTCTGAATTAATTTTCTATAAGGTACAGATCTCAAAGTTTCAAATTCTTTTTGACTTAATTCATATAAACCACTAACTAATCGATCACCATCTTCAGTATTGTATTGTCTTATTTTTCCAAGATGATAATTAAAACCAAAAAATCCTTTTGGTAAAGGATCTCCTGCTTTAATTAATGGATATCTATCGTAAATAATTCCTGGAGTTTTTGCATAATAAATGAAAGTGTAATATCTTCCTACTGATGGATATAATACTTCAGTCCCACTCAGTCTTGATACAATTTCATTCATTAAGTTATCTGCATTTCTTGTCCTAAATTTAAAATCTTTAAATCGATTTGTAAGTCTCTTACCATCAATTCTTCTGGGTGCTTTTGGATCAGCCTCAATATAATTAGAGTCATTCTTGATGAGACTGATTAACTGAGTTTTAGATAATCTTTGATATCCACTAATTCGACCTTGACCAGTCGCTGTCGTATAATAAACTGTGTATGTCTTAGCAATTTCAGCTAACTCTTTTTGAGTATATTGATCTAATGGTTTTTCGTATCCCGTGAGTGTCATTACTTAATCCCTAACTCAGATTCTGTGATGATCTTGAACTCATATCCTCGATCAGCACACCATTCTTTTGCTGCTTCCCATTTTGCCTGATTCTTAGCATATTCATAAACTTCACTAATGTATTTTTTAGTTTGTCTTTGAGGTTTTGGTGGAGGTGCAGTTTGCTTTTTAGGTTTAATTTCAATCATATACTTTTTGATTGAACCGTTAGACTCTTTAACTTTGATAAGGAAGTCAGGAAAATATCTATGAATTTTACCGTCAATTGGAGATTTGTATGGAACAAATTTTTCTTCAGAAGACCATTCTAATATTTTTTCATTAGTGTCACAATATACGCAAAATTTTCTTTCCCACAAAGACCTATAAATGATATTTGTGGGATCACCTTGATATTTTTCGGGATAAGATGGTTTATATTTTCCTTTATAAGACATCTAAATAATTATACTAAACACTCATAATAGGTATTTAGAGTGGCAACACCACGTAGAATATCAGACATCAGACCTCTATTTACTAATCTTGCCCAAACTTCGCATTATGAAGTTAAGTTTGGAGGTTTGCCAGATCCATTATCACAATACTTAAGAAAAAGAGGAATCACATCTAGATTTATTGCTGAAGATGCTGGTTTGTTATGTAATAATGCAGTTCTACCAACAACTCAACTTGCCACTGCAGAAATTACTGGTAATTATATTGGGATTACAGAAACATTTGCACACAGAAGACAATATCAAGATATAACTCTTGAATTCTATGTGGATAAAAATTACAATACTTTGAAATTTTTAGAGCATTGGATGGAGTTTATTTCTAGCGGATCATCAAATCCAATTAATAGTCGTCTTGAACCAATTAACTCTAACATTGACACTGGATACTTTATTAGAATGCAATATCCCGAATATTATAAATCAAATAAGACAAGAATTATTAAATTTGATCGTGATTATCAAAAAGAAATTGAATATACTTTTATTGGTTTATATCCATATTCAATTTCATCAATACCTGTTTCATATTCTCAATCCGATGTAATGAAAATGTCTGCTACATTTAAAATTGATCGTTATGTAGTTGGTAAATCATTAAGTATTGATATTTTTAGAAATCAAGATAATAATAAACAACCTGATCAACCAAAACAAAGTTCACCATCATCTAAATTACCACTAAGATTAGTTCCTATTTCTCCAGGTTCTGCTCCTGCTGGAGGAGTTCGTTTTGTAGATCCAAATTCTTCACCATACCAAAGAGCAACTCAACAATATTTTGATGCACAAGGTGCTCGTCGTGCCCCATAAATAATCATAACTGATTTTGATTGGATATTATGCCATTACCAAAAATTGCGACACCTTCGTATACATTAGAAATTCCTTCAATTAAAAAAGAAATTAAATATAGACCTTTTCTTGTTAAGGAAGAAAAGATTCTAATTATTGCAATGGAAAGTGAAGACCCTAAACAAATTTCTGAGGCTGTTAAAACTGTAATCAGTAATTGTGTTCTTTCTAAAGGAATTAAGGTTGAAGAATTATCAACTTTTGATATTGAATATTTGTTTTTAAATATTCGTGGAAAATCTGTTGGTGAAACAGTAGATGTTTTAATTACATGTCCAGATGATGAAAAAACACAAGTTCCTGTAAGTATTAATCTTGATGACATTAAAGTCAATATCAGTGAAGATCACTCCAGAGATATTAAATTAGATGATAATCTAACTTTAAGAATGAAATATCCTTCGATGAAAGAGTTTATTAAAACTAACTTCGATAGAAATTTTAATGTAAGTGTTGACGAAACATTTGATTTGATTATTTCTTGTATTGAACAAGTTTATAGTGAAGAAGAATCTTGGTCAGCATCTGATTGTACAAAGAAAGAACTTGCAGAGTTTATTGAACAACTAAGTTCTAATCAATTTAAACAAATTGAAAAATTCTTTGAGACAATGCCTAAGTTGACACACACTTTAAAGATTAAAAATCCAAATACTGAAGTTGAAAGTGAAGTAGTTTTGGAGGGATTATCCAGTTTTTTCGCCTAGGAATGGCTCATGAAAATCTTGAGTCATACTATAAAACTAATTTTTCTCTCATTCAGCATCATAAATATTCATTGACTGAGATAGAAAATATGATACCTTGGGAGAGAGAAGTTTATATTTCTTTACTTAAACAATATATTGAAGAAGAAAATCTAAAACAAAATTCAAATGGCTGAGTTAGATCCCGAAAAAGTAGGTAGATCTGGAATTGATCCAATTACAGGATCTATCTTGTCACAGGATCTTAGAAATACTCTATTAAAAAAATCTACATTTGATTCTTCTGTTTTTAAAAATGACTTATTAGCAATTGAAGGTAGAAGAAGAGAATTTGAAGTTCAAAACACTGCAGTAATTCAAAATCAAGAACAAGCGTTAATTGGATTTAATTCAAACATCCAAGCTTTACGTGCAGATATTGGAAGACTAGGTGTAGGTCTTTCTAATATTGCTTTACTTCTTCAACAGGATTCTAATGAAGAGCAATCTAGAATTCGTGCAGAACAAGAGAAACAAAGAATATTAACAGAAAGACAAATAAGAATAGGAAAAGAAAATGAATTAGAGCAAAAAATACAAGGATCATTATTAGAACCTGCACAAAAATTAACTCCTAAAGTTATTGATATTTTTGGAAATATTAAAAATGCTCTTACTATTTTATTCACTGGTTGGTTAACTAATCAAGTTGTACAAGCATTAAAAGCTTCCGAAGAAGGTAATACTCAAAAGTTTAATGAAATTAAATTTAATATTCTCAAAAATATTGGAATTGTTTTTGGTGGATTAATAGCAATCCGAACAGGATTTTCTTTGGTTAAAAGAACAATTGGATCAATTGCAAAAGGATTAACAAATCTTTTAATTGCAAGACCATTAGGAGCAGCTGCAAATTTACTACGATTTCCAGGAACAACAAGAACTTCTCCACCACCAAGAACTGGAGGAACAAGAGGTGGTGGAATTCTTAATATGCTTGGTAAGTTTGCCACAGGTGTTACAGCATTTATGAATGCAAAAAATGCCGAATATGTGGATGCTGTAATAGGTGCATTAAGTTTATTTGGTCCTGGAAAACTTTTTAATATCCTAAGATTAGCATACGCTGCTGATGAAATTGCAGAAGCATTTGGTATGAATATATTTGGTAAAAATCCTAATGCAGCAAAACAAGCGGAAGAAGTTAAAAGACAAGCAGAACAAGAATCAAAATCAACAAAATCAACCACAACAACGTCATCAACTCCAAAAGAATCGATGGTTCCTAAACCATCATCTCAAACAAAACCATCAGAATCTACATCTACTTCAGCACCAACTCCTGTAACTACACAAGTACAACCAAGTGCTGAGATGGTTAAGCAATTTGAAATGGCATGGCAATATAGAAATAACCCAATGGCAAGAGGGAGAATTGAAGGTGCTTGGGATAAAATGAGTCCAGAGCAAAGACAGCAAGCAAAAGACTGGGCAATTACAAAAGGTTATGATTGGAATGAAATGAAATTAAAAGATGCTCCTACATCTGCTATGGTTTCATCTCCAATGACTAATGCTGAACAAAGTGTTTCTGAAAAACCAAAAACGGCAGAGATGGTTCCAATGCAAACACAATCTCAAAAAGTTGGTCAATTACCAGAAGCAAAACCATCATTAACAGTGATTAAAACATCTAATAATCAAACACAACAACAAAATCCACCAATTACAAACGGTGCTTTAACAGATGTTCCTTTAATTAATTCTGCAAATCCTGATAATTTTTACGTTTTATATTCTCAATTAAATTATAATGTGGTAATGTAAAATGGCATTAGTAGATTCTCTTAAAAGATCATCAATTAATATTGAAAATATTTCTAAATCTTTATCATCTACTAAAAAGAGTGTTTCTTCAGTAAATGATAGTGTTGATAATATATCAAATATCATTTCTAGAAATACTAGAGTTAAAAGAGAATTATTTTCTAGATCTGAAATACTAGATTCTAGAAGAAGAGAAGCATCAAGAAGAAGAGAAGTTGAGGATCAATTAGAATCTGCACAAGTTTCCACTTCAATTCCTAGAGGATTATCGTTTGCCTCAAAAAGTGATAAAGGTCCATTAGGAAGATTACTTGGATTTTTGGGTTTTATTACTGCTGGGTGGATTGCTGAAAATTTACCCACATGGATTTTTATGGGTAAAGAATTTATTTCCAGGATTCAAACATTTGGGACAACCATGTTTAATATGGTTGATAATATGAAATCAATTATTAATGCTTTCGGATATGTTTTAACTAATTCATTTACTGCTATAACTTCATTGAATTTTAATGAATTTACAGAAGGAAGTGTTGCAAAATCATTTGATGAATTAAATTTAGCAGTTCAAGGATTGGGAGATAATATCACAGACACATTTAAACTTTTTACTGTGCCTCTTACAGAATCAATGCAAACCGGTGAAGAAGCACCAGGACTTGGTGAA
>JACCDW011978955.1_pt1 | contig 20216 bp, 13 predicted proteins | sample 7449781 | NCBI WGS metagenome assembly JACCDW01 (sample SAMN15323449, study PRJNA562643) | freshwater metagenome | isolation source: river surface water | place: USA:Blue River Watershed | collected 2017-08-18
AGTGGCGAGCTCCCCTGGTTTGAGCACTTGGAGGGAAAAGGCATTGTTGGGCTGATCTCCTGCGCGGTAGGAAATTGGAATACCTGCCTCCAAGCCTGTTTCTAGGGCAGCGGAAGCAGAGATTTTTCCTTGAATAGAAAAAGAAGGGACAGCCTCAGGAATCCATTCCTTTGGGATCTCCATAGCTGCAAGCAACGAATCACTAAGCCCATTTTCCTTAAAGTCCCAAAATATACCTTCGGAAAGGCCTGTTTCTGAGGTAAGAATCTCACCGCTAAGCTTCATGGCGATAAAGTCTCCAGGAAGCATGATTTTATGAATTTGGGATGCAATCTCAGGTTGGTTCTCAATGACCCATCGCAATTTAGAAGCTGTAAAATTTCCAGGCGAATTGAGGAGATGCGGCAAACAATAGTCCTCACCAAGGGTTTGAAATGCTTTTTCACCAAGGGCTACTGCCCTGCTGTCGCACCAGATGATGGACGGACGAAGAACTTGATGTGCTTTATTTACACATACTAGCCCATGCATCTGATAGGCAATTCCAATGGATTGTAGTTCACCTGATCGAACTTCTGTTTGGCCACACACATAGCTGATCGCCTCTTTGACATGCTTCCACCAAAGTTCAGGGTCTTGTTCTGCCCAGCCACTTTGGGGAGATTGGATGGGCATTTCCACTTCTGGAAAAGCTTTGGAGGCAAGTGCCTTTCCAGTATCCGCATCAAGAATACATGCTTTGACTGAGGAACTTCCAAGATCAAGGCCTAATAGTAACTTTCGCATTTTACCAGAAGATTGTATACAGTGCAGCGATAATACCCACGATCAGAATCGCTCCGATCTTAAATCCAGTACTAGTTTTGAACAATTCAGCCGATATTTCAATGCTTTTCGGATGGTCTTTGCCTTTCCCTTCAACTAGTGAAATAACAATCATCAATGCTGCAAGGACTACAAACACCCAGCCCATGCGATCAATAAATGGCAAGGCAGGGAAAACTACTTTCAGCACTACGGAAAGTGGAATACTTAAGGAAGCGCCGACAAGAGCAGCATTGGAGGTTGTTTTTTTCCAGAATACGCCAAAGAAGAAAATCGCGAATACTCCTGGGCTTATAAAGCCGGTGTATTCCTGTATAAATTGGAAGGCCTGGTCTAATTGTCCCAAAGCAGGTGCGACTACAGCAGCTATAACAAAAGCAACGACAGCAGTGATTCTACCCACTCGTACTTTGGTGGTTTCGGACGAGTTTTTACCAAAATACTTGGCATAAATATCCATGGTGAAAATGGTAGAAGTACTATTCGCCATTGAAGCGAGTGAGGAAACGATAGCAGCGGTTAAAGCTGCAAAAGCGAGCCCCTTTAATCCTGTAGGCAGAATCTGAAGAAGCGAAGGATACGCGCGATCCGATTTGATCAATCCAGTTACTGGATCTTTCATGGATTCGATAAATCCTAGATCTGTTCCATTATTCACAATGACTAGGGCAGCAATTCCTGGAATAACCACAATGAGTGGCATCAATAACTTCAAAAATCCGGCGAAAATCATCCCCTTTTGGGCTTCATCTAGGTTCTTTGCCGCAAGGGCCCGCTGGGTAATGTACTGGTTGAAACCCCAATAGCTCAGGTTCGTAATCCACATCCCTCCTATCAAGACAGAAAGACCTGGGAGATCCAAATAGGCATCCCGCATTCCCCCTTTACCATCTGCTACCATCATTTCACCTTTAGAAAGAATCATTGAAAAATGTCCTGGAGCTTCATTTTTGAGTGTAAGCAAACCTTGCCAAGCATCTCCATCTCCCACCATGCCGAGGGCGATATAAGTAGTCGCCAATCCACCTCCAATCAAGAATACTACTTGAATCACATCGGTCCATGCTACTGCTTTCAATCCTCCATAGATGGAATAAAGCATCGCAAAGAGCGCTAATCCAATGATGCTGTAGGTCATAGGAATATCTAGGATGGTATTCAAACTCAAGGCACCTAAATAAAGCACCGAAGTCAAGTTGACAAACACATACAAGAGCAACCAGAATACCGCCATTGTAGTACGCACCCGACCATCGTAGCGATCAAAAAGAAAACCAGGCATGGTATAAATGCCTTTTTTGAGGTACACGGGTAAGAAAAATATGGCTACTACCAAGAGCGTAGCCGCAGCCATCCACTCGTAGGTGGCGATAGCCAATCCGAGTGCAAAGCCAGAGCCGGACATGCCAATAAATTGTTCTGCAGAAATATTAGAAGCAATCAAAGATGCTCCTACTGCCCACCAAGGAAGAGCCTTGCTGGCAAGAAAATAATCATTGGAATCTTTTACGTGGCCTTCTTTTTCACGGGACACAAAGAATCCCATGCCCATAATTAGAAATGCGTAGCCGAGAAAAACAAGTAAATCAAGAGGTTCTAAGAGCATAGGTCAAAGGGGGAAACAGGTTGAATTGGGTTTAAAAGCATTATTTTTTACTACTGAACTAATTCTATTGGCTAAATATAAGCGATTGAACTAAAGGTGTACGCATGGAATCGGTCAATTGTCATAATTATTTCTTTGGAAAGCTTTTGGCGTAAAAAAAAGAAGAAAAGGCTTAAATTCCATTCCGACTGTGTAAAACCCACCACTTTCAAACCTATCCCAACTGTAAAAAAGAAATAACTTTGGGACTGTATCGCTACCGTGCATCGAACTGTTCAAATTCGATCACAATTACCAATTGTGTCTTAAATCTTGCTAAATAAGAAGCGATTAACCCCTTAAATTGAGGGGGAAATAGGGATTTATTGAAACAAAAAGAGTAAACTTGGGGCGGTTTTTGAACTAGCATCATTTTTGGAGCTAATCCACTTATGGCAAATAAAAGCAGTGTGTTTGATATGATCGGACCAATCATGATTGGTCCTTCCTCATCACACACCGCTGGTGTGGTCAGAATCGCACGAGCGGCTATACGGGTGCTCGGAGGAATTCCAGATGAGGCGGAAATCACGTTCTACAATTCTTTTGCTAGAACTTACGAGGGACATGGAAGTGACCGCGCAATTTTGGGAGGACTGATGGATTTCAAAACCGACGATGCACGCATCAAAGACGCGCTGGAGTTGGCCAAGGAAAAACCGGTGAAATACACCTTCAAATCCATCGGCAATTCTTCGGTACACCATCCCAACACGATCAAACTTTTGCTCAAAAAAGGAGACCGACAGGTAGAGATTTTTGGAGAAAGCTTGGGAGGTGGAGTCATCAACATTTCAGAAATAGATGGATTTGTAGCCAACTTTTCTGCACAAAACCACACGCTGATCATTAAAGCTGAAGACGTATCAGGTGCTATCGCTTTTATTTCCAGCATTATCGCGCAGGAAAAAGTAAACATTGCTACCATGTCCGTATCCAGGAAAGGAAAGCATGACATGGCCTGCCATGTAATCGAAATGGACTCCGGAATAAAAGAGATTACGCGTCAGTACTTACTTTCTTTACCCTGGATAAAAGAGTTAATCTACATTCCAGATATTGACCTTTAACGAATTCACAAACCAACAGCTACTACACATGAAAAAACTTTTTATCCTGCTTCTCTTTGGGATGATCACCTGGCAACAGGCACAAGCCCAGACCGAAGTTCCCACAGGGCCTTTGGACTTAGCTACCTGCGTGTCCATCGCTATAGAAAATAACCTGACCTTGAAGCGGTCAGAACTCAACCAGCTCGTCTCTGAAGCAAATCTATTGGAAAGCCAAGGAAGAAGACTACCAAGTTTAACTACTGGAGCAAGTTCAGGCTTCCGTTGGGGTAGATCGATCAACCCGGTAACCAACTTGTTTGAAACAAGAAGAATTGGAAACGTCAACCTTTTTGGAAATACTGGTGCTCCCATTTTCCAAGGCATGCGCATCACCAATAGCATTGGACAGGCAAAGTCTGACTTGAAATCAGGTCAATACACCTTGGAAGCCACGCGTAATGACATTACGCTGAATGTCATCAACCTATTTATTGATGTGGTTTTCAACCGAGAGCAAGTAAAAATTGCAGAAAACCAACTCAATACCACCAAAGAACAGTTGGGACGCACCCAGCAGTTGGTAGATGCCGGTTCCCTTCCCTATTCAGATTTGTTGGATTTGCAATCTCAAAATGCAACCAACCAATTGAATGTCATCAATGCAAAAAACGGGCTTCGCCTTGCAAAACTCGCTTTAGCACAAGCCCTCCAAATTCCTTTTACTGAAAACTTTGACGTGATCGAACCGGTATATGAGGTTTCTAAAGAAGCACTAGCAACAGGTACGCCAGCTGAAATTTTCGAGGTTTCGGTTACCCTTATGCCTCAGATTAAGGCCGCTGAAGCAACTGCAAAAAGTGCTGAATATGGTGTGAAAATTGCAAAAGGCGGTTATTTACCCACTTTAGATGCAGGTTTATCCGCCTTTTCCAACTATGTAGATCAGGCGTTTATTCGTGGGACAACTGAAATCATCCCTTTCAAAACCCAGGTGGACAATAACTTTTCCCAGTCTGGAACACTCAATTTCAGCATTCCCTTATTCACACGATTCAGCAACAAATCCAATTTGCAGCGCGCTCGCGTACAGCAGCAATTGGCTGAGGTATCAGTGACTGAAGCAAAGAACAGATTGAGACAAGACATTGAAACTGCTTACAACTCAGCCTTTTCCTCCGAGCTTTCCTACCAAGCATCTCTTGTTCGGGTGAAGAGCTTGGAAGAAACCTTCCGAATTGCACAACAACGCTTTAATTTAGGGGCCATCAATTCGGTGGATTTTCAGGTTGCACAGAACAACCTGTTCAATGCTCAGGCAGACCTATTGAATGCGAAGTACACCTATATTTTCAGAGTTAAAGTCCTTGATTTTTATCTTGGTAACCCCATTAATCTAAACTAAACCATGGCTACTAAAAAGTCTAACAAATTGCTTTATTACCTACTCGGAGCAGTAGGTGTAATTATCATTTTTGCCATTATCGGAAAATCTGCTGGCTGGATTGGTGGAGCCAAAGAAACCGAGGTGGAATTTGCTACGGCCAAGCGTGTGGCTATCGTTGAGAAAGTGAGCAGCTCAGGCGAGATTCAACCTGAAGTGGAAGTGAAACTTTCTCCCGATGTAGCAGGTGAAATCATCGAGTTGAATGTGCAAGAAGGTGATTCCGTAGAAATGGGAAGACTGCTTGTAAAGATTCGCCCTGACAATTTTATATCAGCATTGGATCGTACTCGTGCCAACCTCAACCAACAAATGGCCAATCTGGCTCAGACACGTGCTAATTTGCAACGCGCAGAAGCACAGTTTACCCGCTCTGAACTAGAATACAAGCGTCAGCGCACGCTACACCAACAAAAAGCAATCTCTGATTCGGACTTCGAGCAAGCTCAGGCAAACTATACCACTGCTCAGAAAGACCTAGAGGCAGCCAAGCAAAGCGTAGTAGCGTCTGAGTTTATCATTAAAAGTTCGCAGGCTTCTGTCAATGAAGCATCTGAAAACCTTCGTCTAACCAATGTAAATTCACCCGTGTCTGGTATTGTATCCAGCTTAAAGGTTGAGCAAGGCGAACGCGTGGTTGGTACTCAGCAAATGGCAGGTACCGAGATGATGACCATCGCAGACCTTTCCAAGATGGAAGTCCGTGTAGATGTAAATGAGAATGACATCGTTCGTCTTTCCCTGGGAGACACGACCATCATTGACGTAGATGCCTACTCCTCCACAGGAAAGAAGTTTCAAGGAGTTGTAACCAGCATTGCAAATACCGCCAATACAAAGGCATCTCCAGATGCGGTTACCGAGTTTAAGGTTAAAATCAGAATCTTGAATGAATCCTATCAGGACTTGGTAAAGGCAGGCAACAAATATCCTTTCCGTCCGGGCATGACTGCATCAGTAGAGATCTTGACCAACTCTAAAAACAATGCACTTGCGATTCCTCTTTCTTCGGTAACTACTCGTGAGGATAAGAAGGATAGTTTGGCAGGAGCGCCGGTAAAAGCAAAAGAAATTGTGTTTGTCAGTGAGAATGGCATAGCCAAAATCCGTGAGGTAAAAACTGGAATTTCAGACTATGAAAACATTGAGATTTTATCTGGTTTGAAAGAAGGAGATGAAGTGATCTCTGGACCTTACTTTGTGGTAAGCAAGCAGCTAAAAGAAGGCGATAAAGTGAAGAAGATGAGCACCGTGAAGCCTGAGGAAGAGAAGAAAGAAGAGGAAGAATAAATTTCTTTCTATCAAAAAAAAGCCTCACCAAATCATTTGGTGAGGCTTTTTTGCGTTTAGCCTCTTGGGAAAAAGATTTTTTATGTTGCTTACTTTTCGTTTAATGTCAACTGCCAGCGCCAGCTATCGCGCATGCAGTCCTCCAAGGAATATTTGGGGTTCCAACCCAAAACCTGATTGATTTTGGTCGTGTCTGCCCATGTTTTGACCACATCCCCTGCCCTTCTTGGGCCAATCTGATAGGGTAAATTGATACCATTGACTGATTCAAAGGCATGAATCACCTCTAGAACGGTGTTGCCCCTGCCAGTGCCCACATTGAATACCTCATAAAAATCAATCGGCTTCTCAAAAAGAAAGGCTAAGGCTTTGACATGGGCATCTGCCAAATCCACCACATGGATGTAATCCCGGACGCAGCTGCCATCTGGGGTATCGTAATCGTTGCCAAAAACGGTCAACTTCTCTCGAATGCCCGCTGCTGTTTGGGTGAGGAAAGGAACTAAATTCTGAGGGGTACCCATCGGCAACTCCCCAATCTTTGCACTTGGGTGTGCTCCTACTGGATTGAAGTAGCGCAGCGCCACCACACGGATGCCCGGCTTACTCTTCACATAATCCAGCAAAATATCCTCTCCAATCTTCTTGGTATTTCCGTAGGGACTTTCGGCATCTTTGCGAGGGGTAGCTTCAGTTACTGGCAGCACATCTGGCTGGCCATAGACGGTGCAAGAGGAAGAGAATACAATGTTTTGAATCCCCTTGTCTTGCATAAATTCAAGCAGGACGAGCAAGGAGCCTAGGTTGTTTTTGTAATACGCCAAGGGCTGCTGGGTGCTCTCTCCCACTGCCTTAAATGCCGCAAAATGGATGACACCGATTAGTTGATGGTCTTGGGCGATTTGATTCAAGATCTCCCGCTGGTTGCAATCCCCCTTGTAAAACGCAAATCGCTTCCCGGTAATTTCGGCTAGACGATCCAAAACGGTCTCATGGGAATTTGAAAAATCATCTAAAATGATCGGTTCGAGGCCTGCATTCCAAAGTTCTACGGCGGTATGGGAACCGATATATCCCGCCCCACCGGTGATCAATATTTTTTTCATTTCAAAAAAGTTGAGAAGACAAAATTAGGGATTTTATCCGAAAAGGGGCACATGAAAGCAGTAAGCTCTCCGCTACTATTCTTTAGCGAACTAATAAAACGGAACCTCGGAAAGTCACTTGCACCGTGTTGCCTTCCATCAGGTAGCTGTAAGTGGTCGCATAAGAATAAGTCCCTGTTGGGGCAATATCACCTGCTAATGTTCCGTCCCAACCCTCGGTACCTGTATACACAAGCTGCCCCCAACGGTTGTAAATGGTCATTGAAAAATCAACCACACAATTAGATACCCCAGTAAACTTTCCTGGAGCTTCTGTAGGATTAAAAGCATTTGGCATTCGGATTTTAGGTGCCTCTTCTACCACTATTCCCGTTCCAAAAGAAACACATCCAGCAGCATCCGTTACTTGTACGGTGTAGCTACCCTTAGCCAAGCCAGTGGCTAAATCCGTAGTTTGGGCTGTAGGATTCCAAAGGAATTGAAAAGGGCCTAAGGGTCCAGAAGGAACAACTAGCAATTCGCCATTCGGTTCACCAGGGCATGCCGTCTTCGCCAATGAGACATCTACCACCAAAGGCGGTGGTGAAGTAATTTCAAAGGAAACAGGGATTTTACAGCCATTCGCATCCGTTACTTCCCATGCATATTTGTCTTTTTTCAGTGTATCCAGTTCAAATACATCAGAAAACACCTGCCTGCCTCCAAATTCTAAACTGTATGGCGCTACACCACCGATCACTTTCAAACTTATCCTTCCATCTTTTTTACCAAAGCAGGTGGTGGCGGTGGCTGTAAGACTTGAAAGCTCCAACAAGGGAGGTTCTTTTACTTCAATGCCCGTGATGGTTTTTTCACATCCGAGACCATCGGTAACCTTCACTGAGTACAATCCTGCTTTTAGATTTGATGCAACCACGGTTTTTAAGGCAGCATCGTGGCTCCAGGTATAGGTGTATGGAGGAGTTCCTCCATTGGCTATCACTTCAATTTTTCCAGTAGCCTGACCAAAGCAAGCCACCGGACTTACTGTCAAAACGGCCATCTTAAGCTCTTTCGCTACTTTCACTTGAATATCTGGAGCTGTTCCGGCACAGGAATTATCGACCAAACTGTAAGCGGTGTACCCTATAGTACCCGTAACATCCTCCTTATCCCAAACAACAGTGATTTTTTCCGAATTTTGACCACTTACTAAGGTTCCTCCCTTCACAATCCATTCATACCTCCTACCAGGCACAGGGTTTGGTGCCGAATAGGTGAAGTTAACTGATGGATCATAGCACACCTCTTTTTCGCCTAACGCTTCAGTGACGACAATTCGAAGATTGACAACAACAGAAAGTTCAACCGCAGCACCAGGACAACCATTGGCAGAGAAGGGTAGGACTCGCACCTTGGCATTTGGATTAGATGGGCCCCAACGAACTAGAACTGAGTCGGAATAGGACTGAAGGATGGTGCCTCCCTCTACCTCAAAGGTCATTTTCGAGATATTTTGCTTGTTTTTTACCCGATACATCACCTCTTCTACCAGTGGACAAACTGATTGTGACCCGATCAAATCCAATTTGGTCTCCAACACCTCCACTTCAAAGGTCGTTTCTTCTTGTTCATCACAGGAATTAGGACTTAGGGAGGCGACAATTATGACTTCGTACTTACCGGCTTTGGTATACGTATGCTTGACATTTTTACCCACTTTAGTAGGTGTACCATCTCCAAAATTCCAGACAAAATAGGTGAAGTCAGGATTTTCAGGGTTTACGGTCCAAGAGCCCTCCTGATTGAGGCAGGCCACATTATCTCCATCTACTTCAAATGCATAATCTGGCTCAGTTTCAAAATTTAGATTGACAAGCGCCGAACCAGCGGCATAACCATAGGATTCAATATTGCCAAATCCATACACATAGGCCGTAAAACCTGAGGAATTGGAAAGGTTGTGAACTCCTTGGGTTATTTCTATTCGGGCAACCTTGTAGGTTGGATCTCCAGGAAGAGTTTGAAAGCTCGACCCAACATTTACCCCGTCCAAGCGTGTTTTATTCTCTTCTCCTGCCTTCACTACAATGTTTACGTAATGATTTACAATGGAGGGTAAACTGTAGGCATTGAAGTCCAATTGAGTCAGAAGCTGCTCTGTAGGGCTATAGGTGATCATGAAAGGATCTCCATTCGTTGCAAAAGGATCGCTAGGATTGTTGCAGGACTGACTTTTTGAAAAAACGGTCACCGAGGCTGGCTTGGAGGTATCTATTTTGCCTGACACATTGGCCCCGAACTCCAAAGACATCCATTCCCCACGATTCAACACCTTGGCTTGAAGAAGTCCATTGACCCGCACTTCCGTATTGTCTTCAGAAGCCAAAACTTTAACCAATTCACCAGAAGATCTTCCTAAAAGTGCAGTATGCACGAAAGAAGTGCCCCAAGTATTGACAGGATAGGCTTGCTGATACAAGTGATCATTGGCTTGTCCACAAGCTCCTACAGAAGTCCACTTATTCCCTCCATACACTGCGATTTTTTTGCAATCATCGGCTTTGTCTCCGACTACGCGAACTCTGGAACCAGTCAAATCCCCCCGAGCTTTAATTTGGTAGCTCTGCCCACGATTCAAGGTGATTTCTGAAGGGACATCTTTGACATTTCCAGAAATGGAATTCTGGGTAGTCGTAATTTCAATGCGCGTATTGTCTTCAGTGGCAACCACCAAAAGGGTACTCTCGTTGTTGACATTTAAGTTGGCAGAGGGGTTGACTTCAAAATGTGAAGTGATGTAATGGTCCTTACCTAAGGCAGTGAGTGGTAGCACCACCGTTCCATCTGCACTTCTGTAGCGTTCATTCACGGCATGAACTGCAATTTTACCAGAAGCAGTAATGTGTATGCCTAGGTTTTCAACCACCCCAGAACTGCGATGGAGCAGATCCAAATCGAAAGACGATGTTCTGAAGATAAACTGTTGCCCTGTAGTAAGTGAAAAAGGGGTGGTTTTTCCTAAATATTCAATGACACCTGTGGTGTTTTCGGTCGCAGTTATGAGAATAACAGCATAATCAGGGGTTCCTCCAGGAGTTCCAGGAGTAGGAAAACTTCGGTTATTTTCCATAAAACCTAACCAAAACTCCTTGCCAATGGTAGATAGCTGCGCATAGCCTTGCAAAGAGGAGGCCAAAACTACCACGAAAAGAAGCAGGGCACGGTAAATCACTCGCATGGAGTTGAATTAAAATAACGAGGTGAATATAAAAGTATTTTATGTAACAATTTAGCTAAAGGTGAAGGGATAAATTTCAGCCGATTAGTGCTCAGACAAATCCTCAAAAAAGGGATTAATCCCTATATTTGCGCTTCTCAAATTCAATATCACATGATTTCAGTAGATAATCTTTCCTTAAAGTTTGGCAAGCGAACCCTTTTTGAGGAGGTCAACCTAAAGTTTACTCCAGGCAATTGCTATGGTGTGATTGGCGCAAATGGTGCAGGAAAGTCCACCTTTTTGAAAATTCTCTCTGGAGAAATGGATTCTACCTCAGGTGCGATAAACATCACCCCTGGGCAGCGCATGGCGGTATTGAAGCAAAATCACTTTGAATTTGATGAAGTAGATGTCTTGAAAACCGTCTTGATGGGTCACAAGAAATTGTATGCCATCATGAAAGAAAAGGACGATATCTACTTAAAAGAAGATTTTTCGGAAGAAGATGGCCTTAGAGCCTCCGAATTGGAAGCAGAATTTGCCGAGATGGATGGCTGGAATGCTGAATCCGACGCGGCTTCCCTCCTTTCTGGACTTGGCATCTCAGAGGACATCCACTACACGCTAATGAAAGACTTGGCAGGAAATCAAAAAGTCCGTGTACTCTTAGCACAAGCGCTTTTTGGAAACCCAGATATTTTGATTCTCGATGAACCTACCAACGACTTGGATGCTGAAACTATCGTTTGGTTGGAAGACTTCTTGATGGATTTCAAAAATTTAGTGATCGTCGTATCCCACGACAGACACTTTCTAGATACTGTTTCTACCCACGTGGTAGACATCGACTTTGGAAAGGTAAAGATCTATTCCGGTAATTATACGTTCTGGTACGAGTCCTCCCAACTCGCCTTGAAACAACGGTCCGACCAGAATAAAAAGGCAGATGAAAAGCGAAAAGACCTTCAAGATTTTATTGCCCGCTTCTCTGCCAACGTCGCTAAGTCTAGACAAGCCACAGCTCGTAAGAAAATGCTCGAGAAACTCAATGTCGATGAGATTGAGCCTTCCAGCAGAAAATATCCTGGAATTATTTTCAAGCCAGAGCGTGAAGCAGGTGATCAAATCTTCATGACCGAAAATCTAGAACTGAAAGCAGACGGCGTTACCTATTTTACCGATGTCAACCTAATGGTGGACAAGGGTGATAAAATCGCTTTCATTTCCAAAACCAAACAGGCAGTCAATAAATTCTTTCAAACCATCGTAGAGGAAATTAAGCCAAGCAAAGGGAATTTGAAGTGGGGAGTTACGATCAATAAAGCCTATTTGCCTAACGACAACTCCGAGTACTTCCAAACCGAGCTCAATTTGATAGACTGGTTGCGTCAGTTCTCTACAAACCAGGAAGAGGCCTATGTTCGCACCTTCTTGGGAAGAATGCTTTTCACTGGAGAAGAAACCTTCAAAAAATGTAGCGTACTCTCAGGTGGGGAAAAAGTCCGTTGCATGGTTTCCAAAATGATGCTGCAGAATCCAAACCTTTTGGTAATGGATGAACCTACCAACCACCTTGACTTGGAATCCATCACCGCGTTCAACAATGCCATCATTGAATTCAATGGCACCGTGTTGATGTCCTCCTATGACCACGCCTTCGTGCAGTCTTCCTGCAACCGGATCATCGAGTTTACTCCTACAGGAACAATTGATCGACGCATGCCTTACGACGATTACTTGATGAACCCAGAAATCAAGGCCTTGCGAGAAAAAATGTACGGCGGTAAAGTGTAATCCCGAATAAGGTCCGTGCTGCTCACTGCAATTCTTATTTACCTAGCCATCACCCTTGCGATTGGAGCTTGGTCATCTCGGCTAGTCAAAAATTCGAATGACTTTGTGCTTGCAGGTCGATCGCTTCCCCTCTTTCTGTCGGCTTCCGCGCTTTTTGCAACCTGGTTTGGCTCAGAGACCATTTTTGGTGCCTCCTCCGTCTACTTGGAAGAAGGCCTATTAGGAGTGATTGAAGATCCTTTCGGTGGTGCACTTTGCCTGATTTTATTTGGACTTTTTTACCTCCGCCCCATGTACCGAATGAATGTACTGACCATTGGGGATGTTTTTAAGAGAATCTTTGGAGAACGCCTGGCATTTTTTGCCTCCATCTTTATGATTCCTGCCTACTTTGGCTATGTAGCTGCGCAGCTGATTGCTTTAAGCTTGGTTTTAGGAGCTGTCACTGAACTCAGCATGGTAGAGGGGATGGTTATTTCTGCGGGTATTGTGGTCTTTTACACCTTCTTGGGAGGCATGTGGGCCATTTCCATTACCGACTTTATGCAAACCACCCTGATCGTAGTCGGGCTTATTGCGGTGGCTTACCTAGTCGCTTCCGAGGCAGGTGGAATTGGGGTTATTTTTGAAAAAGCTCCCCCAGAAAGTTTTCAGTTTTTTCCTGAACCCAACTTCCCAGCTTGGACTACTTATTTTGGGGCTTGGATCATTTTGGGTTTGGGGAGTATCCCCTCTCAAGATATTTACCAACGGGTGATGTCATCCAAATCAGAGAAAGTAGCCGTTCAATCCACCTATCTTGCAGGAATATTCTACCTCACCTTTGGTTTGCTGCCCTTATTCATCGCTTTAGGAGCCAAAATCTTATATCCTGAGCTTTACTTAGCGGATAAACAAATGCTCTTGCCTTCAATGGTATTGCAGCACGCAAACCTTCCGATTCAAGTACTCTTTTTTGGTGCTTTGATCTCTGCGATTATGAGTACCACTAGTTCTGGCCTCCTCGCTCCTGCTGCAATTATTTCCGAAAATTTGATTCGCCCCTACTTTGGAAGAAACCTTAAGGACAGTCACTTTCTATGGATACTCAGAGCAAATGTGATCCTGGTGGCAGGCATAGCATTAGCCATGGCTTCATGGAAATCAGATATTTACGAGTTGGTAGCTGGAGCATCTATTTTGATGCTGGTATCCCTTTTTGTTCCGCTCACTGCAGGCTTGTATTGGAAAAAAGCCTCCCCCGGAGGAGCCTTCCTTGCTTTATTTGTGGGAATGGGTGCCTATCTTGCTGCAGAAATGGTTGTACCCAATCAAGAAACGCACCTCATTGGACTTTTCGCTAGCGGACTGGCCATGGGTGTAGGTAGCCTAATTTTCCCAACCAAAACTTCAACTCCCGATGAACTATCCTAAGCTTGTCCTCCAAAAAGGAAAAGAAGTTTCTCTACTTAGAAAACACCATTGGGTATTTTCTGGGGCCATTGCCAAAGGAACCGACGAGGTGAAGAATGGAGATTTGGTAGCCGTTCACTCTTCCAAAAATGAGTTTTTAGGCATCGGACACTTTTCTCAAGGATCCATCATGGTTCGGATCATCTCCTTTGAAGAGCGAACCATAGACCTCGCTTTTTGGATAGAGAAATTAGGAGCAGCATATTCAGTTCGAAAAGCCTTGCAGCTCACCGACCAAAGGGAAACCACCGTCTACCGGCTGGTTCATGGGGAAGGCGATGGCTTGCCTGGCTTAATTATCGATTATTACCAGGGTACAGCGGTGATCCAAGCGCACAACATCGGCATGCATCAGCATTTACCATCTATCAGTGATGCTTTGCAATCCGTATATGGATCACAACTAAAAGGGGTATACGACAAAAGCGCCGAAACACTTCCTAAATCCGAAGGACTGCTCTCCAATGAATGGGTTTGGGGCAAAGCTGAGACCGATTTAGTCAAAGAATACGGTGCGAGCTACAAGATCGACTGGGAGAAAGGACAGAAAACAGGCTTTTTTATCGACCAACGTGAAAACAGAAAATTGGTAGCCAGCTACTCGAAAGGAAAAAAGGTACTGAACACCTTTTGTTACTCAGGAGGATTTTCCGTACTGGCCCTTCAAGAAGGTGCCAAAGAAGTACATTCGGTAGACATATCTCAAAAGGCAATCGAGCTAACGGATGAAAACGTAGCCTTGAATGCAGGTTTCAAAGGCAAGCACGAGTCCATCGTTGCGGATGTAGTCAAATACATTCGGGAGATTGGTGAGGATTTTGACCTCATTGTCTTGGATCCTCCAGCCTTTGCTAAAAGCCTCAAAGCAAGACACAATGCGGTGCAGGCCTACAAGCGACTCAATGCAGAGGCACTTCGAAAAATCAAACCTGGAGGCATACTTTTTACCTTCTCTTGCAGCCAGGTAGTGGACAGACGGCTTTTTGCCAATACCATCACTGCTGCAGCCCTCGAGAGCAAGCGGAATGTACGCATCCTGCATCAGCTCTCCCAGCCTGCAGACCATCCCATCAATTGCTTTCATCCAGAAACTGAATATTTGAAGGGCTTGGTCTTGTATGTCGAGTAGTTTTCAAAGATATTGCCTATCGAATTTAACAGGTTCACCAAAATTCATCTCCTAAACACCTTATCCATGTACACTGGACTTCAACACACCCACTCAGGCTTGGCTTATTTAGCATTACTTGCCTTAGTTCTTGTTATTATTTGGGCCTTAGTCGGCGCACTCTCAGGCAGAGACTTTCAAGAGAAAGACCGAAAAATAGCCTTGATTGCATTTATCCTTTGCCACATCCAACTTTTGGTAGGTTTGATTCTTTACCTTGTGAGTCCAATCGGCTTTTCATTGCTTTCAGGCGGAGGAGCAATGGCAGATGCTACTGCTCGTTTGACCGCCTTGGAACACCCACTCATCAACATTTTAGCGATTGTATTGATTTCTGTTGGTTTCATCCGTGCCAAAAAATTGGAAAATTCAACCGCTAAATTTAGAAGCATCTACATGATGTACGCAGTTGGATTAGTTTTAATTCTAAGCAGAATTCCTTGGTCCAGCTGGTTAGGCAACTGATCTTCTTCAGCCATTTGAAATTTAAAAATCCAGCAGCAATGCTGGATTTTTTGATTTAGTTGGATTCTGTGACCTATAATCGGGTTGTATATCCATAAATTTTACCTTTAATCATCATTTGCAACTTTGTTACAAAAAGATTGGGTAATTTTAAATGAACCTTTACTTTTGCAACTATGATTCAAAAAGCAATTTTGCTTTGTCTAGGTATGGCACTATCTATGAGCACCCTTAAGGCACAAGAATGTGACCTCGTCCTACGAGGAAGGGTGCTTCATTTGGAGAATAACCAACCGATAGAAGCGGCATACGTTTGGCTTCCTGAATTATCCCTTGGAGTGGCTACAGATGCAAATGGAAATTTTACCTTCCGCAATCTTTGCCCAGGCAAAAAGACCATCCAAATTACATTTATCGGCCACAAAGAGGTAAAGCAAAGCATCCTGCTCAGTGCGGGTACCAGTAACTTCACCTTCAAAATGGAGGAAGAGGCGGTAGCGCTCACGGGAGTAGAGGTACATGGGCACCGAGAGGCTGTTCAAACCACCACCGCAGTATCCACCCTTTATGGGGAAGCCCTCCTTCAATCTCGAGGCGAAAGTTTGGGTGAAAGTTTGAAGCGTGTAGCAGGCGTAACCACCTTCTCCACTGGAAACACCATCTCCAAACCCGTCATCCATGGACTTCACAGCAACCGCATCTTAATTCTAAACAACGGGATCCGACTGGAAGGACAACAATGGGGAGCAGAACACGCACCAGAAATAGATCCATTTTTGGCCGATGAACTGACCGTCATCAAGGGAGCAGAGACAGTTCGCTTTGGACCTGAGGCGATGGGTGGTGTGATCTTAGTTAATCCACCTGCCCTACCTACAACAGATCAATCCAAAACAGAACTCAACATAGTCGGCCATAGCAATGGTAGAGCTGGGAACTTAGCTGTGTCTCATTCTAGTGGTTCTAGCAAAATCAAAGGACTTGGCTACCGAATTCAAGGAGCCGCAAGACGTGCAGGAAATGTCCGAACTCCTTCGTATTTCCAGGGCAATACTGGAATGGCTGAGGGCAGTGGGTCTGCCGCTTTGGGTTACAGTTCCACCAAACTAGGAACCGAAGTCTACTACAGCTTTTTTACGACCCAACTAGGCATTCTCCGCGATTCACATACCGGAAACCTTTCCGACTTACTCGAAATCATTGAAAATGGAGCTCCTTTTACCCAAGCGAACTTTACCTACTCCATCGACAATCCCAAACAGGTGGTCACGCACCATTTGGCCAAAATCAAAGCGCATTACCACTTGAATCCTTCTTGGAAACTTAATTTTCAGTATGGTTTCCAACAAAATAACCGCCAAGAATTTGATAGGCGAAGAGGTGAATTGAATGCCCGTCCAAGTTTGGATTTGGAACTGTTTACCAATACTGCAGAACTGTTTCTAGAGCACAATTTAAAATCCCATTGGACTGGATCCATGGGGCTACATCTGATTCAGCAAGCCAATAGCAACTTGCCAGGAACAGGTGTTACTCCCTTAATTCCAAATTATGATCTGGTGAATGCAGGTGTTTACTTCATGGAAAAATACCTGAAAGGTCCTTTGGAATTGGAAGCAGGACTTCGATACGATTACAGAACGCTTTCAGCTGCCAGATACATCGGAAATGACCTGCAGGAAGCAAACCTGAACTATCAAAATGGCTCGGCTTTCCTAGGAGGCATGTACCAACTCAATGCCAACTTGGCCTTTACGTCGAACCTAGGTACTGCTTGGAGACCCCCAAATGTAAATGAGCTTTTTAGCCAGGGACTGCACCATGGTGCTGCTGCCGTCGAACTAGGGGATGCAGACTTAACTTCAGAAAAGTCCCTCAAATGGGTCAATTCCTTGGAGTATGAAACCAAGCGGACAAGCATAGAATTGACTGGCTACACAAACAAGATTCAAGATTACATCTACCTGAATCCTACCGGAGAAACTTTCGTAAGCTTACGAGGAACCTTCAACGTCTACGAATACCTCCAAGCTGATGCCTTCTTTTATGGCTTCGATCTATCCGGAACCTACAATTTCTCCGATCATTTCAAAGGCTATGCAAAGGGTTCCATCATTCGAGCAAAAAATACCGAAACAAACCGTTACTTCCCATTTATCCCATCTGACCGGATGGATTGGGGACTTTCTTATGAATTTGGAAATGATACAGAACGTCAAAATCGCCTGACGTTAAGCCAGGTTTTGGTCGCCCAACAAAGTCGAGAACCTGATTTTGACCTTGCCCCTGCCCCTTCAGGTTACTCCCTGGTAAACTTGGGCTTTTCTAAAAAAATACAGCTTTTCAAACATGATTTCAGTGTGAGTATGCAGGTGAATAACCTGTTGAATACTGAATTCAAAGAATACATGAACCGTTTTCGGTATTTCACAGCCGATATGGGAAGAAATTTTCAACTAAAACTCAATTACCAATTCTAAATTTACTTGCAATGAAAAACCTAAGAAAAGTATCCCTGTACCTCGTTGCCCTTCTCGCATTTGGCTTTGCTTCTTGCGAAAGTGAAGATCCAGAAAAAGAAAATGACGGTGAAGTAATCACGGACGTAACGCTAAAGTTTCAGGAATTGAATGCATCGAATGCACTGGTTGGATCAGTACTAAGTTTCAAAGCAAGTGACCCACAAGGCATTGAAGTTGGGAAGACCCCAACAATTCAGTCCATAAGCTTGGCAAAAGGCAAAAAGTACCAGATGACTATTGAAGTCACCAACGCAATCAAAGGGGAAGACATCACTCAAGAAATTTTGACAGAAGCTGCAGCACATCAATTTTTCTTCTTGGGCCAAGTGTTTGAGAGCAGCTTCTTCAGCATTCAATATGCCGATGCAGGAGGTGTCGCCTTAGGTCTCAAAACAATTGTAACCGTATCTTCTTCTACCGGTACCAACAACAGCAACATGCGGGTAGTACTTCGACACGACCTGAACAAAAGCTTTCCAGGTGCCAGTAGCCCTACCTTTGCAAACTTCGCACAGGCAGGTGGAGAAACAGATTTGGACATTACTTTCCCAGTAATTTTAAACTAAGTACGAGTTACTCATAAATGAAAAGAGGCTGTTTCAATTGATGAGACAGCCTCTTTTGCATTTAAAAGCTTTTGCCACAAACAGCAATTCGATCCGGGTCAAATTCTGCCCGAGCTTTGGCTCCAATATTTCCGGCAACCAAAATAACCGCATAGTCAGGGCCTTCGTTGGCAAGGTGAATTTTAACATGTCCATCAAAATTGCTGAGGTCCTCAAATTTCAAATTTCTTCCATCGGATAGTTTACCCAACTGGGTGGTTGAAGTCAATTGCGTGGCTGGCAAAGGATTCAAAAGATGAGCAATCGGAGCATTGGCTTGATCATAGCCTCCAAAATGCAAATGTGCAGGATAAGCATACGCTGTGGACGATTTAGCACCATCCATTCGCAGCTTTAATTCCAAGTTACCGTCAACCAATTCTTTAAATTCTACAGTACCTTTGTAGGCATAAGTACTGGCTTGAAAAAGTTCAACTTCCATGCTTCTACCAGAATACTGATTTTCATCGGCATCTTTGCACGATCCCATGCAGATCGATAAAGAAAGAAGAAGCAATAACTTTTTCATAGGATGTAAGTTTTCTTTTTAAACGCAATTCTTAAAAAGTGGTTCAAATCAAATTCTAATTTAGGCATTCGTTTTGGCTACTCTACTTTCTTCCTGCAAAAATCACTTTCTAGATCTTTATTTCTATGCAAATTTTTGCAGAACTAATCCATAGACTCGATCAATCGAATAAAACTGGGGACAAGCTAGAAGCCTTGGATTGGTTTTTTTCGAATGCAGCTGCAGCGGATTCAGTTTGGGTGATTGCCATTTTTTCCCATCGACGGCCTAAGCGTCAAGTGTCCACCCGTCAGCTCAGGGATTGGTGTCAAGAAAAGGCAGGAATCCCAGATTGGCTCTTTGAAGAATCCTACCAAACTGTTGGGGATCTTGCAGAGACCATCGCCCTCCTACTCCCAGCACCAACCCGTACCCATAGCATATCCCTCACTGACTGGATCACCTGGCTTCAACAACTGCCTGCCGACGAGGAGTTGAAAAAGCAAGAAATTCTTGAAGCTTGGGATCAATTCACTAGCCTAGAGCGATTCGTATTCAACAAGTTAATCACAGGTGGATTTCGCATTGGAGTGAGCCAAAATCTCCTCATTCAAGCCCTATCCAAGTTTACTGGCTTGCCACAAGCCCAAGTGGCACATCGCTTGATGGGCCACTGGGATCCTGAACAAGTCAGCCTCCAAAAGCTCCTACACCCAGAAAATAAGGAAGATGATTATTCCAAACCCTACCCTTTTTTCTTGGCGCATCCCATCGAAACAGAATTCCTAGAGAGCAGCACCGTCAGCGAATGGATCGCAGAATGGAAGTGGGACGGCATTCGAGGCCAACTCATCCGAAGAGGGCAGCAGTCCTTTATTTGGAGCCGAGGCGAAGAGCTGGTCAATGACAAGTTTCCCGAAATTCTCGAATTCTTAGATCAACTTCCCGATGGCACCGTACTCGATGGAGAGCTGCTGGCCTACCAAGAGGATAGTCCCCTTCCTTTTTCTGTTCTTCAAACGCGAATCACTCGTAAAAGTCTTTCTAAAAAAATCTTGCTTGAGGCTCCCGTAAGTTTCATCGCATTTGATCTTTTGGAATGGGAAGGGAAAGACCTTCGAAGCGAACCGCTTGCCATACG
>JACCDW011204919.1_pt1 | contig 20197 bp, 17 predicted proteins | sample 7449781 | NCBI WGS metagenome assembly JACCDW01 (sample SAMN15323449, study PRJNA562643) | freshwater metagenome | isolation source: river surface water | place: USA:Blue River Watershed | collected 2017-08-18
ATGATTAAGTACTGTGCAGAGAATTCAATCCCCCTCTTTGGAGTTTGCTTGGGGCACCAAGCAATCGGCGAAGCTTTTGGAGCAACCGTATCTCGCGCGCCAGAACTGTTGCACGGAAAGACATCGCAAGTAATTCATAACGCTCAAGGAGTTCTGGAAAATCTTCCTTCACCATTTACTGCAACGCGCTATCACTCATTAGCAGTAGAACGCGAAACAGTTCCTGAAGTTCTCGAGGTCACTGGTGCAACCGAATCAGGTGTTGTCATGTCTATGCGGCATAAGACTCTTCCCATTGAGGGCGTTCAATTCCATCCAGAATCAGTGTTAACAGAACATGGACACCAAATGCTTGCTAACTGGTTGGTCAGATGTGGTGATGCCGACGCACCTCGTCGCGCAGTTGGTCTTTCACCAGTTGTTGGAAGTTCGAAGTAAAAACTTTCGTTAAGGTTTTTTGTTGATAGTGATTGTCACCGAATTGCCGATGATTTGCGTTGCGCCTGAATCAGGAGCTTGTCTAATCACCACTCCTTCGGGTTGTGCTGGGTCATAGTCATAAAATTCTTTAATCAAAAATCCAGCTTGGATGAGAAGTGTTTTTGCCTGAATAGCTTCAATCCCAATCAAATTCGGAACTGTTACTTCTCCGCTTGCAATGGTAAGAATTACAGAACTACCAGCTTCGGTGACAGATCCCACTGGCGGAAACACTTCCAAAACAGTTCCTTGCGCTTGGTCGGATGGCATAGCCACCGTCTGTGAAACCACCAGACCCACTGCCGTCAAAGCAGAGCGGGCATCAATCAGAGACATTCCAATTAAGTTATCGGGAACGATGGCATCTCCTGGACCATCGGAAATAGTAAGAGCAACTACTGAACCTGCGCTCAAGCGAGTTGTTGCTAATGGGTTTTGGCTAGCTACGCGATCGCGCGGTATGGCCCCATCATGGGCGCGAGTGATGGTAACTGTGTAATCAGAGAGAAGTGCGCGCGCCATTTCTTCACTCAAGCCCACGACATTGGGCAACATTGGCGCTGAATTATTTGGATTTCCACTCATTGCTAATCCAGTTAAAGCGATTGCAATTGCCGCAAAGAAAGATCCACCCCAGGCAAGGGCTGCGCGGCGTGACATAAATGGTTTTTTAGGAAGTTGTGTGCTGATTGCTTGACCGGCGCGAACTTTCGCGATGTCATCAAGCATTTCCTGTGCACTCTGGTAACGATCTTCAGGTTTCTTAGCAAGCGCTACAGCCAAAACAATTTCAATTCCTTCAGGCAGAGATTTATTTATTGTGCGAGCAAGAGGCGCAGTACTTGAGGCATGTTGATACGCGATTGATACAGGTGTCTCACCTGTAAATGGTGGTGTGCCTGTCAATAACTCAAAGAGTAAACAACCAGTGGAGTAGATATCGCTTCGCGAATCTGCTGGTTCGCCCACTGCTTGCTCTGGAGATAAATATTGTGCAGTTCCAACAACATTCCAAGTACTTGTGAGCGTAGCGCCAAGATCGTCCATGGCGCGGGCAATGCCAAAGTCCATCACTTTCACATCTCCGCTATTGGTAATCATGACGTTAGCTGGCTTGATATCACGATGGACGATGTGCTGGCGATGTGAATATTCAAGGCCAGCAAGAATTCCTTCAGCTATTTCTAGCGCGCGCGATATCGGTAACTTCTCACCATTTTGAATTAGTTCACGCAGCGTGTGGCCCGATACCAGTTCCATCACTATGTAAGGCGCAGGTTCTTCGCCAGAGTCGTACACCGCAACAATCGCTGGGTGATTTAATCCAGCAGCAGCCTTAGCTTCTTTTCTAAAACGAGCAACAAATGCAGGGTCTCTTGCTAAATCACTACGGAGAATTTTTACCGCTACTTCGCGAGATAAACGTTGGTCTTGAGCGATATAGACATCGGCCATTCCGCCGGTGCCAATCATCTGTCCTAATTGATAGCGCCCGCCAAGCAATGAGTTCATCATTCGGCTGCTCCAATTAATTCAAAGTTATCTGCTTGATCTTCTTCGACTATATCGGCAACGATGAGGGTGACATTATCTGGAGCACCGTTTACATAAGTTGCCTCAACCAAGGCTGCAACGGCATCTTCTCGGTCCCTACCTTTAAGAAGAGACTTAATTTCTTTCTCGGTTAAGACTGATGAAAGTCCATCGCTACAGATCAAGAATCTATCTCCTGGTTTTACATCGAATAAAGGTAGGGGAACTTCAATATTTCCTTCACCCATTAAGACCTGAGTAAGCACCGAACGTTGGGGATGTGAGGCGATATCCGATTGAGAAATTGCGCCTTGATTAAGCAATTCTTGAATTACTGTGTGATCAACGCTTAATTGATCAAAAGAACTACCGCGCAGACGATAGGCACGTGAATCTCCAATATGGAGAAGAGCAACCGCGTTGCCACGGAGAAAGAGTGAAGTAAGTGTTGTTCCCATCCCAGAGAGCGCTGGGTTCTCTTCAACTTCACTCTTGATTGCAGCATCAACATCTTGAATTGATTGAAGATATAGGTCGTCGCCAGATTCTTCATCAATCTCTGGATGTGTGAAAACTTTTGCGGATTGCGCCAGAGTTTTTACTGCAATGGAAGATGCAACTTCACCCGCAGCGTGCCCACCCATGCCATCTGCAACAGCGACTAAGTGCTTTGAAGTAAGGGCGCTATCTTCATTTCCATTTCGCACAAGACCCACGGCAGAGCGCGCAGATGTAGCGAAGTAGAAAGGTGCCATGTAGGTAAGCCTAATCTCTTTGCTACTCTCGGTCTCATGCAGATTTATGCTCATCGCGGAGCCAGCGCAGATTTCCCAGAGTTAACCTTGGCCGCCTACGAGGGCGCAGTGGCGCAGGGGGCCGATGGTCTTGAGTGCGATCTGCGTTTAACTAAGGATGAAGTGCCAGTGCTGTGGCATAACGCTTCGATGATGGAGCGTGCGGGTAATCCTGGCCTGATAGCTGAGATGACTTATGCAGAAGTTGCACGTGCCTACCCACAAGTTCTGACTCTGGCGGAATTTCTAGATTTTGCAATCAGCAATAAAAAGGGAGTGCTGCTTGAAACCAAGCATCCAGTAATTTCTGGAAATCGCATCGAAGAGGTAATTGCAGAGACACTCAATAAAACTCGAGCAATCGAATCTATTGATGTATCCGTTATGTCATTTAGTTGGTTTGCAATCGAAAAAATGAAGAGAGTTGATCCTCAAATTCCAACAACTTTTCTCATGCATAAGAGCACAATATGGATGCAAGCAAAATTATCTTCCGCATCGGCAATTGGTCCAGGAATAAATGAATTGCGGGCAGAGCCCATCAGAGCCAAGCGCATCAAGGATTTAGGGCGCTCGCTACATGTATGGACAGTCGATGAAACTAGCGATATCAAACTATGCGAGAAGTTAGGCGTTGATATTCTCATTACAAATAAGCCGGCGCATGCACGTGAGGTACTCAGGTATCCTTAACCAGTGAGCAATCCGCAAAGCCATACATTTGCCTATTTGGGGCCAGTTGGCACATTCACAGAGGCGGCTCTTCAAAAAATTACCTGCGACACAGATAAGAAAGTTCCTTATGCAAACGTCACTGCAGCGCTTGATGCAGTGCGCACGGGCGAAGCAGATTATGCGTTGGTGCCCATCGAGAATTCAGTCGAAGGAGTTGTCGCGCGCACTCTTGATGAATTAGCAAGTGGAGACCCGCTCACAATTGCTGGCGAAGTGACTTTGCCCGTCACCTTTGCATTTATGACAAAACCTGGAACTACTGCAATCAAGCGCATCGGCACCCATCCTCATGCTGAATCTCAATGTCGCGAATACATTGCCAAAAATTATCCGCATGCAGAGGTCGTTCCCACCGCGTCTACCTCTGCCGCTGCAGAAGCAGTGAGCAAGGGAGAGCTAGATGCCGCAATCGCTTCAAAAACAGCAGCGGCTCATTTCGGTTTAGAAATTCATGAAGAGAATATCGGCGACAACTCAGGAGCTGTCACACGATTCATCTGTGCACAAAAACCAGGATGGATCCCAGAACCCACAGGCAACGATCGCACCTCGATGGCGGTCTTTATTGATATTGACCATGCGGGAGCGTTGCTGGAGATCTTGCAGGTATTTGCCAAATATGACGTCAACTTAACTTTTATTCAGTCACGTCCAACAGGACGCGAATTGGGTCACTACCATTTCATTATTGATGTCGAGGGGCACATCAACGACCTTCCTGTTGGGAAGTCCGTTGAAGAACTCCGCGAAATTTGTGATGACATCAGATTCCTTGGTTCTTATCCCAGAGAGGCGCGCTCATGATTGATATTAAATTTCTCCGTGAGAACCCAGATGTAGTTCGCGCTTCACAGAAGGGCCGTGGCGAAAACGTAGATTTAGTTGACCAAATCATCGCTGCAGATGAGAGAAAACGCGCTGCACTCACTGAGTTTGAAACGCTTCGCCAAGAACAGAATTCCTTATCTAAATCTGTCGGAGCTGCAAAGGGTGATGAAAAGGCAGCCCTTCTTGCCAACGCAAAAGAGCTGGCAGATAAAGTTAAAGCAGCTGATTCTAAACGGGCCGAACTTGAAGAAGAGGCAAAGAATTTATTGTTGCAACTTTCTAACCTGTTGGATCCCGAAGCACCACTAGGTGGCGAAGAAGATTTCGTCACAATTGAACATATTGGAACGCCACGTGATTTTGCCAAGGACGGATTTGAACCACGAGATCACGTTGAACTTGGAAAGTTACTAGGCGCAATTGATACCGAACGTGGAGCCAAGGTCGCAGGTTCGCGCTCGTACTATCTCACTGGTGTTGGTGCGCTTTTGGAGTTCGCACTAGTTAATTACGCTATCCAGAGCGCAGTGAAGAATGGATTTTCTCCAGTAATTCCACCAGTGTTGGTTAACCCAGCAGCTATGGAAGGAACTGGATTCTTAGGCCAAGCAGCAGAGAATGTGTATCGAATTGAAAAAGATGATGTCTACCTCGTTGGTACATCTGAGGTTCCACTTGCTGCGATGCATATGGATGAAATCTTGCCAGCCGAAAAACTGCCATTACGTTATGCAGGATATTCATCATGTTTTCGTCGTGAAGCCGGAACATATGGAAAAGATACTCGCGGAATTATTCGCGTCCATCAATTCGATAAAGTGGAAATGTTTTCATTCTGTAAACCAGAAGATGCAAAAGAAGAGCATAAGCGCTTACTGCAATGGGAAAAAGATTTCCTCACCGCAATGGAAATCCCTTTCCGCGTGATCGATGTTGCATCTGGAGACTTGGGCTCTTCTGCTGTTCGTAAATTTGATATTGAAGCTTGGATACCAACGCAAGGCGCCTATCGTGAAGTAACTAGCACATCTAACTGCACAGAATTCCAAGCCCGTCGCCTCAATATTCGATTTAAGGATGCAGAAGGCACAAAAGCTATTGCAACCTTGAATGGAACCCTGGTTGCAATCCCACGAATGATTGTGGCGATTCTTGAAAATCACCAGAACGCAGATGGAACCGTCAATGTTCCAGCAGCCCTACAACCATTCCTCGGAATGAAGAAATTTGAGCTTGTGTGAGCGAAAAATTACAGCGCCGCCCAAAACTAATTGCCTCTGATCTCGACGGCACGATTGTTGCTCATTATGGCTCAATCACCCAGCGCACGATTGACGCATTCCGTAAAGCCCATTCTTTGGGCGTTGAAATTTATTTTGTGACTGGACGCCCACCTCGCTGGATGCCTGAAATCAAAGAGGCGTTTGGTATTGGCAATGCAATATGTGGAAACGGTGCCATGTTGTATGACCTACATAATGACAAAGTTCTTGAAGAATGGTTACTGCCAGTCGAAGCTCAACTCGAGGCAGTGCGCAGATTGCGCCAAGCAATCCCGCCAATCTCCTTTGCAATCGAATCACATAACTATTTCCATCGCGAAAAGATTTATATTCCACGTTGGGATGTTGGTTTAGACAATATTGGTGTTGAGGTCATCGAAGAAGTTATTACATCACCTGCACTTAAGTTGCTAGCGCGCTGTTCACAACAAGAGTTCTCATCTGATGAAATGTTGGAAATTGCTAAAAAGGAACTCGAAGGACTTGTCACTGTTACACATTCCAACCCTGATGATTCATTGCTAGAGATTTCAGCAGCAGGTGTTTCTAAAGGCGCAACACTTTCAAAGATGGCAGCGCGCCATGGTTTTGATGCAGATGATTGTGTTTCCTTTGGAGATAATCCAAATGATTTCTCAATGCTGGAATGGTGTGGCCGATCATTTGCAATGGCTGATGGTCATCCCGATGCACCTAAGTATGCAAAAGGCATTGCGGCTCCATGTGAGGAAGACGGAGTTGCAATTGTTATCGAGCAGTTGCTCGAACTTCCTGCTTAAACCAGGTGCATTTCAGCGAATTTTTGCCAAAGCCTCTTTTCGGGTAGCCTCTCCCACGGAGGACTCGCATAGCGGCCGAGTGCACCGGTCTTGAAAACCGGCAGGTGAAAGCCTCGTGGGTTCAAATCCCACGTCCTCCGCTCTAAAAGCAGAACCCACCTCACCCTGTGCGAGGTGGGTTCTGTTATTGCTGGAATCTGTGGCTGACTTCATAAGCCATATGCGGGTTACCGCCTAGCGACTTCAGGCGCGTAAGCGCACACTTCTCTCATTAGCAAAGTCCTATTCGGGGATTTCTAGGGGAGTACATATGTCCGGAGTTTTTTCTCCAACACGTGCAAAGATTAAAGAGCGCACACTGCGCACAGATAAATGGTGGTTAGAGCCCGCAATTACTTTTGGAGTTCTCTTCTCATTCGTTATCTATGCAACCTTCCGAGCTTTTGAAGGCGCGAATTACTACGCACAACATCTGATCTCACCTTTCTATTCACCATGTTTATCTGAAGCATGTGTTCCAGAAGCAACTATTGGTGGTTGGACTCCTGTCAGCGCTGAAGTATTTAACTTTGCTCTTTCACCCGCGCTCATTATTTTGATCTTCCCTCTTGGTTTCCGAATGACCTGCTACTACTACCGCAAGGCTTACTACCGTTCATTTTGGATGTCACCACCAGCATGTGCAGTTGCTGAACCTCACAAGAAGTACACCGGTGAAACAAGAGCACCACTTATTTTGCAGAATGCTCATCGTTGGTTCTTCTACTTCGGTCTAGTCTTTAACGTAATTCTTACCTATGACGCGATTATCTCCTTCAAGAATCCTGAAGGAGAATGGGGCCATATGAGCGTTGGTTCTCTAGTACTTGTATTGAGCTCAACACTTCTTTGGTTCTATTCATTGTCATGTCACTCATGTCGTCATACGGTGGGCGGTCGCTTGAAGCATTTCTCCAAGCACCCAGTTCGTTACAAGATCTGGTCTTGGGTCTCTGTTCTCAACCACTCACATCAAAAATTTGCTTGGTATTCACTTCTTGCAGTGGCATTTGCCGATATTTACGTTCGCCAGGTAGCAACTGGCGCCTGGACTAATTTCTACTTCTTCTAAAGGATGCCGACAACAATGACTCTTGAGCGACATAAGTACGACGTCTTAGTAATTGGTGCTGGCGGAGCCGGACTTCGCGCTGCAGTAGAAGCGCGGGAAGCTGGTTTAAGCGTTGCCATCATCTGTAAATCCCTCTTTGGAAAAGCCCACACAGTTATGGCTGAAGGTGGAGCTGCTGCTTCCATGGGTAACGTCAACGACAACGATAACTGGATGGTGCATTTCCGCGACACAATGCGTGGAGGAAAATTCCTTAACCACTACCGCATGGCCGAGCTACATGCCAAGGAAGCGCCAGATCGCATCTGGGAACTAGAAATGTGGGGTGCACTCTTTGATCGCACTAAAGAAGGAAAGATTTCACAACGAAACTTTGGCGGACATGAATATCCACGACTTGCACACGTTGGCGATCGCACAGGTCTAGAACTTATTCGCACTATGCAACAGAAGATTGTTCAGTTGCAGCAGAAAGATGGTCGTGAATTTGGCGACATGGAAGCAAAGATCAAAGTCTTTGCTGAATGCACGATTACTGAAATCCTTAAAGAGAACGGTAAGATTGCAGGCGCTTACGGTTACTGGCGCGAATCCGGCGAAGAAATTCTCTTTGAAGCTCCTGCGGTAGTTATAGCAACAGGCGGCGTAGGAAAGACTTTTAAAATTACCTCCAACTCTTGGGAAGGTACCGGAGACGGACATGCACTTGCTCTTAAAGCAGGAGCAAACTTGGTTGATATGGAGTTCTTGCAATTCCATCCAACTGGCATGGTCTGGCCACCATCAGTACGAGGAATCCTCGTTACTGAATCCGTTCGTGGTGAAGGTGGAATCCTTACCAACTCAGAAGGCGAACGCTTTATGTTTAAGTACATCCCAGATGTATTTAAAGATAAGTATGCTGATAACGAAGCTGAAGCTGATCGTTGGTACGAAGATCAAGACAATAACCGCCGCCCACCAGAGCTTCTTCCACGTGATGAAGTTGCACGCGCAATTAATGCTGAAGTTAAAGCAGGGCGCGGTACAGAACATGGAGGCGTATTCCTTGATGTATCTAAGCGACTTACTGCCGAAGTCATTAAGAAGCGCCTGCCATCCATGTGGCATCAGTTCTATGAATTAGCAGGAGTAGATATCACCAAAGAGGCGATGGAGGTTGGTCCAACCTGCCACTACGTCATGGGTGGAGTTGAAGTAGAACCAGATACCGCCGCAGCAATCGGTGTTCCTGGGCTCTTTGCAGCAGGCGAAGTTGCCGGCGGAATGCATGGTTCGAATCGCCTCGGTGGAAACTCACTTACAGATCTTTTGGTCTTTGGTCGTCGCGCAGGAATGGGCGCTGCAGAGTATGTAAAGAAGAACTCTGCTAACCCAGTATCAGATGCAACGATTAAGGCCGCAGCAGATCGCATTGAAGCGCCATTTAGCCGCCAAGGTGGAGAGAACTCATATTCACTCCATGCTGAATTGCAAGAAGTAACACATAATCTTGTTGGAATTATCCGCACCCGAAGCGAAATTGAAGAAGCCATTACAAAGATCGCCGATATCCGCGCACGTAGCAAAAACGTTGCAGTAGCAGGTGGTCGCAAGTTCAACCCAGGCTTCCACTTGGCTTTCGATCTCGACAACATGTTGTTGGTTGCAGAATCGACAGCAAAGTCAGCGCTATTACGTGAAGAATCACGTGGTGGACATACGCGTGATGATTTCCCTGGCATGAGTAACCAGTGGCGTCAGGTAAACCACATCGCTAGCTTTGATGGCAGCAAGGTGAATGTAAAGGCACAGCCGCTACCAATGCTTCCTAAAGAACTTTTCGATCTCTTTGATATCCACGAACTCGAGAAATACATGACACCAGAAGAAATTGCGAAAGGCGGTTCCAACTAATGGCGCGCAAAATTAATCTTCGCATTTGGCGAGGAGACGCAAACGACGGTGGTCTCAAAGATGTTCAAGTTGATGCCAACGAAGGCGAAGTAGTTCTCGATGTAATCCATCGCGTACAGGCAACTCAAATGGGAGATCTTGCGGTTCGCTGGAACTGCAAGGCAGGCAAGTGCGGTTCTTGCTCGATGGAAATCAACGGAAAGCCGCGTCTTGCTTGCATGACCCAGGTGGCCTCTTTTGATGAGAATGAAACCATTACTGTCACACCACTTCGTGCTTTTCCAGTAATCAAAGATCTTGTTACAGATGTATCTTTCAATTACAAGAAGGCGATGGAAGTTCCTGCTTACGAACATCCACAGGACTTGGCACCAGGCGAGGCTCGCATGGAACAAGTGGATGTCGAACGTAGCCAAGAGTTCCGTAAGTGCATTGAATGCTTCCTATGTCAGAACACTTGTCACGTAATTCGTGACCATGAAGAGAACAAGAAGTCATTCGCGGGTCCACGATTCTTTATTCGAATCGCCGAGCTCGACATGCACCCTCTCGATATGTTGAAGAACCGTAAGCGCACTGCTCAGGAGGAGCATGGCCTTGGAATGTGCAACATTACAAAGTGCTGTACAGAGGTATGCCCTGAACACATCAAGATTACTGATAATGCAATCATTCCGATGAAGGAGCGAGTTGTGGATATCAAATACGATCCAGCTCGAATGTTTGCTGGAATTTTGAAGCGAGAAAAGCGCAACTAATGTACCTGCTCATCCGCTGGGCAGTCCTCGCCTTTTCGATGTGGATTGCCACGTTGGTTGTGCCAGGAATAAGCGTTGATGGTGGAGTAACTACTTATCTATGGGTTGCACTTCTATTTGGACTGATTAATAGCTTCTTTGGTTCACTCATTAAAGTTCTTACTTTCCCAGTCTCCATTGTTACTTTTGGGCTATTCATCTTCGTCATAAATGCTGCGATGCTTTCTCTGACAGCTCGATGGAGTGAAAAGCTTGAGGTAAACGGATTCTGGAGCGCGCTCTTTGCTTCACTCATCATCAGTTTCATGACCACAATCTTTAAAGCAAGCAAGAAGTTGGTGTAACACTGAAGCCGGTAGCGCTCGTTGCAGCAGGTGGCGCGCTGGGATCATTAGTCCGTTGGTTTCTCGGTGTGGTTATCCCACAGAGCGAAACAGGGACTTTAGCGGCAAATCTCATCGGAGTAGCCCTTGCAGTCTTCTTCCTAGTTCTTATGGAAAGACGCGGGATCACTTCTCTGCGCTATTTCTTACTTCCTGGTTTTTGCGGAGGAATGACGACATTCTCTGCCGTTACTTATCAAATTGTTGGCCCAGATAAGTCGGGAATCGACTACCTAGTAGTCACAATTCTTGCCTCCGTTGCAATTGCGCATATTTCGATGGTGCTTTCAAGGCGATATGTAAGAGTGAGATCGTTATGAGTACTCTCTTGGTCCTCGCTGGAGCATCTCTTGGTGCATCCGCAAGATTTCTCGTTGATCAATACTTTAAGAAATTTACTGATAAGCCAATAGGAACTTTCGCCGTAAATGTTTTAGGCTCATTTCTCATTGGCCTGACCTTTGGCAAGACCGAACGCTGGCAAGACTTTCTGGCAATAGGTTTTGCTGGAGCCTTTACAACATGGTCAACTTTTATGCTCGATCTCTATCTGGCATACGAACTTAAACGGTATCGAGCAGTTGTAATTAATCTCAGTGCATCAATTACCTGTGGCTTGATTGCAGCTGCGCTTGGATACGGCTTAGCGTCCTAAGATTCTTTTCATCCACTTTTCAATATCATCTGGATGGCGTGGAATATTCTCACTGAGATTACGACAACCATCTGCAGTAACTACGACATCATCTTCGATGCGAATACCAATGCCGCGATATTCAGGGGCAAAGAGTTCATCATCAGGCTGGATGTATAACCCAGGCTCGACAGTCAGAACCATGCCTTCGCGTAGCGGTGCATCGAGGTACATCTCTTTACGAGCCTGTGCGCAGTCATGAACATCGAGACCTAAGTGATGGCTCACGCCATGCAGAGTCCATCGGCGATGCAGTCCAATTTCTGGCTTCAGCGATTCTTCGGCAGAAACAGTAAGCACACCCATATCCGCCAAACCTTTAGCTAGCACCTCTTGGCATGCATTATTGATTTCTGAGAAGGGGACCCCTGGTTTAATCGCTGCAAAGCCCGCTAATTGCGATTCGTAGACCAACATGTAAAGCGCGCGTTGGGCTGGGGAGAACTTTCCATCGACAGGCAATGTGCGCGTGATATCGGCGGTATAGAAAGATTCCATTTCTACGCCGGCATCGACGAGCACGAGTTCACCACGACGAACATCACCATCATTGCGAATCCAGTGCAGTACACATGCGTGTGATCCAGCACCGACAATAGTGTTGTATCCGAGTTCATTGCCTAAAATTCGCGCCCGACCATAGAAAGCCGCATCCAAAACTCTCTCACCTCGTGGAGTTTCAACAGCAGCAGGTATGGCAGCGATAACATCGTTAAATCCGAGCGCTGAGGCATCTACAGCAGCTTGTAGCTCTGCTATCTCATAAGAATCTTTACAAAGTCTCTGCTCTGAAACAAAAGTTGCAAACTCCTCTTCTCGAGAATGAACTTTGACCGCTCTATCCACTAATGGATCTACCGAACGAAGGATGAGCGTTTCTTTGTTATCAGAAAGTAAAGTTTCGAGTTCTGAAAGGTGTCGAGTTTCAATTTGATAACGAGCCTTCGCCTCATCTAGAGTAAATCGGCGCCCAACCCATAGCTCTCCATACTTGGCATCACGATAGAAAGCATCGGTATCTCTAGTAGAACGGGGATTCATGTACAAATATGTGATGTGTGAATCACCTGATGGTTCGAGAACAAGCACTGCATCAGCTGTTGAATCTGCCCCTTGAACTCCGCTGTAGTAAACATAAGCGCTATGAGGGCGGAAATTAAAGTCAGAATCGTTGGCGCGAACTTTGAACCCACCTGCCGGAAGAACTAGGCGAATTCCTTTGAAGTTTTCGGATAAAACCTGGCGCCTTGAGTATGCATATGTAACCACTTCGAGTGGAGTTAAATCGTCAAGGTTTGATGGGGCCCAGCCCGATTTCATAAATTCGGCGAAGAGTTCAGAAGGAGCCTGATCATGGATTCGCTTGGGTTTTTTGGTCTCGACATCTGCATTCTCGTTATTCATATTTCAATACTACGCTCATCAATCTCACATTGACAGAGCCTGCAAGGTCTTTCCTGCCTTGCTAACCTTGCGTAATGCCGTCAATCTTTGAGACAGACGAGAAACTGGATGGGCTGACTTCAGTCGCAGTTGAACGCACCAAAGAGCTAATGAGGCAGTCAGAGAAATTACGCGATCGACGCGAAAAAGCTAGCCGCAAGCGAGTAGCTCGACTCTTCAAAGATCCTAAAGCGATTGAAGCAACTATCACTCTGACCGATGAAGTAATGCGCATTAGCTCTGTGCAATCTTCTTCCCGCATTTTCAGGCGCGCTGCTAAAAAAGCTAGCTTGGTGGGATTTGGAGCAATTAACGCTCTTGGACTTCACTTCATTGGAGTTTTATCACGCATAGTTCCAGGACCTATTGTCAGGGTGGTTCATCAGCGAGTACGAGCGCTCTCTAAAGATCTTATATTGGCATCTGAGTCTGAAAAACTTTCCAAACATCTAGCAAAGCGTTCGTCCAAAGGTATCTCACTCAATATAAATGTTTTAGGTGAAGCTGTTCTTGGCGATCACGAAGCAGAACAACGTTTCCAATCAATCTTGGAAATGATGCGTCGGCCAGAAGTTAATTACATTTCCGTCAAACTCTCTTCAATTGTTGCCCAACTCATCATTATTGACGTTAATGGGTCCATTAAACGCGTCTCGGAAAAGATGAGAATTCTCTACCGTCAAGCCCAGCAAAATGGCGTCTTCGTTAATTTGGATATGGAGGAGTATCGAGATCTTCCGATGACTGTTGCTGCATTTATGCAAGTCTTGGATGAAGATGAATTTTCAGCCATGAAGGCAGGCATTGTTCTGCAAGCTTATCTGCCTGAATCTCACCACTTCTTTGGTGAACTAGTGACGTGGGCTAAAGCACGCTACGAAAAATCTGGTGGAACAATCAAGGTTCGTCTCGTTAAAGGTGCAAATCTGGCGATGGAACGTGCGGAAGCTGAACTCCACGGTTGGAGCGCTGCGCCATATCGCACCAAATCAGATGTTGATGCATCTTATGTACGCCTTATTGATGCAGCTTTACGACCCGAGCACGCAAAGGCAGTTCGAATTGGAATCGCATCGCACAACCTATTTCACATGACATGGGCGATTGAAGTTGCGAATTCACGAGGCGTACTAGATCAAATTGATATTGAGATGTTGGAAGGTATGGCAAATGCCGAAGCACTTGCCGTAACGCGAGCAGGACAACCGGTTCTTCTGTATGCACCAGTGACCCGCAAAGATGATTTTGCTGCAGCGGTTGCGTATCTCGTTCGGCGACTAGATGAAAATACGTCAGATGAAAATTATCTGAAGGCAGCATTCGATATTGCTAAAAACCCGGCAAAATTTGCAGATCAAGAGCAGAGATTCTTAAAGTCAATCGCTGAGCGCCACACAATTACTACCGAAAGTTTGCGCCATATTGAGCACTCTCAAGTAACTGGGATGAACTTCGAGAATGAACCAAATGCAGATCCTACCGAACCAGAATTTATTTCCGCAGTGGAAAGAGCTATCAAAAAGGTTCGCGCGATTAAAGATCAAGAAATTCCACTTGTTATCAACGGCAAAGAGATTTTTACCAAGGAACAAGAAGATGGTCGCGATCCATCAGATGAAGGAAAAGTCTGGTATCACTACTCAGTTGGTTCAGCTAAAGATGTAGATAACGCAATTTCGACTGCAAAGAGCGCGCAAGAAAAGTGGAGCTCCCGCTCAATTGAAGATCGCGCTCGAAGACTCTTCGCTGCAGCAGAGGTGATGCAGAAAGCCACCACAGAGACTATCGCTGTGATGTCACGAGATGCGGGAAAGACTGTGGCCGAAGCAGATCCAGAGGTTGCTGAAGCGATTGACTTCGCGCGCTTCTATGCCACCACCGCCCAGAATTTTGGTGAATCAACTCCACTCGGGACAATTTTGGTGGTTCCACCATGGAACTTCCCTTATGCAATTCCTATTGGCGGAGTTTGTGCTGCGCTGGCCGCTGGAAACACAGTCATTCTCAAACCTGCGCCAGAAACTGTTGCCACTGCATGGGAAATTGTCAGCCATTTATGGGCGGGCGGAGTTCCGAAAGATGTTCTGCAATTCTTACCAATGCGTGATGATGAAAACGGAAAGTACTTGATCACGCATCCAGATATTGATGGACTCATTCTCACGGGTTCATTTGATACTGCAGCGCTCTTTACTTCATGGCGTCCAGAAATCAATCTCATGGCAGAGACCAGCGGAAAGAATGCTGTGCTTATTACTTCCTGTGCGGATATCGATGCAGCAGTAAAAGATTTAGTGCAATCAGCCTTTGGACATGCAGGGCAGAAATGCTCAGCAGCTTCACTGGCAATTGTTGATACCAATATTTATAACGACCCAGCATTTATTCGCCAACTCAAAGATGCAGTTGAATCTTTAAGTGTTGGAGCCGGATGGAACTTCTCAACCACAGTGGGACCCATTATTCGCCCCGCCGAAACTGCGCTAAATCGTGCGCTCACACAACTGGACGAAGGTGAAAGTTGGTTGGTTGAACCAAAGCAACTAGATAGCGCTGGTTTGATGTGGCGTCCTGGAGTCAAAGTTGGAGTTAAAGCTGGCTCCTGGTCACACCGTAACGAATGGTTTGGTCCAGTGCTTGCAGTGATCGAAGCGCCAAACTTCGATACAGCAATTGATTGGCAGAATGAAACTGAATTTGGACTTACTGCGGGAATCCAATCACTTGATGAAAAAGAGTGTGAAGCATGGATTAATCGAGTCGAGGCAGGCAACCTTTATGTAAATCGTGGAATCACTGGGGCGATTGTTAATCGGCAGCCTTTTGGCGGATGGAAAAAATCTGCAGTAGGACCAAACGCGAAAGCTGGTGGATTGAACTACGTCAATACGCTACGAAATTGGCCGCGAGTGACTAATTTAGAAGCGGCAATGTATGGCGTAAATACATGGTGGAGCAAGGTTGGATCCCAGGCGATAGATAGATCCGGGCTGCTAGTTGAAAAGAATTTTCAACGTTACCGCCATTATTTAGCGCCCATAGTTGTGGTGGTTGATGAATCAACGACCCAAGCCGAGAAATCATTAATTCATTACATTAGTGAAAAGACTGGCGCGAAGATCATCTTCACTACTGACATTAATGATGTGAAAGAGAAGTTCTCCCGCGTCCGATGGTTGGCTTCAAGTAAGCCACCGGTTCTTGAGATGTTGCAGAAAGGGATTTCGGTCGACCACCGACCAGTCGCGCAACGAGGTGATATCGAAACCCCGCGCTGGTTGATCGAGCAATCAGTAGCGATTACCTACCATCGTTACGGCAATCCAAATGGTGGACCAAAACCATCGTGTAGTGGGCTTACCGCATAAGCGCTTTGCAGATAAGATAGCGAAATGCGTAGCGCTGATTGGTATGGCGGAAATTCCAAAGATGCTTATATTCACCGCGCATGGATGCGCCGTGGAAATCCTGATTCAGCGTTAACTGGCACTCGCCCCCAGATTGCAATTCTTAATACAGCATCAGATTTATCACCATGCAATATGCATCTCAATGAAGTTGCACAGAGCGTTAAGAATGGTATTTGGGAAGCTGGCGGAGTTCCTTACAACTTGCCGATGGTTTCACTCGGTGAATCCAATGTTCGCCCGACTGCGATGTTGTGGCGCAACATGGTCTCCATGGCTACCGAGGAAATGATTCGAGCTAATCCTGTTGATGGCGTAGTTCTTCTCGGAGGTTGTGACAAGACGATCCCAGCGCTATTGATGGGCGCATCTTCTGTAAACCTTCCCGCAATTGTAATTTCTGGTGGACCGATGCTTAACGGAACTTTCAAAGGAAAGTTACTTGGTTGCGGTACCGGTGTCTGGAAATTTAGCGAGGAAGTTCGCGCTGGAAAGATGTCGCAAGAAGATTTTTACAATTCTGAAAAATCAATGATTCGCAGTAAGGGCCATTGCAACACTATGGGCACTGCCTCAACCATGAGCAGCATGGCTGAGCTATTGGGAATGAGCTTGCCGGGACTCGCTGGAGTTCCTGCACCCGATAGTCGCCTTTATCAAGGTGCTCACGAATCAGGTGTACGTATCGTCAAGATGGTTGAAGAGAATCTAAAACCAAGTGACATCATGACCAAAGGCGCATTCCATAACGCGATTGTTGCGCTCGGCGCAATTGGTGGATCAACAAATGCAGTAGTGCACCTGCTGGCAATGGCTGGCCGCCTCGGAGTCGATTTAACGCTTGATGATTTCGACAAGATTGGTTCTCGAGTCCCACTGCTCGTTAATTTGCAGCCTGCTGGTGAATTCTTAATGGAAGACCTTTTCCGCGCTGGTGGGCTAACAGCGGTGATGAAAGAGGTAGAGCACCTACTTGATAAGAGTCCAATCACGGTGACTGGAAAACCTTATGTAGATTCCATTCAAAGCGCTGAAATATATGACGAAACAATCATTAAAAAGTTCGATGCGCCGTTGCAACCAGAAGCCGGAATTGCGGTCTTGCGCGGAAATATTGCACCTGATGGTGCAGTAATTAAGCCAGCAGCTGCCAGCCAGAACCTGCTGGTTCACACAGGTAAGGCAGTTATTTTTGAGAGCATCGAAGATTTCCATGCTCGTATTGATGATCCGAATTTAGATGTTGATGAAAATAGCGTGCTTGTGTTGCGCGGTTGTGGACCTAAGGGTTATCCAGGAATGCCAGAAGTTTCCAATATGGCGATTCCAAAGAAACTTTTAGAAAAGGGAATTCTCGATTTAGTTCGAATCTGCGATGGACGAATGAGTGGAACCGCATTTGGCACCGTTGTGCTTCATGTTTCTCCTGAAGGTGCACTTGGTGGGCCACTAGCTAAATTGCAAAATGGTGATGTGATTGAACTCAATGTTCCAGCACGCACTCTCAATGTAAAAATTTCAGATGCTGAGCTAGCAGCTCGCCAGCCATCTCCTTCTATGGTGTCAGCGCTTGCAAATACAGAACGCGGATGGGAACGTCTCTATATTGATCATGTAGAGCAATCCCACTTAGGCGCGGACCTTGATTTCTTGCGCGGAGCTAGCGGTTCAAAGACTCCACGCGAATCACATTAAGCGCCAGCAAAAAGCGTTGTAGGAGTACCGACAAATCCTGGGGTACAGATAAATGTCTGCCCATCATTAGGTGTACTCGTTGGGTTATTCCGTTCGGCGCTAGTAATTACCAACTGATCAAGGTTCTTGCCTACAAAAGCACATGATGTTGTACGCACTGCAGGCATTTTGATTTCATGGGTCATCACAAATCCATTGCGAGTATCGAAACGTCGGATTGCGCTGCCATTGTAGAAAGCAATCCAGAGGCCATCTTCGGTATCGATACACATACCGTCGGGATAACCAAGGTCCTGGCTAAAGGAGACAGCCAGACGTCTATTCGTTATTCCTTCTGGAGAATAATCAAAGGCATCTACTCCAAAGTTGAGTGTGTCGATATAGAAAAAAGTTTTTCTATCTTTACTCCATGCCAAACCATTACTGATGCTAGTTCCTGGAACAAACTTGGTAAGTTCCTTGGTTTTTCCTTTAAGTCTGTAGAGAGCTCCGTGGCCACCATCTTCGGTGTAAGACATCGAACCAAGCCAGAGATCTCCAGCGGGATCAACCTTTGCATCATTCCATCGCATTGGAGTTGCATCCACCTCATCACGAGAAACAAACGGTGTGAATTCATTTCCATCGTAAAGGACCGGCCCACTTACAGTTCCTAAAAGATCTTTTCCAGATTCAGTAGGGATTACAAAGCCAATATCTTCTGAAACAGAGTATTCACCGCTCTGCCCCGTTTCAAGATTTCGACTAAGAACTTTTCTACCTTCGATATCAACCCATTGAACTTCAGAGTGGGTTGGCCCAGATGCAACTGGACCTTCGCCCAAAATGCATTGCCGTTCGTCAAAGATTTCAACTTTTATCTGCGAGGCTGTCATTTCGGAATAGTAGCGTGAGTAAACTAAATGCGTGAAGAGGTCTTTAGTACTAATTACAGCTCTTTTTCTTAGCGCCATAAACCCATCAGCACAGGCAAGCGAAGAACCAATTAAGGTTATGTCGCGCAATATCTATCTGGGTGCCGATGTTGGTGTTGCGCTAGAACTCATCCCTGATTTACCGGCGGCTGCACAATTTATGTGGGAGCAGGTGCAAGCCACTGATTTTTCCAAGCGAAAAGTGATTTTGGCCCAAGAGATTAAAGACGAATCCCCGGATGTCATAGGCCTACAAGAAGCGACAATTTGGTACTGCAAGGCACAACCCTGGAGCGCAAAGACTGAAGTTTTTAACTTTACCAATGAACTTTTGACCGCCCTCGATGGCCGATATGTGGTCGCAGAAAAGAATGGGGAAAAGGCATTTAATCCCGGGTACTCCATTGGCCCGATTCCATTCTTAACTAAAGTCAACGATGCTAAAACCTTTCAACCACTATTTGGGCAAGATTCGGCAGCGTGTGGGTTTCAGATAGGAGATGCGCTATTAATCAAGAAGGAATTGGCGCAGTATGTAAATCAAGTAGGTAACTCTGAGTACGAGGATGTCTACAAAGTTGTACCCACAATCATGGAGATTTACCGTGGCTACACCTGGGCAGATATCACCATGCAAGGAAGCAATATTCGATTTGTCAGCACGCATCTAGAATCTTTATGGGACCCAAACAAAGTACCAAAAGCTGCAGAACAAGCAAGACAACTTGTCGCTGATTTAGAAAATACTAAATCACCAATAATTGTCATTGGAGATTTCAATTCAGACCCTCGCGATCCACGACCTAAAGGATTTCCAAATCCTGGCGAACAACCTGCAGCAAGTGAGAAATGCCCAACTGGCTCATCTCTCTGCAGCGCATATAGAGTGATGCGAGTTGCAAAATTTGTCGACGCCGGTCCAGATGCAAGCGAGCCTGCATCATTCACATGGGGAATGAACGCTCTATTAACTGGAGCAGATGCCAAGCGAAAAAGTGCAGCGATAAAGATGGGTAATAAGTTTGGTTATACCGACCGCCTCGATTACATCTTCGTAAAAAATGGAATCGAAGTTCTCACCTCAAAGATAATTGGACAGCGCCCACCGTACGGAACTGATCATGCGGGAGTAGTTGCAGAGTTGCGACTTACCGCCGAGGGATCTGTAGTTAGCGAACCGCTAGATTCACATTCGCGCTTTCCAATTTCGTTCTGGGAAGGCGTTGGAATTCTTTTGTTGGGCCTCATAACCTGGCGGATCGTGCGGAGAATTCGCCGCCGCTAGCGCGGTAGACTTCTCCCACACTTGGAGACGTCGCATAGCCCGGTCGAGTGCGCCTCACTGCTAACGAGGTAAGGGGTTAAACCCTTCAGGAGTTCAAATCTCCTCGTCTCCGCAGATTAAAGATAGGCTTTCTCGCATGCCTTCTTCTGATGAAAAATATGTCATCGGCGTCGATTACG
>JACCDW011405712.1_pt1 | contig 20186 bp, 21 predicted proteins | sample 7449781 | NCBI WGS metagenome assembly JACCDW01 (sample SAMN15323449, study PRJNA562643) | freshwater metagenome | isolation source: river surface water | place: USA:Blue River Watershed | collected 2017-08-18
CACCGTCACGATCACCGAACGCATAACCCAGACCATAGTTAAAGTCACCTGCCGTATTAGTGTATTTGATAGCATTATCTAAACGACGGGTGCCGCGGGTTGTTGAATATATTGAAGTTAATGGATTAGGGCCATAGGCACTTCCAGTTACAGCATTAGTTTTTGCACCATCTAAAAGACCTGCAACATCAAGTGCACCTGAAAATAGAGCATCAAGACCAAAGGTATTGTCGCGCCCTAATTTTAGGGTTCCTAAACCATCTTGAGAAATTGATACAAATGATTGGCGATCAAATATTCTCTCGTATCCGTTAACCGTTGCAGAGCCACCAGCATCACTTGCGATTGTTCCTTCCAATACAACTCCAGCTTTTGTGCCATTACCCAAGTCATGACTGCCAGTCAAGCCCCAACGGCTACCACCTAATGCACTGTGATAAAGGTCGGCACTTTGGCCGACAGCATTATCACTCCAAGTTCTAACAGCATTGTCAACTCTGCCGTATACAGAAACTGTGCTACTTTGCGCGCTGGCTAAGCCTGAACATGTCAGAGCTGCTGCGGCAACTAATACTAACTTTTTCATAACTAATCCTTTTATCAATCGCCAGTCAACATGACTCAGCGGTGAGAGAAGGTTAGTTATTTGTTGTACCTAAGTCCAAGACTAAGTAAGTCTATGTTTCATACCTGTAAGGTATGTTACGTTAGTGTTAAACCCTATGATTGATGACTTTAATTAATGCAAATTATGCTTAATATGCATAATTAATTGGATTTAGTCCTTGAATTGCAATTTACAGAAATCATAAACCTTTTGAAGAAAAGGGGTCTGGCTTCGGTTGCGCACAGTCACAAAAGCAAACTTTGCATTGGTATCAAGCGGGGGCAGCATATTCAATTCGACTAGATCTGGAGCAGCTTTTCTAATGGCCAGTGCGATCGTGTCTGTTTCACGACAAATATCAATCAAGCTTGAGATTTCATTACATTTAAGATTGATGAGATTTTTTAGCGATGCCAGGCTGCCGTACTTTTCACTCAAAATGCGATCAATTTCTGCACTCAATGGGCTTGAGGCAATTGGATATTGGCGAATATCGTTAATAGTTACTGCTTTAGATTTTGCCAAAGGGTGGTTCGGCCTACACATAAACGCTCCCTTTGTTTCTGCCAGTATTTCAATGTTTAAATCTTCGGCAGGTTCTATGGAGCGAGCATCCACAATCATGGCATCAAGATTGCGAATTCGAAGTGAATTTGTGAGCATCTCGGTATTACCTCTGATTAGCTCAAGATGCATCTTTGGATGATTGGTTGCCATGTATTTTAATAATGGTCTCATCAACATCACGCCAGGACCAGAACCTAAGCCAATATGTATTCTTCCACGTTTACCTTCGAGTAAATCAGTTGCACTTTGCTTGATATTATCTGCATCTTCGATAAGCTGAATGGCTTTGATGTGTATCTCAGCTCCAAAGCTTGTGAGCTCAATTTTTTTGCCGGAACGGTCAAAAATACTCTCACCTAAATAATCTTCTAAAGCTTGAATGCTTCGGCTAAGTGCCGGCTGGGTGATATGTAAAGCAGCAGAGGCTTTCACGTAAGACCCTGTTTTTACTAGAACAACAAGGTGTTTTAGTTGCGTGAGAGTCATGGTAACCCCCTAGTAGCTATAAATAAAAATCATTAGATGTTGTCTTATTATGCATTAGACATCAAGAAAAACAAGTGCCAATATGCGTCATCGCAATGTGTGAGGTGAATTATGTTTAATAAATTAAAAATGATGTTTTTGGCACTGATGGTTTCTATAAGCGGTGTTTCTGTAGCTCAAAACTTCCCAAATAAGCCAGTAAATTTAATGGTTCCATACCCAGCGGGTGGATTATCAGATGTGATTGCACGCTTGGTAAATAACTCATTAAGTAAACAGCTAGGGCAGCCTGTTTTGGTTGAAAACTTGGGTGGAGCAAGTGGCGGTATTGCAGCTCAAAAAGTACTTTCTTCTCCAGCTGATGGTTATTATTTATTTCAAGGATCGCCAAATGAGCTGATTCTTGGTCCTCTTGCAAATTCCGCCATTAAATTTGTGAGTGAGGATTTTCGTTTAGTGCAAACGATCGGTCATGCTCAAATTGCATTTTTAGTTAGAAAAGATATTCCTGTAAAAAATGTCGATGAATTCTTAGACTATGCAAAAAAGCAGGCTGCTGCTGGCAAACCAATTACATACGCAAGTGTTGGAACTGGTTCTTACTATCATGTGATTGGTGAGCAACTATCAAAGATCACTGGTGTTGAGATGACTCATGTCCCATACAAGGGGGCTGCTCCAGCTAATCAAGACTTAGTCGGTGGTCAAGTTGAGATGTTCCTAGGCCCACTTACTAAGACATATGAAGAATTTCATGCGCAAGGCCGTTTGAAAATTCTTGCCATCTTGAATAAAGAGCGTTTACCTTCAACAAAGGCTTATCCAGCGATTACAGAAAGTAAATCTCTAAAGAATTTCACGCATTCTATTTGGACAGGATACTTTGTTAAAAAGGGAACGCCTGAGCCAGTTGTTGAGAGACTTCATGCCGCCTTAACAGCTACTTTGTCTGATCCATCTGTGAGAGCTGGACTTGAGGCTAATAGTTTATTGGTTGCTCAGCCTTTGCCATTATCAGCTGTAACTAAAAACTATAACGATGGTATTAATCAATTTAGAGGTATTGCCAAGAGTATTGGCTTAAAACCACAGTAATTTTGATTGATATTGAGATGACAACAACTGAAATTGACATTGCTGAGTTTATTGAAATACGGCACCAGATTCATGCCAACCCAGAACTAGCTTTTGAAGAGTATGCAACTGCAGAATTGGTTGCAAATAAATTGAAAGAATGGGGTTATAAGGTAACTACTGGAGTTGGTGGTACTGGTGTTGTTGGTCAATTAGTGAATGGCCGTGGCTCTAAGGCAATTGGTTTGCGTGCCGACATGGATGCTTTACCCATCATGGAGGCAACATCACTACCATGGGCGAGTAAAAATATTGGAAAGATGCATGCCTGTGGCCATGATGGCCATACAGCATCAATGCTTGCTGCAGCAAAGTTAATTGCACAAGAGAAAAAATTTAACGGAACTGTTAATTTAATTTTTCAACCAGCTGAAGAGGGTGCTGGTGGTGCAAAAGCAATGATTGCCGATGGCTTATTTGAAAAGTTTCCCTGTGATGCAATTTTTGCTTTCCATAACATGCCAGGCATCCCGCAAGGTAAGGTCGTCACAAGACCAGGACCTATGATGGCTTCGAGCGACTATCTAACAGTTCGTTTGACTGGTGTTGGTGGTCATGGTGGTTTTCCGCATCGGGCGACAGATGTTGTTGTCGCAGGCTCTTCAATTGTGATGGCACTTCAAAGCGTTGTGTCTCGAAATATTGATCCACTGAACTCAGCAGTGATTACTGTAGGTGCTTTTAATGCTGGATATGCAAATAATGTGATTCCATCAGAAGCAAAACTTGAAATCAGTATTCGTGCTTTGGACAAAAAATCTCGAGATATTTTGAAAGAAAGAATTTTCAAAGTCATCAAAGTTCAAGCTGAAAGCTTCGATATTGTCGCTGAGCTTGATTGGCGTGATGGATATACCGTGCTCGTCAATTCCGAATCTGAGACTAATTTTTTAGCAAATGTAGCGAAAAAAGTTGTTGGTCAAGATTCTGTTGATATTCAAGGAGAGCCACTAACTGGAAGTGAAGACTTTGCTTTCATGTTAGAGGAAGTGCCTGGTTGCTACTTCTTAATTGGTAATGGATCTGATCAGGAAAAACTGGGGGCATGCATGGTTCATAACCCAGGATATGACTTTAATGACAAGAATATTGATGTTGCTGCCAAGATCTGGTCTGAACTAGCCCATCAGTATTTAAATTAATCACATTTAAATTGTGAATTTAGAGGGATTCCTTGGTATGAGGAATCCCTTCTTCATCATAGATATCGTAAATTAAATCCAGCATATCTTGAATTTCTTGTGATTTATCCATGGCTCTTACGCTCATAATGATTGGTGATACAGCATGTTTTTCATTAAGCTCTAGATATACAACGTCATCTCTTTTGAGGCCTTGTAGACTTTGGGGAACAATGGCAATTCCTTCTCCAGCTGCCACTAAACCGATTGCAATCTGCAGATCTCGCACTTCCGTAATTTTTTTAGGCTCTACGGCCCTATCTCTGAAAGCATTTAATACTTGATCCGCAAAACTTGGCCTTGGGTTTTTAGGGAAAACAATTAAGTTGTCATCGGCCATGTCTTGAGCATTTATGGCGCTTTTCAGTTCAATTAGTTTGTGACCGATAGGCACTGCACAAATTAACTTTTCTTCACGCAATATGATTCTTCTTATATTGGCATCTTCGTGTCGAATTCGACCAAAACCAATATCGATATTTCCTTCTTTCAATGAACGAAGTTGATCCATTGTGCTCAACTCGATCAGATTTAGATCTACTGTGCTGTATCTAGCTCTAAATAAACGGATGATTTTGGGTAGTTTGCCGTACATGGTTGATGCAACAAAGCCTATGGATAGGGTCTTACTAATTTGACCAACTCTTTGCGTCATTGCTTTGAGTTCTTTTGACTTATTTAAAAGCTCTTGAGCATGTGCGTAGAAAAATTCGCCAGCCTGAGTCAACTTAAGAGGTCTGGAGCCCCTCTCAAAAAGAGGTATTCCTAATTCTTCCTCAAGTTGCTGTATTGAGCGGCTCAAAGGTGGTTGGGCAATAAAAAGCCTTTCAGAAGCCCGAGTGAAGTTTTTTTCCTCAGCTACTGCGATGAAGTATTTCAAATGCCGTAGTTCCATTTTTTATACCTTTCAAGTATCAAAAAGATACTAAATCAGTCTTGGACACCCTAATTTAGGGGGTTTATCGTCACTATACCGCATCCAACTATACAAAATAGATATGATAAAAAACATTGAAACAATTCTAGTCGATATCCCGACTATTCGTCCACACAAGCTTTCTGTGGCAACCATGAATACTCAAACACTGGTTTTAGTGCGAGTTATTTGTGGGGATGGAATTGTTGGTTGGGGTGAGGCTACGACTATTGGTGGCTTGAACTATGGCGAAGAAAGTCCTCAAAGTATCAAGATCAATATTGATACCCATATCGCACCATTATTGATTGGGATGCGAGCTAATGAAATTGGTAAGGCCATGAGCAAAGTAAGAAAAATTGTTCAAGGTAATCGATTTGCTAAGTGTGCAATTGAAACGGCGCTTTTAGATGCTCAAGGAAAGCGTTTAGGTATTCCAGTCAGTGAGTTATTGGGTGGTCGTGTACGTGATAGCTTTCCTGTCGCCTGGACCTTGGCCAGTGGTGATACCGGCAAAGATATTGCCGAAGCAGAATCAATGATAGAGAAGAAGCGTCACAACATCTTCAAGTTGAAGATTGGTATTAAGCCCCTAGATGTAGACGTCAAGCATGTTCTTGAAATCAAAAAAGCCTTGGGTCAAAAAATCAGCGTGCGCGTGGATGTCAATCAAGCATGGACCGAGTTACAGGCTGTCGAGGGTATGACAGCATTAGAGGCGGGCGGAATAGATTTGGTGGAGCAGCCAGTAAAAGCAGAGCATCGCGCAAGCTTAGCTCGCTTGTCACAACGTTTTGCGGTTGCTGTTATGGCAGACGAGGCTCTTCATGGACCTTTAGACGCATATCAAATTGCTAACCAATCTGCCGCAGACGTTTTTGCAGTCAAGATCACGCAATCTGGTGGATTGTTTCCAGCTAAGCAAGTAGCAACCATTGCCCAAATGGCTGGAATTGGATTGTATGGCGGCACGATGCTAGAAGGTGGTGTGGGAACAGCTGCCTCTGCTCAACTATTTTCAACATTCAATGACTTGTCATACGGCACCGAATTATTTGGCCCGTTGCTATTAACCGAAGAAATTCTTACTGAATCACTAGCATATAGCGACTTTGGCTTGAATGTATCTAATAAACCAGGATTGGGTGTTGATCTAGATATCGACAAAATTAACTTCTTCCGTCGTGCTCAAGGTTTCAGTGACACGATTCAAACGATCTCTGCATAAGGACAAAAAATGCTATTTCATGTACGCATGGATGTGAATATCCCCTCAGAGATGCCTGAGGAAAAAGCTTCAAAAATAAAGCAAGTTGAAAAAGAGTACGCTCAAAAACTTCAAGAGCAAGGTAAGTGGCGGCATCTATGGCGTATTGCAGGACAGTACGCAAACATAAGCATTTTCGATGTTTCTGATGTCGATGAACTTCATCAAATTCTCTCTAACTTGCCCTTATTCCCTTATATGCAAATTGAGGTGATGCCTATCTGTCGTCACCCTTCTTCTGTGAGGGGGGATGACAAATAGATAAATTTTTATACAAACATGATGTGCATTTGAAATTTTTTAAACAAACAAATACTTCTCTAGGAGAAAAAAATGAAACACACTGAAATTGATGCAGTAGTAAAAAGTTGGATTGTGGACGCAGCTGATAAGCCAGCGAATCCAAGAGTACAGGCCATTGTTTTGCGCATTGTCTCTGACCTATGTAAAGCAATTGAAGATTTAGATATTTCAGCAACAGAATTTTGGAAGGGCTTGGAGTATCTCCAAGAGGCGGGTAAGCGTCATGAGTTAGGTTTGTTAGCTCCAGGTATTGGTCTAGAGCGCTTTTTAGATATGCGTGCTGATGAGGCTGATGCAAAAGCAGGATTAACGGGTGGAACACCACGTGCTATTGAAGGCCCGCTATATGTCGCTGGCGCACCAGAGTCTGTTGGTTTTGCAAGATTGGATGATGGTACTGAAGTTGATGTGGCCGAAACCTTGCTCATGCAAGGTACTGTATACGACGCAAAAGGTAAACCATTACCAAATGCAAAAGTTGAAGTGTGGCATGCAAACACTAAAGGAAGTTATTCATATTTTGATCAAACGCAATCTTCATTTAATTTGCGTCGTACCATCATTACTGATGCGCAAGGCCGTTACAGCTTCCAAAGCATCATGCCTAATGGTTATGGTTGCCCTCCCGGTGGTTCAACACAAACTTTATTAGATCTATTAGGCCGTCATGGTAATCGTCCAGCTCACGTTCACTTTTTTGTTACAGCATCTGGTCATCGTAAGTTGACAACGCAAATCAATATTGACGGTGATAAATATCTTTGGGATGACTTTGCATTTGCTAGTCGTGAGGGACTTGTGCCTCCACTAAAGCGTATTAATGACGCAGCTGAAATAGCAAAGCATAACTTGAAGAAACCATTTGCCTCTATTGACTTCGATATTCATATGGTTGAAGAGAAGCCAAAGGCAGCTTCTGGTTTAGTTGATCGTATCCGTGCAGCAGTTTAATTAGTTGAAGAGCCGAGAGATGAACTCTCGGCTTCAGCCTTAAGGAGAATGTAATGATTCCAATTCATCCAGATACAACACCAACTTTAAAAAGTATTGATCAATTTTTAGTTGAGGATAAAGACAAGGGCGACTATCGCCTTCATCGCAGTGCTTTTACTGACGAAGCACTTTTTGAGTTAGAGATGAAGCATATTTTTGAGGGCAATTGGATTTATTTGGCCCACGAGAGTCAAATTCCTAACATCAATGATTACTATACGACTCATATTGGCCGTCAACCAATCTTTATCGCTAAAAACCGCGAAGGTCAATTAAATGCATTTATTAATGCATGTAGTCATCGTGGCGCTCAGCTATGTCGTTATAAGCGTGGTAATAAAGCCACATATACCTGCCCATTCCATGGTTGGACTTTCAATAATAACGGTAAGTTATTAAAGGTAAAAGATCCAGAAGAAGCTGGTTATCCAGAATGTTTCAATAAAGAGGGTTCACACGACCTTAAAAAATTGGCACGTTTTGAAAATTATCGTGGTTTCTTATTCGGTAGCTTAAATGCTGATGTAGCACCTTTAAAAGAGTTTTTAGGTGAAGCTGCAAAAATCATTGACATGATTGTTGATCAGTCAAAAGATGGTCTAGAGGTGCTTAAGGGTGCCTCTACGTACACCTTTGAGGGCAACTGGAAATTACAGGCTGAAAATGGTGCAGACGGATATCACGTTTCTGCAGTCCATTGGAACTATGCTGCAACGACTAATCGTCGCAAAGAGCAAGAGGCTAGAGAAGACAATATCAAAGCCATGGATGCTGGTAAGTGGGGTAAGCAGGGTGGTGGTTTCTACGCTTTCGATCACGGCCATCTTCTTTTATGGACAAAGTGGGCAAATCCAGAAGATCGTCCTAACTATTCTCGTCGTGATGAGTTTTCAGAAAAATTTGGTAAGCCTGTTGCTGATTGGATGATTGAACGCTCAAGAAATTTATGTCTTTATCCAAACGTTTATCTAATGGATCAGTTTGGCTCACAAATTCGTTTATTAAGACCTTTGGCAGTTGATAAGACAGAAGTCACGATTTACTGTATCGCTCCAAAAGGCGAAGCACCAGAAGCTCGTGCAAGACGTATTCGTCAATATGAAGATTTTTTCAATGTCAGCGGTATGGCTACACCTGATGATTTAGAAGAATTTAGAGCTTGTCAGCAAGGTTTTATGGGTAAGGCTTTGGAGTGGAATGATATGTGCCGAGGATCCGAGCATTGGATCGATGGTCCTGATGACGCTGCAAAAGAAATTGGTCTAGAGCCGGTCATGAGTGGCGTGAAGACTGAGGATGAGGGGTTGTACACAGTTCAACATCGCTATTGGCTTGAAGTCATGAAAAAGGCTATGAAGGAAGAGCAGGTGAAAGCATGAAGAATATTCAAGTAGCTGACGTCAATGCTTTTCTTTATCGCGAGAGTCGTTTGCTCGATGACGAGCAATGGGATGAATGGTTAGAGCTTTATCATGAGGATGCAGAGTTTTGGATGCCAAGCTGGGATGATGATGATCAATTGGTCACAAATCCTCAGGAAGAAATTTCTCTGATTTACTACCCGACTCGCGCTGGTTTGGAAGATCGCATTTTTAGGATCAAAACTGAGCGATCAAGCGCAACAATGCCAGACACCCGCACCTCTCACAATATCAATAATGTTGAAATTGAAAAACGTGAAGGTGACGTTCTAACCGTTCGATTTAATTGGGTCACATTCAGTCATCGTTATAAGACTAACTATACCTATTTTGGTATGTCTCGTTATGTGATTGACTTTTCTTCTGATCAACCAGTCATCAAGAAGAAGTATGTTGTTCTGAAAAATGACTACATACACCAAGTAATCGACATTTATCACATCTAATTAAGGTAAGCCATGAGTTACAACATAGCACTTCAATTTGAAGACGGCGTTACATCTTTTATCAACTGTAATGAGAATGAAAAACTCTCTGATGCAGCGTATCGACAAAAGGTCAATATTCCATTGGATTGTCGTGATGGAGCTTGTGGCACTTGCCGAGGTTTATGTGAGTCCGGCGATTATGATTTGCCTGAATCGAGCTACATTGAGGATGCTTTAACTCCTGAGGATGCAGCTAAAAGATATATTTTGGCTTGCCAAATGAAGCCAAAATCTGATTGTGTCATCAAGATTCCAGCATCTTCCGCGGTATGTAAAACAGCTGTTGGCCAGTATCCAGGGGTAATATCTGAATTAAATAAAGTCTCAGATTCAACCATCAGCTTTTCAATTAAATTAGATCAACCTGAAAAGCTCAGCTTTCTACCAGGCCAATATGTCAACGTTGAAATTCCTGGAACTCAAGAAACACGCTCTTACTCATTCAGTTCGCCTCCAGGAAGTTCATTGGCGTCCTTTGTGATCAGAAATGTGCCGAACGGAAAAATGAGTACTTATTTGTCTAATCAAGACAATCTTGGTCAGGCTATAAAGTTCAGTGGACCATATGGAAGTTTTTATTTACGGCCCATGACTCGACCTGTATTGATGCTAGCGGGTGGTACAGGTATTGCACCGTTTTTATCAATGTTAGATGTGATCGCTGAAAAGGGGTCTGATTACCCAGTTAACATGGTATTTGGCGTCACCAACGATATTGATTTGGTTGCCTTAGAGCATTTAGAAAAAATTAAATCAAAATTACCTCAATTCCAATACAAAACCTGCGTTGCATCTGAATCAAGTCAACATCCTCTCAAAGGTTATGTGACTCAACATGTTGATTCTTCTTGGTTGAATCAAGGAGATGTTGATATCTATCTGTGTGGTCCTGTTGCAATGGTAGATGCAGTTAAGGGTTGGTTAGATAAAGAGGGTATTACGCCAGCTAACTTCTTATTTGAAAAGTTTTCTGCTACAGCGGCGGGAGCTTGAAATGCGCCAAAAATTGCGTTTCAAAAATAAAGTGGTTGTTGTAACTGGTGCCGCTCAAGGTATTGGCGAAGGTGTTGCGCAAGCCATTGCCATTGAGGGTGGAAAAGTTGTTTTAGCAGATCGATCAGATTTGGTAAAAGAAGTCTCCAAAAAAATTAAAAGTCAAAAAGGTGATTGTGAATATTGTCTTTGTGATTTAGAAACCTATGCTGGCGCCAAAAAATTAATTACTTTTGCATTAAAAAAGTATGGCCGCATAGATGTTCTTGTTAATAACGTTGGGGGCACAATTTGGGCAAAACCTTTTGAGGAGTACTCAGAAGATCAAATCATCGCTGAAATTAATCGTTCTTTATTTCCAACTCTGTGGTGTTGTCGAGCTGTATTGCCACAAATGATCAAACAGCAATCTGGAAATATTATCAATATTTCATCGATTGCTACTCGCGGCATTTATCGTATTCCTTATTCGGCCTCCAAGGGCGGTGTTAATGCCATGACTGCTAGTCTGGCTTTTGAACATGCAAAAGATGGAATTCGTGTCAATGCAGTAGCAACTGGAGGCACTGAGGCGCCGCCGCGTCGAATTCCTAGAAATAAAAATCCGATGTCAAAGCAAGAGCAAATTTGGTATCAGGGAATTATTGATCAAACCATTGAGTCTAGTTTGATGCACCGGTACGGTTCAATCGAAGAGCAGGTTCATGCAATTCTATTTTTAGCATCAGATGAATCAAGTTACATCACAGGAACAGTGCTGCCTGTGGGTGGTGGTGATCAAGGTTAAAAAAGTTCACTCAAAACTTGAGCTGACAATAAAAAATTAATAAAGGTTTATATGATTGATAAAACAAGTTATTCAATTCAGTCTGCTATTTCAAAGATAACCGATGGAAGTACTGTAATGATTGGTGGATTTGGCACTGCAGGCCAACCAGCTGAATTAATTGATGCTTTGATTGAGCATGGTGCAAAAGAATTAACAATCGTTAATAACAATGCTGGTAACGGCGACTTTGGATTAGCTGCGCTTTTGAAAGCCGGCCGAGTTAAAAAAATTATCTGCTCATTTCCAAGACAGTCTGATTCATATGAGTTTGACAAGTTGTATCACGCTAAAAAAATAGAGCTTGAATTGGTGCCACAAGGAAATCTGGCTTGTCGAATTCAAGCGGCTGGGTCTGGTCTAGGTGCCATATTTACTCCTACAGGATATGGAACGATGCTTGCCGAGGGAAAAGAAACCATGGAAATCTCAGGTCGACATTATGTTCTTGAATATCCAATCTACGCAGATTTCGCTTTGATCAAGGCAAACAAGGGAGATCGTTGGGGAAATCTTACCTATAGAAAAACAGCTAGGAATTTTGGCCCGATCATGGCTGCTGCTGCGAAATGCACGATAGCCCAAGTAAAAGAAGTTGTATCTCTTGGCGAGTTAGATCCAGAGAATATTGTGACACCCGGAATTTTTGTACAACATGTTGTACGTATATAAGAGAGAAAAATGACATATCAAAAACTTACACGAGAGCAGATTGTTCAGCGCGTTGCGAAGGATATTCCTGAGGGAGCATATGTAAATTTGGGTATTGGCTTGCCTACAAAGATTGCAAACTATCTAGATAAGAATAAAGAAATTTTTTTACACAGTGAGAATGGTGTCTTGGGAATGGGGCCGGCTCCAGAGGTTGGAGAAGAAGACCCTGAGTTAATCAATGCTGGCAAAGAGTACATCACTTTGTTGACTGGCGGATGTTACTTTCATCATGGCGATTCTTTCACCATGATGCGAGGAGGGCACATTGATATTTGCGTTCTTGGAGCTTTCCAGGTAGCAGCAAATGGTGATTTAGCCAATTGGCACACTGGCGCACCCGATGCCATTCCAGCAGTTGGAGGAGCCATGGACTTGGCTATTGGCGCCAAAAATGTATTTGTGACCATGGAACACATGACTAAAACTGGCGAGTCAAAAATCGTAGAAAGATGCTCTTACCCTTTGACAGGAATTGGTTGCGTTGACCGAATTTATACAGATTTAGCAGTCATTGATGTGAGCAAAGATGGTCTTGTGCTTAAGGAAATGGTTGAAGGTATGACTTTTAATGAGTTGCAGCAATTGACTGCGGCAAAACTTTTAGATGGACGTTGATAGGTGATGTTAATGAATGCGTATATATGTGATGCTATTAGAACCCCATTTGGAAGATATGGTGGAGCTCTTTCATCGATGAGAGCTGATGATCTTGGATCATTGCCGATTAAATCATTGATGCTTAGAAATGCAAGCGTTGATTGGTGTGCGGTAGATGATGTTATCTACGGGTGTGCTAATCAAGCTGGTGAAGATAATCGCAATGTGGGACGTATGTCCAGCTTGTTAGCAAGATTACCTATTGAGGTGCCTGGCACAACAGTGAACCGCTTGTGCGGATCAAGTTTAGATGCTATTGGGATTGCAAGTAATGCAATCAAAGCGGGTTCGGCAAATTTGTTAATAGCTGGTGGTGTAGAGAGCATGAGTCGTGCGCCTTTTGTCATGGGTAAGGCGGATGCTGCTTTTTCAAGAGTTGCAAAAATAGAAGATACAACCATAGGATGGCGTTTTATCAATCCATTGATGAAAGCACAATATGGTGTGGATTCTATGCCTGAGACAGCAGAAAATGTTGCTATTGATTTCAAAGTAAACCGAATCGATCAAGACATGTTTGCTTTCAGAAGTCAAATGAAAGCAGCCAAAGCACAATCATCTGGAATATTTCAAGAGGAAATCGTTCCTGTTACTATTCCGCAAAAAAAAGGTGATCCAGTTCAGTTTGTTCATGATGAGCATCTTCGAATCGATACATCATTTGAAAGTTTACAAAAACTCAAAGGTGTCGTAAGACTAGATGGTACGGTTACTGCTGGAAACGCTTCGGGTGTTAATGACGGGGCTTGTGCTTTATTGCTAGCCTCTGAAAACGGTATTAAGCAACATTCTTTGGTACCTAAAGCGCGAATAGTTGCAATTGCTGCTGCAGGAGTTGCTCCAAGAATTATGGGATTTGGTCCCGCACCTGCTGTAAAAAAGGTTTTGGCAAAAGCAAATTTAAAGCTTGAGCAAATGGATGTGATTGAGTTGAATGAGGCATTTGCGTCGCAAGCATTGGCAGTGATACGTGATTTAGGTTTACCCGATGATGCCCCACACATTAATCCTAATGGTGGAGCAATTGCTCTTGGACATCCATTGGGTGCTTCCGGAGCTCGTTTGGTTACAACTGCTATGTATCAGTTACAACGCATAAAAGGCCGCTATGCTTTATGTACGATGTGTATTGGGGTTGGTCAGGGTATCGCGATCATCATTGAGAGGGTCTGATGTCGCTATTCACTAAGGACGGAATTCGTACATTTTATGAGTTCTGTGAATCTAAAAAACATCGACCACTGATTTTTTCTAATTCACTTGGAACAAGTCATAGGATGTGGGATTTACAAGTTCCCACATTATCAGAGCATTTTGATGTCATACGTTATGACACCCTGGGGCACGGTTTATCGAGTACCCCTAAAGGACCTTATTCAATTGATCAATTAGGTCAGCAAGTAGTTGACTTACTTAATCATTTAAACATCGATCAGGTTAATTTTTGTGGTTTATCAATGGGTGGAGTGATTGGTCAATGGATGGCAATTAATCATCCCGAAAGAATTGATCATTTAATTCTGGCAAATACTGCTCCAAAGATTGGTACTGAAACAGCTTGGTTAGAAAGGGCTGCTCTAGTTAGGTCTGTTGGAATGGCTCCTGTTGCTGACACAGCACCTAATCGTTGGTTTACGCCAGATTTTTTTAAATTACAAAGTACTCAAGTATTGGATTTAGTAGATTCCTTACGAGAATCTGATCCAGAAGGTTATGCTTCTTGTTGTGAGGCTCTATCAAAAGCTGATTTACTTCAAAGTATTCATAAAATTAAATCATCAACTTTGATCATTGCTGGCACTGAGGACCCAGTCACAACGGTTTCAGATAGTATTTATATGGCAAAAATGATTTCTAACTCTGATTTAGTACAAATTAAGGCATCACATATATCTAATATAGAAAAGCCTAAAGAATTTACCGCTGCGTTATTAAATTTCTTAATCTAGGAGTGCAATGATGACTGCTTACGTTATAGGTCACGTAAAAGTATTAGACAATAATTTATGGAATCAATATCGACAATCTGTTCCGAACACATTTAAAGAATTTGGTGCTGAGGTAATAATTCGTGCCAATAAAACACGGTGTTTATCCGGACAAGATATTTCAGCAGATCAAATTGTAGTAATTAGTTTCCCAAATACAGAACTTATCGAATCTTGGTATCAATCACCGTCTTATCAAGAATTAATCTCTTTAAGAGATTTTGCTGCTGATGTGCAGTTATTTTCATACTCTGGTACCTAAAACTCATTAGATATAAAAATAAAAAAACCACCCTTAAGAGGGTGGTTAAGTCAGGAGATATAGGAGACTGACTACTACTAAACGCCCAGATATTTTTGAATTATTTCTGGGTTCTTTTTGATTTCATCGCTTTTGTCATTAAAAACTACTTGGCCTTTGACTAAGATAACAGATCGATCACAAATTTCGGTAACAGCCTGGTGGTTCTTATCAATGACTATGCAGGCTATGCCTGTTTGACGAACTGTTCTGACTATTTTCCATATCTCTTGAGCAATAAGTGGTGCTAAACCTTCAGTTGCTTCATCAAGTATGAGGAGATCTGGATTTGTCATTAATGCACGACCAATCGTCAACATTTGCTGTTCACCGCCTGATAACTGCCAACCACCATTGTTAATTCTCTCGCCAAGACGTGGAAAAGTATCCATCACTCGATCAAAAGTCCACTCTAATTGACCATCAACACCTTCCCGTGCGGCCATCATTAAATTTTCTCTGACTGAAAGGTTTGGAAAAATACCTCTACCTTCTGGGACATAGGCAATACCTCTTTGAGCTAAACGATATGTTGGCATAGATGAAAAATCATCACCTTTTACCAACACTCGTCCATGGCGAGGTTTAACGATGTTTAAAAGACTTTTAAGCAAAGTCGTTTTACCCATACCATTTCTGCCCATTAAGGCAACACCTTCACCTTTTTTAATGTGAAAGTCTACGCCATGAAGTACGTGACTATTACCATAGTACGTATGTATTTCCTTACCTTCTAGCAGCATTTCAGACATGATGCGCTCCTTCACCTAAATATGCCTCTTGAACTGCCACACTGTTTTTAATTTGGCTAGGAGAGCCACTCTCAAGAACTTGTCCATTAACCATAACGGTGATGACATCAGCAACTGCAAAAACAGCATCCATGTCATGCTCGACCAACAAGATTGCCTTTGATTGCCTCAATTTTTTGAGAACTTCCACCATATTTTCAGATTCTTCAGAGCCCATGCCAGCCAATGGTTCATCCAATAAAAGAATCTGGGCATCAGTCGCTAAGACCATGGCAATTTCTAATTGGCGTTGCTCTCCATGGCTCATGAAGCCAGCGATAGAATTTACTCTATCTTTTAAGCCGGCCTCTTCTATACAACATAATGCTTTATCAATGGCCCATTGCATCTTATCTGCTTTTAAAAATATCTTTGCAGCATTTTGATTTCTTGATTGAGCCGCTAAACGCACATTTTCAAGAACTGAAAATTGTGGAAAGATATTAGTTCTTTGATAGCTTCTACCTATACCGGCCTGTGATCTTTGCCACGCATTTAAATTAGTGATATTTTTCCCTAGAAAATCAATTGTTCCTGAAGTCGGAACTGCGTCACCCGATAACATATTGATACACGTTGATTTTCCAGCACCATTTGGACCCAATAAAGCATGTAATTGACCGCGGTGCAATTCAAGATTCACATCTTGATTGGCGGCGAGACCACCGTAAAGCTTTGTGATTCCTGTAGCCTTGAGCAAAAGAGTTTCAATCATTTTTATATTCCTCTTTTTGTAGAGCTGTTTTTAGGCGTTGAGGTAATGCAGCCAAACCGCCTGGCGCAAATAAAACTGCAAAAACAATGACCAAACCCATGACTAGCTGCCAGTGTTTTGTAACGCTAGCAAAAATTTCTTGTAGGAAAATAAAGGCAAAAGAACCTATTACCGCTGCCACTAAATTACCCATGCCACCCAAGATGACCATCAAAAGGACATTTCCTGATTGATGCCAGGATAAAAGTTCTGGAGTAACAAATCCAAACATGGTTGCATATAAATATCCTGCAACACCACCTAAGCCACCAGCAATTGAAAATGCGGCTAATTTGTAATTAAAGGTTTGATAGCCAAGAGATTGCATACGATGTTCATTGCTCTTGATTCCAACTAGGACTTTCCCGAAAGGAGATTGCAAGATTCGATGTAAAAAAAGATAAACAATTACAAGCATCACCAAGATGAAGTAATACATGTGCGCATGATTACTCAGATCAAATGGTGTGAGGCCAAAAATTTCTGCACTTGGTTTGACGTTCACATAAATTCCATCAGATCCGCCGCCCAATGGTGTGTCGTGGAATATATAGTAGGCAAGTTGTGCAAAAGCCAAGGTCACCATGATGAAGTAAATACCTTTGGTGCGTAATACAAAAATTCCAACAATCATTGCTGCTATTGATGAAATTAGTACTGAAGCTGGTAGTGTTAACCAAAGACTTGCTGCAGAGTATTTTGGTGACATCAGTGCAACTGAATATGCCGCAATTCCAAAGTAGGCGGCATGCCCAAAGCTAACAAGACCAGTGAAGCCAACCAAAAGATCTAAGCTCATTGCAAAAATGCCAAATACAAGCGCTTTTCCAACAAGTTCTGTATAGAAGTCAACTCCACTCAGAGGAACGCACATTAAAGCAATGAGTGCGATTATTTTCATTGTTGCTGTTGATTTAATTTGCATATTAGGCTCTTTTAAAAATACCTTCTGGACGCCAGAGCAACACAGCAGCCATGATCAAGTAAACCACCATTCCAGATAATCCTGGCAAGATAACTTTGCCAAAAGTGTCTGCAAATCCAATAATCATTGCGGCAACCAAGGCTCCCCAAATTGAACCAATTCCTCCTATCACTACAACAACGAAGGAAATAATTAAAACTTGGCTGCCCATATTTGGATAAACGGATGAAATTGGTGATGCCAACATGCCAGCTAAAGCAGCCAGAGCTAACCCGAGGGCAAATACCACCCGATAAATCATATTGATATTGATGCCAAGAGCCTGAACCATTGTTCTGTCGTGACTTCCAGCTCGGATCATCATCCCCAATTTTGTTTTTTGAATTAAATAAAACATGCCAATCGCTAAGATGATGCAGGCTATGGATATTGCAATTCGATAAAACGGATAACTTAAAACTTCAGTCAATTGAATTGAGAAGTTGAGGAGTGATGGTATGGCTACACCATGAACATCATCTCCAATCAGAATGCTTCTAATTTCTTCAAAAATTAGAATCAGTCCATAGGTGAGTAGCACTTGCTCTAAATGATCTCTTTTGTATAAGTGTGAGAAGAGTGCCCATTCAAGAAATACACCAAGAGTCAGTGCCAATGGTATTCCTAGCAAAATAGCAAAAAACAGATTTCCTGTGAGGCTGGTCAAAACAAATGCAATGTAAGCGCCAATCATATAAAAACTACCATGCGCTAAATTGATAATTCCCATGATTCCAAATACAAGTGTTAAGCCACTTGCGATGAGAAATAGCAGTAGACCGAATTGAACGGAATTCAGAATTTGAATAAATAATGAAGCAAGATCCATGAAGCTCTCCAGTTTCGGCTTCTTTTTAAAGAAGCCGAAACATTGATTTAATTAAAGTCTGCAGCCTCGAGCTGGATCAGCCAAGCCTTTGATGGCTACTTCCACAACCTTGTTTTGATTACCTTCTACTTTTCTTAAATAGATATCTTGAACAGGGTTATGAGCTTTGGATAAAGTGAATGTGCCGCGAGGACTTTCAATTTTCGCTTGTTCCATTGCTTTGATAATGACATCCTGTTTTTTGGTGTCACCTTTAGCAGCTGTAATACCTGCTTGATAGAGTTGTGCGGCATCGTAACCTTGAACTGCATAAACGTCAGGCTGGATTTTGTATGCTTTTGCATAGTTTGATCTGAAATTTGTATTGACCTTATTATCAAGACCGTCGGCATAGTGCAATGTAGTCAATAAACCCTGACCAGCATTTCCAATTGCATCAAGTGTGCCGTCTGTTAGGAAGCCTGTTGCGTATAAGGGAATAGATTTGTTTAATCCGGCCGCAGCGTAATCTTTAACAAACTTTGCAGCACCTGCCCCTGCAAAAAACACATAAACTGCATCAGGTTTTAGAGATGCTATTTCAGTCAAGAAGGCCTGAAACTCGACGTTCGGGAATGGTAAGGTCATATCTTTTAAGATTTTCCCGCCAGATTTTTGAAAACCTTCTTTAAAGCCCTCAACAGCTTGATTTCCTGCTGCATACTTCCAAGTAAGTGTTATTACTTTTTTATGGCCTTTATCAGAAACAACTTTACCCATCGCAAAAGCAGGTTGCCACATGCTAAAAGATGTTCTAAAGAGTGTTGGTGCGCAAAGAGGGCCAGTTAATTCATCAGCTCCAGCATTTGGCACAATTAAGATGGTCTTATTTTCTCTAGCAACTTTTGCCATTGCCAAGGCAACACCTGAATGGACTGTTCCGACTAAGACATCAACTTTGTCTCTTTTAATGAGCTTGTTAGCATTTTCTGTAGCTTTAGCAGGATCTGATTCATCATCTACAAAGAAATATTGAACTTCTTTACCGCCTAATTTGCCACCATTTTCATTGACGTACTGCTTAAAACCATTGGTGATTGCTGTGCCTAATGATGCAAATGTACCTGTTGCCGGAAGCATCAAGCCTACTTTGATTTTGTCCGTTGTTTGTGCGTGCACATAATTGCTACCAATTGCTAGCATCATGCTTGCAAGAGCAATTTTCTTTAAAAAAAGCTTGCGATTTGTATTCATATGTCTGTCCTTTAGTTTTGGCGTTCGTTACATATTTCTATAGATTCATGAGCACTAAAGCTTTTAAGTTATCTATATCAATACGGTATAAATGAGTGCTTTGACAGGACAATACAGACCTTAAAAAAGGCAGTCCAACACTGATTTAGTATCTTTTTTATACTTTTAAGGTATCTGATATTGTTGGGCAATTAATAAAAGGATGTAGCCCACTGATGATGCTAAGTATCTAATTTATATAGATTTATCTTTTTTTTTGAGTTTTTATTATTTATCGGTTTTCCCGACATTTACTTGTTCATTCACATAAAACATCTGATTGATGTTGATTAGCAGTGATTAAGCCTTTGAGGGTAAATCAGGCAAGTCAACCATCACGGGTGCTCCTGGAACAGTGCAACCTTGAGAGCAACATTTGCCTGCTTGGGTATTCTGTGTGATGGTGCGATTTGGATCGTCGGTCAATCCTCTGTCTAATAAGCGCTCCACTAATTTCACTTTCGAGCCCACCGGATAATTGCGATAAATTTCGCGTTTCATCGCTTCTGGTGAGCCTCCACCATGCAAGCTGATCACTGAATACCAGCCGCCCTGATAAGAGGCGGTCAGATCTTCAATGAAGCGGGCTGTTTCAATGCGCTTCTCATAAGGAATGCTGCTATTGGCCCGCAGCACATCACTGAGTTTTGCGGCAGTTTCAGGGTTGTGGTCTTCATCAGGCCCTGGGAGTGCCACGATCAAGCCGCCTGAAACATAGTGAGCGATCTTGTGCA
>JACCDW010369360.1_pt1 | contig 20184 bp, 22 predicted proteins | sample 7449781 | NCBI WGS metagenome assembly JACCDW01 (sample SAMN15323449, study PRJNA562643) | freshwater metagenome | isolation source: river surface water | place: USA:Blue River Watershed | collected 2017-08-18
CCCGGGCAATCGGTGCAATCGGTCATCCAGCGCGCCAACGGCTTTTTGTTTTCCATCAAATCGGCGTTTGCGTTGAGTGTGAACGTGCCCCCGATTCCTGAACTCGGCGCCATCGGGGGCTTTGACTTCCGCTTGCAAGACCGCTCGGGACTGGGGCGTGAGCGCCTGACCGAGGCGCGCAACCAGCTGCTGGGCATGGCCGCTGCGCACCCGGCCTTGGCCAATGTGCGCCCCGAGGGCCAAGAGCCCGCGCCGCAGGTGTTGCTCGAAGTGGATCGCGCCAAGGCGCGGGCTTTGTCAGTGGATTTGGCCGGTTTGAACGAGACGCTGCAATCCATGCTCGGCGTGTCCTACGTGAACGACTTCTTGCGCGAGGGCCGCATTCTGCGCGTGCAGATGCAGGCCGATGCCGATTTGCGCCGCACCCCCGAGGCTATTTTGCGCATGCCGGTGCGCAACACCCGCGGTGAGATGGTGATGCTGGGCGAATTCACCAAAGCCCGTTGGGGCGCAGGCTTGCCGCGCGTGGACCGTTACAACGGCCTACCCTCTACCAAGATCTCGGGCGTGGCCGCGCCGGGCTACAGCTCGGGCGAAGCCATGGCGGCCATGGAGTCGCTCGCGGCCAAGCTGCCGCCGGGCTTTGGCTACGAGTGGTCGAGCACCTCGCTTGAGGAGCGGCTCTCGGGCAACCAAGCCCCAGCCCTCTTTGCCCTCTCGGTGCTGGTGGTCTTCTTGGCCCTGGCCGCGCTCTACGAGAGCTGGTCGATTCCCTTCGCCGTTTTGTTGGTCGTGCCCTTGGGCATTTTTGGGGCGATCCTCGCGGTCTTGCTGCGCGGCCTGCCCAACGATGTCTTTTTCAAAGTGGGCTTGATCGCCATCATTGGACTCTCATCGAAGAACGCGATTTTGATCATTGAGTTCGCGCGTAGCCTCCACGCAAGTGGGCGGGATTTGCTGGAAGCCACGCTGGAGGCCTGCCGCCTGCGTTTCCGTCCCATCTTGATGACCTCCATCGCCTTCATTCTGGGCGTGCTGCCCTTGGCGCTCTCGAGTGGCGCCGGCGCCAAGAGTCGGCAAGCCATTGGCACCGGTGTGGTGGGGGGCATGATTGGCGCGACGGTGCTGGCCGTCTTCCTCGTGCCGGTGTTCTTTGTGGTGGTGCGCCGCCTCTTCCCAGAGAAGCCACGCCCGCCTGAGCCCTCCGAGGAGCAAGACCATGCGTAAACGCACCGTCTCCAAGCCGCGCGGGCGACTGATCGCGCTACTCGCCTTGCTCACGCTGGGCGCGTGTAATTTCGCGCCCACCTACGAGCGCCCGGTGGTGGACCTCCCCCCCAACTGGTCAGCCACGGCCAGCGCCTCAGCAACGCAAAGCGCCGTGCGCTGGGAAGACCTCTACACCGATGCGCGTCTGCAAGCACTCATCCGCACCGCCTTGGTCAACAACCACGACCTGCGCCTTGCGCTCGCGCGCATCGAGGAAGCACGGGCGCTTTGGGGCGTGCAGCAAGCCGACCAACTGCCCAATGTCGGGGTCAGTGTGGGACACACCGCCTCGCGCACCCCTGCCGGCGTGGTGAACAACAACCCGGTGCCCCTCTCCACCCATCGCTACGACGCCAACCTCGCCTTGCTCGCCTTTGAGCTTGATTTCTGGGGCCGCGTGGCCAACCTGAGCGAGGCGGCGCGGCGCAATTTCGTGGCCAGCCGTCAAGACCAGCAAGTGGTGCGCCTGGGCTTGATCAGCGATGTCGCCAACGCCTATTTCCTGGTGCTTGAATCGCAAACGCGCGAAGCGGTGCTCAGCCAAACCGTGCAAGCCCGCCAGCAAACCTTGGCACTCACCGAGCGCAAGCGCGAGGTGGGGGCTGCGAGCGACCTGGAGGTGAGCTTGGCCCAAGGCGCGTTGGCCAACGCACAATCCGAGGCCAGCGCCCTGCGCCGCCAACTCGCGCAGGCCGAGAATGCCTTGCGCGTACTCGTGGGGGGACGCCTACCCGCAGATTTGCCCGCGGGCCTGCCGCTTGCCGCGCAGCCCCTGAGCTTGGCCTGGGGCGCCAACCTGTCCTCGACCGTGTTGCTCAACCGCCCCGATGTGCAGGCCAGCGAATCGCGGCTGATGGCGGCCAACGCCAACATTGGCGCGGCACGCGCGGCCTTCTTGCCGCGCATGCAGATCACGGGCTCGTTGGGCACGGCCAGCCAAAGCTTAGGCGGTCTCTTTGACAGCGGCACGCGTGCGTGGACTTACAACCCCAATTTGCAGCAGCCCCTGTTCGATGCCGGACGGGCGGCGGGTAATTTGGACTTGGCCAAGGCACGGCAGGTTCAAGCCGTGGCGCTGTATGAGCGCACGGTGCAACAAGCGTTCCGCGAAGTGGCCGATTTGCTGGTCGCACGCGAAACCCTGAGCCAGCAGCAAACCGCCTTGGCAGCGAACCTGCGCAGCCAGCAAGAGCGCCTGCGCTTGGTCGAGGCGCGCTTGCAACAGGGCGCGGCGAATCAATTGGAATGGCTGGACGCGCAGCGCGAGGCGCTCGCGGCGGCCCAGAACCTCGCCAGCGTGCAGCGCCAATTGCTCGGCAGCACGGCCCAGCTCTACAAAGCCTTGGGCGGCGGCGTGGAGCCCTGAGCCCTAGGGCACGAGCACCAGCTTGCTCGCGGCAATTTGGCCCGCGTCCAGGGCCGAAAACGCCCGCGCGCCCTCGGCTAGCGGCATGGTCTCGACCCAAGAGAGGTCGCCCAGCACGTTTTGCGCGAGCAAATCCACCGTGGCGCGCAAATCGGCCGTGGTGTAGGTGTAGGTGCCAAGCAAGGTGATCTCGGCCAGGGTGAGCTTGCGCATGTCGATCTCGCTTGCCCAGTCCTGCAAGCCAATGTGCATCACCGTGCCGCCGGGCCGAATGGCCTGGAGTGCGAGTTGGCGCGTGATCTTGCTGCCCACTGCGTCCATCACATAGTCAAAGCCATTCTCGGTGGGTGCGATGCTGCGCGGGTCGATCACCTGCGCCTGTGGCAGCTGCTGCTGCAAGGATTCACGGCGCAAGGGGTTGGTCTCGGCCACGGTCAGGCGGTGGCAGCCATAGTGGCGCATCATGAGCGCGGCGAGCATGCCAATGGCCCCACCCCCGATCACCAGGGCCCGGCTCTCGGGCAAGGGGCGCGCCATCACGCGCATGCTCAGGTTGAGTGCGTGCAGCGCGGTGGCAGCAGGCTCGGTGAGCGCGGCGGTGACGGCCGACATGTCCTGCGGAATGTCCACCAGCGAGGCGGCTGGAATCGACATGTACTGGGCATACGCGCCGGGGCGGGTCATGCCCACCATGGTGCGGTTGCTGCACAGGTTGTTGCGCCCCTGCACGCAGTAGTCGCAATAGCCGCAAGTGATGAGCGGATTGCCCGTGACGCGCCGCCCTTTGGGCACGCGCGCCGAAGCCGTCTCCACCACCGTGCCACAAAACTCGTGGCCCATGACCAAGCCGGGCAAGCGGCGCGGGTCGTGGCCGTGGTAGGCGTGCATGTCCGAGCCGCAAATGCCCACGGCATCGATGCGCAAGACCACTTCTTCGGGCGCGAGCGTGGGCTCGGGTTGATCCTGCCACTGCACTTCATTGGGTTGGGTATAGACCAAGGCTTTCATGTGTCGTTCCCTTCAGGGGTCTGGGGTTGGGAGGTTCGCGCCTCGCGGGGCTCACTTGGCGGAGAAGCCGCCATCGAGCATGATGGTCTGCCCCGTCAGGTAGGCCGAGGCTGGGCTGGCGAGAAAAACCGTCAAGCCGTCAAAGTCCTGCATCTCGCCATTGCGGCCGAGGCAGGTTTGACGCGCGTTGGCCGCAGCGAGCTCGGGGTTGCCAAACACCGGTGCGGTGAGCGCGGTGGGGAAGAATCCCGGGCCGATGGCGTTGCTGGTGATGCCATCGGGCCCCAGCGCCTGCGCCAGCGCGCGGGCGAGCTGCACCACCCCACCCTTGGCCGCGCCATAAGGCGCGCTGTTGGCAAAGGCGCGGTAGCTCTGCAAAGAGGCGATGTGAATGAGGCGGCCATAGCCGCGCGTGCGCATGCCCGGGGCGAGCGTTTGCGCCAAAAACATGGGCGCTTGCAAATGCACCGTGAGTTGCGTCTGCCAAGTGGCGGGGCTCACCTGCTCAAACGGCTCGCGCAAATTGACGCCGGCAGCGTTGACCAAAATGTCGTAGGGCGCCAGGGTGCGCAAGGCCGCACAGGCGGCCTCGATGCCCTGGGGGTCGGAGAGGTCGTGCGCCAGGGTGTGCGAGACTGTGACGCCCAGTGCTGTCAAATCCGCCGCAGCCTGTTGCAAACCCTTGGCTTGGCGCGAGAGCAAACTCACCTCGGCCCCGGCCTGCCCCAGGGCGCGGGCCATGGCCAGGCCAATGCCCGAGCTTCCGCCCGTCACCAGGGCACGCCGCCCCCGCAGGTCAAAACCTGCGAGTGCCGCCGGCAGGGCTTGGGTGGGCGTGGCCATCAGACCTTCACCGGTTCGCCCAGCTCAAACGCTTCGCCGGGGAAGTACTTGCGCAGGCGGTCGTCGGCGGTGCGCGCGTGCGCCTCCATGCCCTCGATGCGCGAGATGCGTGCGGTCACGAGGCCGATGTCGCGCGCAGCGGCGCGGTTCATTTGCTGCCAGGTCAAGGTCTTCATGAACTTGTGCACCGAGAGACCGCCCGAGTAACGCGCCGCTCCCTTGGTGGGCAAGACATGGTTGGGGCCACTGCACTTGTCGCCGTAGGCCACCGTGGTCTCCTCGCCCAAAAAGAGCGAGCCGTAGCAGGTGAGGTTTTGCAGCCACCAGTCGAGGTCTTGCGCGTGCACCTCGAGGTGCTCGCTGGCGTAGCGGTCGGAGATCTCGACCACCTCCTCGCGGCTGTCGCACACAATGACTTCGCCGTAATCGCGCCAGGCCGCGCCCGCCGCGTCGCGCGCGGTGGGCGGCAAGTCGGCAATGAGGGCGGGAATGCGGTTCATCACATCGCGCGCCAGGGTCTCACTGGTCGTGAACAGCCAGGCGGGCGATTCGTGGCCGTGCTCGGCTTGGCCCACCAGGTCACTCGCGACCATGGCCGCGTCAGCGCTGTCATCGGCAATCACGGCCACTTCGGAGGGGCCGGCAAAGACATCGATGCCCACCTTGCCAAAGAGGCTGCGCTTGGCCTCGGCCACGAACTTATTGCCCGGGCCCACGATGACGTCGGCCGATTTGCCGGTGAACAAGCCATAGGCCATGGTGGCAATGGCTTGCACGCCGCCCAAGGTCATGATGACGTGCGCCCCCGCCTTCTGGAAGGCGTACATGAGGTAGGGGTGCATGGGCCCGCCACGAAATGGGCCGGAGCAGGCCATGATGGTTTTGACGCCGGCTGCACGCGCGGTGGCCACCCCCATGTAGGCGCTGGCGATGTGGGCATAACGACCGGCCGGCGCGTAGCAACCGGCGACGTTGACGGGGAGCACGCGCTGGCCCGCCATCACGCCGGGGTGGAGTTCGACTTTGAATTCTTGGAGGGATTCGCGCTGCGCACAGGCGAATTGATAGACCTGGTCGATGGCGAAATCGATGTCGCGGCGAATGTCCGCAGGCACGGCGTTGGCGTTGGCTTGCAACTGCTCTGGCGTGACGATGAAATCGCCCTCCCAGTGATCGAGCTCGCGCGCGTAGCGGCGGACCGCCTCTTCGCCGTGCTCCGCGATGTCGGCGAGCATTTTGCTCACCACCGTCTGCGCCGTTTGGGTTTCCGTCTCAGGCGTTTTATCGGCTTTTTTCAGGTAACGAATGGCCATGGAAGATCTCTCTCAAACAGGTCTAGCCACCGGGCCCCCGAGGGGCCCGGGCTAGAGAGGGGGCGTGGATATCAGTTCTTGCGGTTGGCGAACTCGCGCAACTTCGGATCTGCCTGCACGAGGTTGAGGAACTCGTCGGTCACGAAATCACGCACGGCGGGGACTTGTTGCACCGCACCGGTCTCACGAATGAAGTTCGAGAGGCTGGTGAACCAACCGTCGACTTGGGAGTCGGCGTTGTTGTTACGACGCATCATGTTGAGCTGTTGCTCGAGCGTGAAGGTCGGACGGGTGTCGAACTCTTTGTTCATGGCGCTGTCGCTGATGGTGACCCCGCCCTTGGCGTAGAAGTCCTTCATCATGCCCAGGGCTTCCTTGCGGTTGGCGTTGGCCCAGCTTTGGGCGCGCAGGAAGACCGCGAGGAAGCGGGCCACGGCTTGGGGGTTCTCTTTGGCGAAGTCACCCCGAGCAATGAGGGCACCGGGCACGATGGCGCCGCTGTCCTTGCCGTTGCAGAGCATCTTGGCGCCGGACTTCTCCTCCACCGTGTAGGTGTTGGGCGCCCACATGCCGGCCCAGTCGGAGTTGTTGGAGGCGATGGCGGAGATGATCTCGGCCTGGCCCATGTTCTTCATGATCACGTCGCTCTTTTTCAGGCCGTACTTGCGCAGGCAAGACTGCACGGCGTAATCGGCGGTGGAGTTTTGCGTGAGGGTGATGGTCTTGCCCCGCAGTGCTTCCGTGGGGTTCTTGGCGAACTCGGCGGCACCGGCGGCGCTGGCCATCAAGCCGTTGCCGGCCGACTCGTCGTTGGAGATGCCAATGGTCTTGATGCCAAAGCGCACATGGCCGAGCACCGCAGGCACGGAGCCGGTTCCGCCCACATCCCAGGATTTCGCCGCGGCGGCGGCAATTTGCGGCACACCTGCGGGGAAGGTGCTGAACTCTGGCGCCAGACCCACTTCCTTCCACCAGCCTTTTTCCGTCGCCACGTGGAACGGCAAAGCCCAATAGAGCGAGGGCTGATAGCTCACCTTGATGGGGGTGAGCGCCTGGGCTTGCGCCGCAGGCAGGATCTGGGTCGAGAGCACGAGCGCCGTCAGGGCGGCGAGGGTCAGGCGTTTTTTCATGCGAGAGTCTCCTTGGTGTGGGTGAGTCAATGATCCGAGTCGCCGTGTTCCTGACGCAGCGACTTCCAGATGTGGGTGCGCAGATGCACGAAGCTGGCCTCGTCCATCACATCCTCAATGGTGGAGTGACGATCCCAGCGTTCCTGCTCGCGAATGGCGCGAACATCGATGATCTCTTTCACCCGCCCGGGACGGCTGGTCATGATGACCACCCGATCGGCCAGGTAGACCGCCTCCTCCACCGCGTGGGTGATGAAGAGCACGGTGCGGGGGTTTTTGCGAGCCAAGCGAACCAGTTCTTCCTGCATCACGACGCGGGTTTGGGCGTCGAGCGCGCCAAAGGGCTCGTCCATGAGCAAGACCTGGGGCTCCAAGGCATAGGCCCGCGCGATGGCCACGCGCTGCTGCATGCCGCCCGAGAGTTGGTGCGGGTAGGCGGTTTCATAACCGACCAAATTCATGAGTTGAATGTAGTGCTTGACCGTGCGCTCGATCTCGGCTGCAGGCGTGCCGCGCTGGCGAAGGCCGAATGCGATGTTCTCGTGCACGTTTTTCCAAGGAAAGAGCGCGAACTGCTGAAACACCACCGCCCGCTCGGGGCCGGGGCGGGTGACTTCCTGCCCCGCCACCTTCACCGAACCCGAACTCGGGAACTCCAGGCCCGCGACCATGCGCATGCAGGTGGTTTTGCCGCAACCCGAGGGCCCCACGATGGCCACGAACTCTTTGTCGGCCACTTGCAGGTTGATCTGGTCGAGGGTGAGGAAATCTTGACCATCGCGCTTGAAAACGCGGGAGACTTGTTGAAACTCAATGGTGCTCATGGTGTGTGCTTATTCGGGATCAGCCGGGTTGGCGGTGACGCAACAAGAACGCTTCGATGCGACGCAAAACAATGTCGATCAGCGCGCCGACCGCACCGATGGAGAGCATGCCGGCCATGACGATGTCGGTGGCAATGGCGCTCTGGCCTTTGACGATCAAATACCCCATGCCCCCGCTCGCCACAATCAGCTCGGCCCCCACCAAGGAGAGCCAGCCCAGACCCGCGCCAATGCGCAAGCCCGCGATGATTGAGGGCACACACGCAGGGAAGACGACTTGGGTGAACATGGACCAAGGCCGCACGCCCAGCATTTCGGCGGCCTCAATAAAGCGCGGTTCGATGCCGCGCGCGCCGCGATAGGCGTTGATCAGGCAAGGCGGAAAAGCGCCCGTGAAGATGATGAGGATCGGCCCCCCGATGCCCGTGCCAAACCACAGCGCGGCAAACGGCACCCAGGCCACCGGGGCGACAAAGCGCACGGCGTCGAACAGGGGCGAGACCAAGCGGTCGAGCCAGCGAATGCGCCCCATCATCAATCCCAGGGGCACGCCAATGGCGGCCGCGAGGAAAAAGCCCCAACCGTAGCGCTTGAGGCTCGACTGCAGGTGCTCGCCCAGGCGCAAGCCCGCAAAGGGTTCAAACAACAATTGCCAGCCGCGCAGCACAACCTCGTGCGGCATGGGCAAGAAACGCGCGGGGGTCAGGCCCAACACGCCGGCCAAGTACCACACCCCCATGAACGTGGCAAAACCCGCCACGGTGTAGAGGCGCAATTGTGCGGGGCTGGCTTGGCGCGCGCTCATGAGTTCTCCCGTGTGGGGCGCCAGCGCAAGGCCCGGGCTTCGAGCAGGCCCAGCAAGGCTGTGGTGCTGGCCCCGCAAATGCCCACCCAAATCATGGCGACCATGATCATGGCGGGGAAGATGTCTTGCGCGGCTTGGTTGAGAATGCTGCCCAGGCCATAGGTCGCGCCAATGAGCTCTGCGGCCACCAAGGTGGTCCAACTCGCCTGCAAGGACAGCCGCAGGCCCGTGAAGATCATGGGCAAGCTGCCCGGAATGAGCACCTCGCGCACCAGCGCCCAGCCGCGCACCCCGAGCATTTGCGCAGCCTCGCGCAAATGCGGCTCGATTTGGCGCACCCCGGTGAAGGTGTTGATGAGCGAGGGCACGAAGGCCGCCACCAGAATCACGAGAATCTTGGCGCCATCGCCCAAGCCCAACCAAACGATCGCCAGGGGAATCCAGGCCAGCGGCGGAATCGGACGCAAGAGCAAGAAGGCGGGGTTGACGAAAGCCTCAGCGCGGCGCGAGTAGCCCATCCACAGCCCCAGCGACACGCCCAGAATCACCGCCACGGCAAAGCCCATGGCCACCAAGCGCAAGCTGTGCAGCACGTGCTTGAAGAGCACCCCGTTGCTATAGCCCTCTTGGTGAATAAAGCGCAAGGCATCGAGCACCTCGGGCGGCGTGGGGAAACGCGTGGGGGCGATCCAACCCCATTTGACCGTGGCGAGCCACCACAGCACCACCGCTCCAAGCAAGGTGCACAGCGTCCAAATGGCGCCTGACCAGGGATTTGCGGTACGGGGATGAGCCATGAAAATTCGAAAAATGCCAGATTTAATGAAAGCGCTTACATTCATTTTGGCGACAATCGGGGTACCCGTCAACGCATTCAAACTAGGGGAAAACACCGGTTTGAGTGCCTTCGGCGGGTATGCCATCCTGCAACTGATTCCGTAAGCGTTTTCATTCCAAGCCTTCATGCCCCCGCAGCGTTCCAAGATCGAAGATGTGGCCCGACTCGCCGGGGTCTCCACGGCCACTGTCTCGCGGGTGCTCTCGCGGCCGGCCTTGGTCAAGCCCGACACGCGCGAGCGCGTGCACCGCGCGGTGCAGGCACTGGACTACTTGCCCTCCGCCAGCGCGCAAGCCCTCGCTTCGGGCCGCACCCACAGCGTGGGCTATGTGGTGCCGACGCTGGACCACACCATCTTCTCCAAGAGCACACACGCCATGCAACAAGTGCTCGCGCAAGCGGGCATTCAGTTACTGGTCGCCAGCCACCAGTACGACTGGCAGGCCGAATACGACATCGTCATGCGCTTGCAGCAGCGGCGCGTCGATGCCCTGGTGCTCGTGGGCACGGACCACAGCCCTGCCCTCTGGCGCAAACTCAAGGCATGGCCCCACCCGGTTTTTCTCACCTGGTCGTGCGACCCGCGCTTTCCGAGCATTGGCTTTGACAACCACCGCATTGGCTACGAAGCCGCGCAGTATTTGGTCTCGCTGGGCCACCGCGAGATCGCGGTGGTCACCGGCCACACCGCCACGAATGACCGCGCCCGCGCGCGTCTGACGGGCTTTCGCGAGGGTTTGGCCGCGCACGGCATCAAGCTGCCGCCCCAGCGCGTGAGCGAACAGGATTTCACGTTTGAGGGCGGCGCGGCCGGTTTACACAACGCGCTCGCGGGCAAGCGTCGGCCCACGGCCATCTTCTGCGGCGTGGACGTGCTCGCCGCGGGGGTGGTGTTTGAAGCCCAACGCCTGGGCCTGGGCGTGCCCGACGAGCTCTCGGTGATGGGGGTGGACAACCAAGAGATTGCCGCCGCCATCGTGCCCTCGCTCACCACGCTGGGCCTGGCCACCGCCGACTTGGGCGTGGTCGCGGCGCACCAGGTGATTCAGGCCATCGCCGGCAAACCCGTGCCCCATCAGTCGCTGCTCACGATGGAGCTCATCGTGCGCGAGAGCACGGCAGCGCTCAAGCCAAAGCCTTAACTCAAAAACCCCATGCGCGAGCGCCCCTGGCTGCTGTTGGGGAGGTCTTGCACGCGCACGGCGTGGCGGTGATCCAGGCGCGCGTTGCCAAAAGCCGTCATCCAGGCGCGGCGCATCTCGCGCGGGGGCAGATCCAGAAATGAGTCGAGCACATCGGCCTCGGGTTCGGGCTCGAAGTGCTGGCCCCAATCGTGCGCGGCGCGAATGGAGTGGTACAGACGCAGGGCAATTTTGCGCGCGGCCTCGGCGTCTGGCGCCTCAATCTCAAACACATTCATGCGGTTGAGGATGGGGTCGGGAATGCTGCGCTCGTCGTTGGCGGTCAACACCCAAATGACTTGGCTCGCGTCAATGCCGACCTCGGCAAACTCGTCCACAAAGCGCTGCGCGGTGTCGTGTTCGAGCAGGCTGTAGAGCGCGCCCAAGGGGTCGTACTGGGCCTCGTTGCTGGCCTTGTCCACTTCATCGACCACGATCACTGGGTTGGCGTATTGGCCATCGACGATGGCTTCAAACACCTTGCCGGGGCGCGCACCCTTCCATTGGGAGGACGAGCCCGAGAGCAACCAGCCCGCGGTCATGGAGCTCATGGGCACGAGGGTCATGCCCGTGCCCAGCAGCTTGGCGATCTCGTGCGCGAAGTGGGTTTTGCCAACGCCCGGTGGCCCGAGCAAGAGCATGGGGGTGATCTCGAGGTGATCATGGCTGTCTTGGCTCAGCGCCAGATTGCGGCGCAACTCATCGAGTGGGCCGCCAAAGTTGGGCAAGGCGTCGTAGAGGTCGGCCATGTCCGGAATGCCCGAGGGCTTGACCGAGAAACGCTCGGGCCCGGATTCGAGCATGCGCTCGTAGGTGTTGCAAAGGGTGTCGTGCTCGCGCGCGTTGTTGCGGTCACGCAGCTTCTTGAGCTTGCGCTCGACTTCGCCAGGGTCAAAGACCGAGTGCAGCTGCGCGATGGGCAGACGGATCGAGGGCTGTGGAACCAGACTTTGGGAGGACATGGGCAAATCTCCGAAATCGACGTCCTGATGTCTGGTTCCAAAGCATAAAGGATGCCCGCGCGTTCGTCAAAACACCCGACACCCGCGGTGTGGTCAAACGGCCTCGGGGCGATCGCCCTCCACATGGTGCACCAGACGGCCAATGCCCTCGATCTCGGTCACCACGGTGTCGCCCGCTTGCACATTGGCCAGGCCCTCGGGCGTGCCGGTGAGGATGACATCCCCCGGCCCGAGCGTCATGAAGCTGCTCAAGTACTCGATGAGCGAGGCCACATCAAAAATCATGTCGCGCGTGTGGCCGTCTTGTGTGCATTGCCCATTGACATGGGTGGTCAGGTGCAGCTGCTGCGGGTCGTCGATGTCACGCGCATCCACCAGCCACGGGCCGATGGGGGTGCAGGTGTCGCGACTCTTGACCGGGAAATTGGGTCGGTAATAGTTTTCCAAAAAATTGCGGATGGCGTAGTCGTTGGCGACGGTGTAGCCCGCAACATGGTCGAGCGCCTTGGCGCGCTTGACGCGCTGCGTCTCGCGCCCGATGACGACCGCCAGTTCGCACTCGTAGTGCATGAAGTCCGCGTCCGCAGGACGGCGGGTGACGCCCAAGTGCCCCATGAGGCTGTTGCGGCCTTTGAGGAAGACCAGCGGCTCGCTGGGGGGTTTGAAGGCCAGCTCTTTGGCGTGATCGGCATAGTTGAGGGCCAGCGCAAAAATGGTGCGAGCCTCAAAGGGGGGGAGCCAGACCACGTCTTGCTCGCCCACCACGCGGCCATTGTCCAGCACCAAGCGGTTGGGCTCGGCATGTGGGCGGGCGCGGTGAATTTGCCCGGCGTGGGCGACGCGTGCGGTTTTCATGCGAGCTCTCCTGACACCACATGGGCGTGGAGTTCACCCAAACCGGTTGCGCACACGCGCACTTGCTGGCCGGCCTTGGCACGCGCGGCATCGGCCGCAGTGCCACAGAGCAGCACATCGCCCGCGCTGAGCGTCATGAACTCGGTGATGTCCGTGATGAGTTGGGGCAAGGGGCGCACCCAATCGCCCACGCGCAAAGTGGCCGCGCGTGCACCGTCCACCCAGGTCTCGAGGTCGAGTTGGGCCACGGCGTCGAGATGGGCCATGGGCACGACTTGCGGGCCCATCGGGCAATAACCATCGCGGGCGTTGAATTTGAGGGGTGGGCGGTAAATGCTCTCGTGCGGCAGATGGGCGTCGATCACCAAGGTGTAGCCAGCCACGCAGTCGAGGGCCTCCTCGGGCGTCACGCGCTGCGCGGTGCGTCCGATCACCACCCCCAGACAGGCGCCAATGACGATCTCGCTCGCGCCCTCAGGTAAAAGCAGCGCCGCGCCCGTACTCGCCCAGGTGTTGGCGGGCTTGAGGTAGAGCACGGGGCGCTTGGGCGGCGCTTTGTAGGGGTCGCTGTTCATGGCGGGCTGCCATTGCGCCCAGGCCGAGCGGTGGTTGAGCAGCACGCCCACCACACTGGCGGGCGTACCAAGACGGGGCAAAGTGGGAATCCAAGCAGTCATGGGTGTTTGGGGAAACCAAAGAGTTGGGTGGGATTGTCAACCAGGATGCGTTGCCGCGTGGCGGCGTCGGGCGCGTAGCGGTAGAGCAGTTCGAGCAAATCGGCATCGTTGGGAGGGGCTTGGCGCGAGACCGGATGGGGCCAGTCCGAGGCCCAGACCACGCGATCGGGTGCGGCCTCGATGTAGGCCTGCGCAATGGGCACCACGTCGTCCCAAGGCGGGCCTTGGGTGGAGATTTTTTCGCCCAAGGACAGCATGACCCAGTAGTTGCCCCGGCGCAGCAAATCGAGCACGCACTGCACGTTGGGGTCTTGGAGGCCCAGGCGGGCGTCGGGCCGGCCCATGTGATCGATCAACACGGGCACATCGACGTTGGCGATGTGCGCCAGGCTCTCCAGAATGCCCGATTGCTCGGGCTGCACTTTCATGTACCAGCCCAAGGCCCGCATGCGGTCGAGTGCTTTGCGCATGGCCTCGGGCGACAAAACGGCGTTCAAGGCCTTGCGAAAGGAAAACCGTGCCCCCCGCACCCCGGCTTCATGCAGGGTTTCGAGGTAGGCGTCGTCGCGCTCTTCAAACACCAGCGCATTGGCGCAGGCCATGTAATTGGGGCCGAGGGCGGCGAGTGCGTCGAGCACCACTTGATGGTCGGCGCCATAGGTGGTGGTCTGCACAATCACGCCGCGTGAGATGCCCAGGGTGCGGTGCATGTGCTGCAAGCGCTCCCAAGTGGCACTGGGCATTTCATAAGCGGCCCCGGGGCGCACCGGGTAGCGCTCGCGCGGCCCGAGCACATGGAACTGGCTGTCGATCGTGCCCGCTGGGGGCCGCTCGCGGGGCGGGCGTGGGTCGGGGTGAAAGGGGTGATAGTCACTCATGCGCGGGGCCTCAACGTGCCTCGGCGTAAGCCGTGAAATCGCACTGCACGAGCACGCCCGGCCCCAAGGCCGCGTCGAGCGTGTGGCGCGCCGGGCGCGATTCGGGATCGGGGAACAGGGCGGTCCAGCGCTCGTTGAGGGCTTTGCGCTGGGTGCGATCGGTCATCCACACCGTGACCTTGACCACGTCTTCGAGGGTGCAGCCACTGGCCTCAACGATGCTCTCCAGGTGATCAAACATGTGTTGCACCTGGGCGTTGAGCTCTGGGGGCGGTTTGCCCGTGGCCGGATCAAACCCAATGATCACGCCCGACATCACCAACGGCCCCACGCGGGCCGCGGCGGGAATGGGGTTTTGGTGGCCGAAGCCGGCCACATACACACTCTTGCGCTTGGCCATGGCTTAGTCGGCTTTGATGTTGGCCGCGCGAATGATGGGCAGCCACAGCGCCTCTTCCTTGCGCAGGTACTCGGTGAACTCGGCAGGGGTCATGGCCTGGGCCTGGGTTCCGGCCGCTTCAAAGCGTTCCACCACGGCGCGCTCCCCCAGCACTTGCGCGGTGGCTTGCGCGAGACGGTCCACCACGGCCTTGGGCGTGGCCGCGGGCACAAACATGCCGGTGAAGGTGGTGCCGCCCATGCCGGGGTAGCCCGCTTCGTCCATGGTGGGCACATCGGGCAGCGCGGGAATGCGCTTGCTGGAGGTCACCGCCAAGCCGCGCAGCTTGCCTTGGCGGATGTGTTGTTGCGCGACGGTGAGTTGGTCGAAATTGAATTGCACCTGTCCGCCCAGCAGATCCGTGGTGGCGGGGGCGTTGCCCTTGTAGTGAATGGTGGTCCACTTCGCGCCCGTGCGGGTTTGCAGCAGCTCACTCAAGAGGTGGTTGGTCGTGCCCGCGCCCGGTGAGGCCATGTTGATGGCACCGGGCTGCGCCTTGGCCGCTTCGACCAACTCACGCATGCTGCGGTAAGGAGTGGAGGGGTGCACCTGCAAAACCAGCGGCGTCATGGAGACCGACGTCACGGCCGCGAAATCCTTGGCCCAGTAATACGGCGAGCGCCCGAAGATGACGGGGCTAAAGAGCACGGGGCCGTTGGCTGCAAAGAAAACCGTGTGACCATCCGGCGCGGATTTGGCCACAAACTCGCCCGCGATCATGCCGCCCGCGCCCGCTTTGTTCTCCACCACCACGGTTTGCTTGAGTTGCTTGGCCAACTCACCGGCCACGATGCGCGCGGCAATGTCGACATTGCCGCCGGGTGGATAAGGCACCACCAGCGTGACCGTTTTTTGCGGCCACTCCTGCGCCGACACCATACCGGCCCACAACGCCATGGCGATCACCAGCCTACGTTTCATCTTTGTCTCCTTCGTGTGTTGGGTTTTCCTGAAGCTGGACTTTAGGGCCTGTGGCATGATGCTGGCAAGAAAAATTCCCAAAAAAAGTCCACAATATGGACTCTCGGTTTTGGCCTTACACCCCCTCCCTCACCAGCGAACACCCCCACCATGCATCAAGTGAACTTGCGCGAGCTCTCTGCCGACGAAACCTACAAACTGCTCACCGGCGTGGTGGTGCCCCGCCCCATCGCTTGGATCACGACCCAATCCGCCGCAGGCGTGGTCAACCTCGCCCCCTTTAGCTGCTACACCGTGGTCTCCACCCAACCGCCGCTCTTGGGCATCAACATGGGGCGCAAAGCCGGCGAGCGCAAGGACACCGCGCGCAACGCCTTGGCCCGTGGCGAGTTTGTCGTCAACATTGGCAACGAAGACATGGTGGAGGCCATTCACCACAGCGCCATTGAATATCCTCCCGAGGTGAGCGAGGTCGAGACCCTCGGGCTGCGCCTCGCCCCGAGCGTGGCAATTGCCACGCCACGCTTGGCCGATGTCCCCATCAGCCTGGAGTGCCGGCTGCACCAAGTCATCCCCTTTGGCGACACGGGCGCCGAGTTCGTGGTGGGCGAAGTGCTGCACCTGCATGCAGACCCTGCCGTGATGAACGGCCCGCGCATTGATTCGCAACGCTTGCGTCCGGTCTGTCGCTTGGGCGGTCCGCTCTACGGCACGCTGGGCAAACTCATCACCCAGCCGCCCATTGCCCAAACGCCCAAGTCCGTGCTGCCCAAACCATGAGTGCTGGTCTTGCCCCGCACGACGCGCCTGAGGGCGCGCAGGCCATTCGCCGGGCCATGCGCATTCTGCGCGCGGTGGTGGCGAGCCAGGATGGCGGCGCGCGTTTGGTGGATTTGGTGAGCGCCACCGAGCTCAGCCGCCCCACCGTGCACCGTATCCTGCAAGTGCTGATGCACGAGGGCGCCGTGGAGCAAGACCCAAGCACCCGGCGCTACTTTGCCGGGCCGGAGATTGCCCTCATGGGGCTCGCCCGCGGCCGGCGCTTTCCGCTCTTGGGCATCGCGCAGCCCAACCTGCGCCGCGTGAGTGAGGCCTTGGGGGATACGGTGTTTTTGAGTGTGCGACGCGGCCACGACTCCATTGCCATCGAGCGACTCACGGGCAGCTACCCCCTCCAGGTGTTGGCCATTGCGGTGGGCGCACGCCGCCCCTTGGGCAGCGGGGTCTCGGGCGTAGCCATGCTCTCGGCGCTCGCAAGCGAAGACGCGCGCGACTTGCTCGCGGCCAACGCCACGCGCTTGCGCCTGCTGGGCATTGCCACCACCCGCGTGCAAGCCGAGGTCGCGCTCGCGCGCCGCTTGGGCTATGCCTTCAAGCCGCAGGGGGTGGTGCCCGGCACGAGCGCGGTGTCGGTGCCCATTGCTTTGGGCGACGGTGCGGCGCAAGCGGCCCTCAGCGTGGCCGCCGTGAGCGCGCGCTTGACGCGCGAGCGCTTGGGCGAGGTCGTGCCCTTCTTGCAAGCCCAGGCCGCAGACATCGCGCAACGCTGGCAGCGCAGCCATCGGAGCGCGCGCGCCGTGGCCGCTTGAACACGCTCCACTGGCGCACCGCTTGGCGCGCCGATGTGCAGGTGCCCTGCCCTAGCCGCCCAACACCACGCTCACCCCACCATCCACCGCCAGCCACTGCCCAGTGATGTGTTTGCCCGCCGCGCTGGCGTACAAGAGGGCGAGGCCTTTGAGGTCTTCGTCGTCGCCCAAGCGGCGCAGAGGGGCTTGCGCCACCAAGCGGGCTTCGCCCAAATGCGCCAGGGTGCCCTGCGTCATCTTGCTGGGAAAAAAGCCCGGACAGATGGCGTTGACGCGAATGCCGTGCACACCCCACTCGGCCGCCAGCGCGCGGGTGAAATTGATCACCGCGCCTTTGGACGTGTTGTAGGCGATGGTCTTCATCTCGCTGGGGTTGCCCCCAAGGCCCGCGATGGAGGCCACATTGATGATGCTGCCCGCGTGCCTGGGGATCATGCACTCACGTGCCACCCATTGGCTGAGCAAAAAGTAGCCCCGCACGTTGAGGTTCATCACCTTGTCCCAGGCCTCGGTGGTGTGGGACTCGGCCGGCGCGCCCCAGGCCGCACCTGCGTTGTTGACCAAGATGTCAATGTGCCCCAAATGCGCGAGCGCTGCCGCGCCCAGGCGGTGCAACTGCTCTTCTTGGGCGCAGTCGGCAGCAATGCCGTGCGCGTCGATGCCTTGGGCCCGCAAACGCGCCACACCCTGCGCCAGCTCGTCGGCTTTACGCGAGGAGAGCACCAAGCGTGCCCCCGCCTCACCCAAGGCCTGTGCAATCTGCCAACCCAAACCACGCGAGCCGCCCGTCACCAAGGCGGTTTGGCCATGGAGGTCAAAGAGTTGTTGCACGGAGCGCATGGCGAGGCCTTTCGAATCGGTGGGTTCCAAGGGACGATTGTTGGGCAGATGGCGTACGGCGCCTCAAGGGGTTATCCCTGTGCCCCGCGGCGCGCAGGCCCCACGCGCCGCATGCGCGAGCGAGATCAGTGCGAGACGATCAAGCGACAGGGCGCGTTGATTTTCTTTTTCTCACGAATTTCTTCGCAGTAGCGCATGGAGCGGCGCTCGCCTTCGGCCGACATTTTGATGAACACCGAGCACCGAAACGCGATCTTGTCGCCATCGGTGGCGCTGTCCCAAGCGGTGGCGCAGTGGCTGTTCTCGGTGAAGTTGGGCTCCTCGCGCTTGTAGAGCGCCAAGATGGCTTGCGGCAAGTCGCTCACCTTGACCGTGGGGTAACGCGAATCCGCGCTGGCGGGAGTGATGTGCAAACACAGCCAGCCAAGGGCGGCCAAAAACACGGGCAACTTCATGCGAACGATCCTAGGTGACAACACAGGTTTGACGAATACAGAAATGATCGTAATATGAAACACATTCGTCAACCCTTATTATCAAGGAATTGGCTCGCATGAACAAAAACTCCCCTCCCCCGCGCAAAACCCCACGTCGCCTGGCCCTCATGGCCTTGGGCAGTTTGGCCTTGGCCTGTGCCTCGCCCCACTTGCATGCGCAAGCCTGGCCCAACAAGCCCATCAAGCTGATCGTGGGCTTTCCCCCTGGGGGCGGCATTGACGCGGTGGCGCGCAACCTGCAGCCGGGCTTGCAGCAAGCGCTGGGGCAATCGGTGGTCATTGAATACAAGCCCGGAGCGGGTGGCGTGCTCGCGGCAGCTGAACTCACGCGCGCCGCGCCCGATGGCTACACCTTGCTCGTGGCCAACATCGGCCCCTTCGTGCTCGCGCCCAGCATGATGGCCAAACGCCCCTACGACCCGCAGAAGGATTTCACCTACATCCATCAAACCTCCGGCTCTGGCTTCATTGCCGCAGTGCCGGCCAACCATCCCGCCAAAACCCTCACCGAGTTCGTGGCCTGGGCCAAGGCGAATTCGCAAACCGCCAACTACGCCTCCGGCGGCGCGGGCTCCATCACCCACCTCAATGGCGAGCTGCTCAACCACGTGGCGGGCACCAAGCTCGTGCACATTCCCTACAAAGGCTCGGCCCCCGCCGTGCAAGACCTCATTGGGGGCCAAACGCATTTGTTGGTCGATGTCGCCACCGTGCTGCAACCCCAAATTCAAGGCGGGCGCTTGCGCGCGCTTTATGTGACCGAAGCCCAGCGCATGGCCGCCCTCCCCCAAGTGCCCACCGCCCGCGAAGCCGGCTTCCCCGGCTTGGAGGCCTCTGGCTGGCAAGGCATCGTGGGGCCCGCGGGCATGCCGCGTGACATCGTGATGCGCGTCTCCCAAGCCCTGCGCGAGACGCTCGCCAAGGAAGACGTGCGCCAAAAATTCAGCGCCACCGGCAGCGCCGTGCTCGATCGCGGCCCTGACGATTTCACCGCCTTTGTGGGCGCCGAAATCCAGCGCTGGACCCCCGTCATCCAGGCCTCGGGGGCGAAGCTCGATTGAGGGTGGGTGGGGGGCTAGTGCTGGAGATGCCTTGAGGCGTCTTGCACGGGGCTCCCCCGAATCGAGGCCAGCGTGCTGCGCATCTTGAAGCGCCCTCACCTTCTTTCATGCGCTTCCAACACGGAAGGCTCGCTCGCACGAGCAGCCGAGTTGCAGGGTGAGTGGGCACCAAGCTTGGCTTGCTAATATGCTTGCATGCTGACCCTAAATCAAATTCCTGGGCCCCTTGCTTTTCTGGGCCTGCTCATTGCCTCCAATGTCTTCATGACCTTCGCCTGGTATGCCCACCTCAAGAACCTGGCGAGCGCGCCTTGGTGGATGGCGGTCTTGGTGAGTTGGTTCATCGCCCTCTTTGAGTACACCCTGCAAGTGCCGGCCAATCGGATTGGCTTTGAGCACTTCTCACTCGGGCAACTCAAGATTGCGCAGGAAGTCATCACCCTGGGCGTGTTCATTCCCTTCGCCGTGCTCTACATGGGCGAGCCCTTGAAGCTCGACTACCTCTGGGCGGGCTTGTGTTTGTTGGGCGCGGTGTATTTCATGTTCCGGGGATGAGGGCGGCATCCCCGCCACGCGGATGGCCAAAGGAGAGCCCCGCCCCCCTGGGTGCCCAATGATCCTTAGGCGTCCGAGGATGACTCTGGCGTGAAACGCAACTGGGTGCGGCCATCGTGCACCACCGTCTCCAGAAACATGGCGTAGGGTCGCACCCACATGCCCACCGCTTTGTCCAGGGGCCGGTAGAGCACCATGGGCTCCAAGGATTCGCTGTGGCGCACCACGCCCAACACCTCGTAGCGTCCGCCCTTGTAATGCCGGTAGCGCCCAAGGGCAATGGTGGGCAGCGGCTGTAGATCTTCACTCATGTGGGCAATGTAAGCGATTGGC
>JACCDW011809543.1_pt1 | contig 20183 bp, 7 predicted proteins | sample 7449781 | NCBI WGS metagenome assembly JACCDW01 (sample SAMN15323449, study PRJNA562643) | freshwater metagenome | isolation source: river surface water | place: USA:Blue River Watershed | collected 2017-08-18
CATGATTGGGTTGCCAATAGAATTGCTCTTATTAGAAGCAAAGACCGTATCAATCCTAATAAGTCAAATGATATAACTCTTCTTACACAATTAGGACCAATAGATGCTTTTGCTTCTGAAATAATTCAAAAAAGACAAAAGATAAATAACCTATACGGAAAATATTATTCTTTAAATGTTATCATAGAAGATGTACAGCGTAAAAAGTTATTACTTCAAACTTTGGCTAAGCTTGTACCTAATCTTAATGTGTATTTGAATAATGGTATGTCTGTAGTTGATTTACTCAGAATGCCTGGTGGTTTGATGGCTACCATAAGAAATATTTACGATACCCAAACAAAGATAGTCAATGATCTTTTAAGAGAACTTGCAAAATGGAGAAATTACAAAGGTAAGCCTGAACTAAAGATACCATTCAAAGAATTGCAAAAGTTAAGTAAACCTAAGCCAGTAAAACCAACTGAAGATTTATCTGGTGAAGGAACTGTTTCACAAGGCCCAGATGGTTCTTATATTAGCGAACTTCCAATAGCTGAAGATTTCAATAGAAACCCTATTTATGCTTTCAACAATCTTATTTTTGAGAAAAGAGCTGCTGACTATATTTCTGTTGACGATCCATTGACTTCAAAATCATCAGGAGCTTTTGCTTCATATAGTTCAAAAATACCAGTAAAAGGCACAAATCTTGACAATTTAGAAAGTCAAATTAGAACAGATGTAAATCTTTCATCTCAAGAAAGAAATGATTTATTAAAAAAGATAAACGACAGACGTAATCAACTACTTCAGCCTGAAAAGGGCACACCTACCTTAGAATTACTTAATTATCAATCATTAATTGATGCTTACAAAAAGTATTCAGAGGCATTAGGTGGAGCATCAGAAGTATCTCCGTTATTAGGGTCTTTAGAATCTACCCCTGAGCAAATATTAAAGAGTCTCGAAGCTAATTATGTAGATGCTATTGAAAATCTTGGTAACCTTAGATCTTTATACTTAGAGTTGCTCAACAATCCTAATAGCCTTGGTAACATTACAAGACTTAGTAGTGAAAACAACAAATTTATAAAAATTGCAGATAAAGATGTTGAAGCGGATAAAGATATAGAAGCAGATAAAAGATGGACTGATTATTGGGATGATTTATATGGAGAATCCAAAAGTCCATTACCCTGGGGAACAATTGTATATGAAAAACCAGAACATTCGAATAAAACAATTGAACAAGAGAAAAAGTTACACCCAGAAAAAAAGAAGTTTGTAAAAGTAAACACTGACGTATAAATAAAATATGAAACCTAAAAGCATCAATTTTGTGAATTATAAAAGCATTTCACAAGAGTCAGATGCTTTTATTTTTTCTGACCAATTTATTCCATATTTTGAGCTTGAAATATCTGGAAACTTTATATCAGAACCTTTAGAAGCTGAAAAATACACTGCTGGCTCAACAGATAATCCTGAAGATTATAATTTACCTGAAATTAATAATCTTGTACTTCCTCAAAAATTATCAAGAATTAATGCTTTTAATAAAAGTTCAAAAGAGTCAATTTATAGCATAAAAGATTCTGAAAAGATAAGTAATTCATTATCAGTAGATCCAAGTTTTATGTCTGAAGATGCTTTGTCTTTTGTTAATTTTTTAAACAATATTGAGGAAACCATAACAAGAAAAAAAACAACAGAAAATCATGTTTATATTTCTTCATCAGATAAAGAGTTTGAAGTTTTTACAATTGGTCAAAGAATGTATACACTAAGCAACAATAATTCTGTTGATGAATATAGTGATACAAATATAAGAGATATTGAAAATGAAAATAATCAACCAGCTAATATATTAAATGAATATAAAAACAATACAACATTAAATAAAAATAAATATGATTATAAAACAGTTATAGAAGATTCAAGAATAAATGAAGTAAACAAGCATTTTTCTTATGATATTTACAATTCTGAAAATTCAAGTGTCTATGATTTCTCTTCAAAAGTAGAAACTAAAACTGTCATCAATGAAGTTAAGAATGAATTGATAACACATATGGATCAAAAAATCACTAATTTGGAAAATAAAATTATCAATCAGAATATAACAAAAAATGAAGTAAATCAGATTGAAACCAAAATAATTCAAGTGATTGAAAATAAACTTCAAAAAACAGAAGAACAAATTCTCGAAAAAATTGATGAAAGATCTAATCAAAAACTCAATAGGTTCAAGAACAATTTCTTGAATAGCTAATTATGCCTTTAGTAACAACCACCGATAAAAATGTAAATGAAATTGCGGTAGAAATAGGAAATGGTCAAATACAAGTACAGTATGCTGACTACCACTACTTTACGTCTACTACTGGCGCACCAAGGCCTACATATACTTTTATCCCAGCAGGTCTGGCAGAATCATATTGTTACCCGGAAAATATAAACTGCAAGGGTCATTGGAATGATGCTGGATTTGAATCTGTATTGTTGGTAAGAAAAACATTACTGAATTCCACAGCTCTTTTCAACAGATTTCTTGGATATGTCCCAACAAATGGGTTTACAGTTATGATGTATGACTTTCTTCTGCAAGTCACATTGAAAACTGGATTTGGAGTTGCGTCTGATAAAACATATTTATTTTCTGTTCACAGAGGATTTTCCAGACATCAACGTGGCACTACATGGATTGGTGATGCTCCAACAGGTAACACAACAGTTGGAGTATATGATATTACATTCAGGTTTGGAATAAATTATAATTACCAACCTGTCAGAACTGATAATATCTATAATGATTCAAAGTTTGTATTAATTGATGACAATACACAACCGGCAACAAAATATTTAGATGTTTATGAATCAATTACAGGCCCTGTTATTTCCACTTTTGAAATATTGCCAAATACAAACAGACCAATTACAAATGCCAACTTTCCAACAGTTACAATCGCTGGTGAAAGAGTAAATGGTAATAGAGCTGCATATACATTTACAACACCTAATAAAATTGATAGAGCAGCATATACACTCAAACTATATGTAAAGACAGTGGGGCTTGATAATAGATTTTATAGCAATGGATCTGCAGGAACTTACACAGGATATTGTTACGATAGAAGAGCATCGCTTACAAATCAATACAGAGATAATGGAAGATCATTTGATGGTTCTTTCACCGCTAATAATTCTAATTTTATAGTCCAAAATAGATTGGGACTTCAGTGCGGTTACGTTAGATCTTCCATAAACAATAATGTGAACACAAAATCTGTCTGCTCTTCTACTGATGCTACACCGCCAAATACATCAACTTCAGGAGTAGCAAGTGTAATAATTTCAAGATATGTAATTACTGGAACGTATTCGAGTGGATACACTGAACTTTCTAATTCTACTAATACTGATGGTTTGCAGCTGTCATTCCCAAAAAGAGTGAGATTCAATTCTTTATTGAAAAACTTTGATAGAGCGCATGATACTGCAAACGACAGAGTTTATTATGCAATAAGATGTCCTTTATCTACACAATTAAGAAACACAAATATAGATCACATTCCGGTTCAATTTGGGACAAACACAATGCCAACAAGATTTGGCACATCAAACATTTTGAAATTTACGAATTTTAATTCTAAAAGTTCGTCCTATCAAAAAACAAGAATATTGGCCGCTTATTCAACAGCTTTTAGTCAGCAAATTTATAATTACAACGATGCATTAGATTACAAGTATGGTTCAAAACAATTACTACGATTAGACCTGAACGCAAAAACAGAAGGTCTAATAAATGGCACATCTCTGAATATAAGAGACAATTTGGAAGATGCTCCTGTGTTGTTACGTGGTGAAATGAAAGCAGCTTATATTCATAAGAAAAGGGATGTTTTAGATCTATCTTCTATCACAGTTGTTGGCGGATATTCAGTAAAACCAGATAATAGTTTACAAGGTATCAACTTAAACTCATATAGATATTTATTCTTTAGACCAACACAAGCCGCTGGCACTTCTGCACTTGGAGTTAAAAATTTCAGAATTACGATTTGGGAATCTGCGGGAGATCAAGTTACAGAAAAATATTGGGAAGATGTAATAAGTTTTTCAACACAAAACCCCATTCCGTATGCTGTAATTGATCTTATGTTTCCCCATTATCCTGGAAGGGTGATTGATACTCAAGATGACCCTTATCCAAGAGCTGGTTCGTCTTTATCTGCACAAGAAAGAGCAAATAGTCCTTATTATGGATGTGGGCGTGTCATAAGAATAGACATATCTACTCCTGGTGATTTCGATACTAATAATTTTATTTGCCAAGCAATCACAAGGCAATTTCCAGTTCCAAACAATAGTAATGATTATTTAAACTTTGTTCCATCAAATGGTAAAGACACTAATCTCAAAATATTAGAAGTGCCTGGAACATCAACAAAATACGGACGTAGATTCCTTTTGATGCGTCAGTCTGAAAAACCTGAAGAAGAAACAGATCTGATTGTTACCACACAAAATAACACAACAACTTTGCAAAGACTTACGGTGAATGATTTTGTTCAAAGATTAAACACATTGCATGGTGGCATGATTTGTTCTGTTATAGATGGAAATGCTTTAGCTACAAATATGCAAGGAGTGCACTGGAATTTTTCTGTAAATAATTCAGCTCAAATATTTGATCAAACAGCCTTGAATATAGATTATTCTCCAAATGTTTTTACAGATAGAAGAGGAACAATTTATCATTCTGAAATATTCCAAGGTCTTTATTTAGATTTTCCGCCTTTTATGCAAGATCTTTTTAAATATGAAAGTTTAGATACTTGGCTTTCTACTAATAAAAGAAGACCAAGTACAAGCACATATGATTTTGATTTAAAAATATATTGCAACATCAGAGGATATTTATATGGTTCACAAGCAGTAATTGCTGTAACTCCCGCCACACCAACCAAAAATGTTAGAGCTGTGGCAAAAGTTGGAGATGTTACTTTATTTCAATATACCCCTGTTCCAACATTTGATAAGGGCACAACACTCAATAATAATGGAACTTATTCATTGGGCTTTTACACAACTGGAAGACCTTATGGGTATAGAAATTATGACTATGGCACAACCAGTTTTAACAGAGCACGAATCACAAGTACAGCCAATTTAGCTGTTTTCAATGCCACATATAATCCTAATTTTGTAAATGTAAAAATGTTACCAGCTAAAATTACCAGATTAGCTTTTGGTAGTGTAGTGCCATATGTTGAAAACCCATATTCCAGAGTAGCTGCTAACTATAATATTGTCAATGTATCTGAAGGAAAAGTAAAGAATGAAGTATCTGTAGTATTAGGTAAATCAGTATATGAACTCTCACCTTATCTGAATCCTGCAGTTTCTGGTACACAAAAGTCCCAAGCAATTGCCTCCCAAAGAATAGCTAACCTAAACTCTTTTACATTAGAGCTATATGATTTAAAAATTAGTAATACATCAACTGTTGGGTCTAAACCAATTGGATTTTTTCCAGGCATATTGAATCAAAATACAGCTTTCAATCCTCAATTTTTATTACTTTCAGAGGTATACAATTTTAGTACTACTCAATCTTTAGTCCTCTCTAATTCCGATTTCTCTGATGAAAATAATTGGTTCTATTACAACAATCCAATTTATGCAATGGCAAACGTATTTAAGCTTACTGATAATAATGTTTATGCTATATCGCCAAATGCCAACTTCTTATATAGTTTGGGTACATATCAAAATTATTTAGTTTTACAAGCTACAACAAGGGACTTGATAAAAAGTATAGGTGGAGTAGCTCAATATGGTGCAACGCCACCAGACCCAAGATATTCTTTGTTGATTGATGGAAATAATACAGCTGTTAATTTGTCCACCATATTTACAACTTTAGTACCGCCAGTTGCAAATCAATATGCTGATTCAATTAGAAAATATGCAGCACTTATATGTGTTGATTATGATGACTTAGTTGTTTTTTATAACGTGGATACTATTTACAACACAATATTTTATAAATCTATAAATTATGAGATTATGAGTTCAAGAACAGCACTTATAAACTCTTCAGCTTTTTGTGTAAATCCAGCCACTTCTATTTCCAATGTTTCTGCAATTTATGATAAAGAAACCAATAAAGTAAGAATGGTTTTTATGACGAGCCTTTTAGTTGCTGGATCGTATGTGAATAATATTTTCTATACTGAGTTCAATTACAAAAATGGAGTAATTGATATTCCAAATGAATTTCATCATATCGCAGGAAGATATAATTCTGCCGATTTTATACAGGCAAGTGTGTATTACAACCCAACATTGAGTAATAATTTAGATTTACCTTATCAAAAAATAGGAATTGTTCAATACAACAACAATGATCAAAAAGGGCGTATCGGAATATATTATGTAAATAAGAATGGAGCCCTTTTGAACACTAACATAGTTCCATTCACGTTCACCGAAGAAATAAGAGAAATTAAATAAATGTCTATTAGAATTCCTGATAAAAGAGAACTTAAACTTTTCGTTCAATTATCAGCTATTAATATGACTCAGGTTGGTACAGCAACAGGTGAATATTCTGTTTATAGTTCTCTGCCAGATCCGCAAAATACCAAATCTTTATTATTTGACGCTACTCACAACAGACCCAAAATACAATATGGAAACCCTGTCAACAATAAGCAAGAATACAAAACAAGTCGTGGTGTAAAAGCAATTCCGAATGTACAAAATGCAAAAATGGTGGATATGTTGGTCAACCCAAGCGCATCCTCTTGTACATTTGCATATGGAGCAATTGGCACAGATGAGTTTCACCCAATTTATGATTTATTAAAAGGACCTACATCCGCAGAATATAGTGCATACAATATTACGACACCAACAATATCAAGAACTCTTACTGGGCTTACAAAACCAAGTGTTGAGGGATTCTTCGATAATATAGAAAATATTCTTCCAACAATTCCATTTTTGTCGCTTTATTTTGCTGCTCCAACAAGAACTGTTTTATCTTTCAGCACTACAGATGCAAAACAGACTTCAGCTTACATAACTACTAATTTTCAAAAATCAGTGACATCATATAACATCTGGAACCTTTATCTTACAAGACCAAATGTTACAAATCCAAACGATACCACAAGACCTCTTTACACAACAGTAAAGAAATATGAAGGTCCAATTAGTGCAACTGCCACAGCATCTGGCAACACACCTTCTCTCAAAACTGTAAGAGATGATTTGAATGGTTCAAGAGTTTTAGTCCAATGCAAAGGCAAAGGAAAATCATGTACCATCAAGAGAGAGTTTCCTGTATCTAAAGATGCAATTTATGATCAAGCTCCAAAGATATTTTTCCCAACCAGATATAAGTTTGAAGATACATTTAACGGTCAAACAACTACAAGCTATTTAAATGCTTTAGATTATGAAACAGTAAACACTAAAGGTTCTGACAATAGTGGATTTCATATCAATCTTCAAAATGTTGATGCCACTGGTAATGATTCTGTAATTACTGTATTATTGGAAAATGCCACTATTGAAGACAATATTGTTTACAGCGTACAGATATCATTAGTTGCCAACAGTTTACCAAAAATATTAATCAAATATAGAAAAGGTAATCTTGATTACTTTTATGAGTACACTAACGTCAAGGGACCAGTTTTTGATGGCAGAGCATCTTTGGGTTATGATATTTTTGTACATTTTGTAGGTCCTGTTTTGATGGTGGGTTTTACAATCGATCAAACCCAATGGAACTCTATATATCCGGAAGAATTGAACTCTTTCGCCGGACAAATTGATCAAAACAGTAAAGGAAATGTAGAGTTTTTCTTCAAGAAAGATAAATCATTTGTAATGATTAATGCTACTAACGCAACATATCAAATGCGTTATTCAGCAATTATGTTTAATAATTATTCTTTCACTCCAACAGAAAATATTGAAGAAAATAATGTATATACAACTAAAACTCCAAGATTGCCAAGTGGAGCAAATTTCTTAGGAAGAACTACGAATTATCAGGTTCAAAAAGCTAAAAACTTTATCTTGATGAGATTCAATGCTCCCTCTGAATTTTCTAACCAAATTACACCAGACACATTGATAGGGACATTAGCAAGAAATAAATACTTAAATGCTAAAGGTGCATCTGATAATGTTTTGCCTCAAGGCTTGATATCAATATTTGGAGATTTCAGAAACAATGTTGTTACTGCTTCTGATGCTTCCTTTTTAAATAGTATTATTTCAGGTAACGGAATATTTCAATATTTTCAAATTGACACATTAACAAGTAATGTTTATGATGTAGTTCAAAATTGGGGCAAATTATTTTTCAATGGAACAGTTGAAGGAGCAGCATTTTTAAGTTTGGCTCCAGATATTACTCCAAACCTTAAGGCCTTGAACTTTCTTCAAAGTATTCCAAATGCTAATTTATCACCATGGGTAACAAGCTGTGGAGTTAATTGCAATGTTTCAAATACAAATTTTTCAAGAATATCAAAGACAGCAAGTATAGATTTGAAAAATCTTGATATGACCACTAAAGGAATTAGACTTTTAGAGTTACTTGAACACAATGTTTTAGTTGTTACTATATCGGCAGGATATGGAGATAATCAAAATCTTGAAACATATTTTCAAGGATTTATAACTGATGTCAGTTCTACAAGAACTGGATCAGAATCATCTATTAGTTTATCTTGCCAAGATTTTGCATCTTACGCTTTAGAAAACTTATACTTCGAAGAAAATGTTTATTTTGGTACATTGACACTTAAGAATTGTATACAAGCTTGCATCAATTCTTCAGGATTTGCAAATTACTACACTATAAGAAATGAACCATTTATTGCAGATTTAGCTTTAAGAATATCAGCTAATCCAATTTCAGGACAAGATTCTATATATGCTTCCCAATATGACAGAATTGCCCCCAAATTAAACACATTTCTTGAAAAGCTTGTGAGGCTTGAAAATCAACCAACATTTAGATGGGAAGAGAATGGTGGTTTTGTATTAGATGCAAGATATGCAAATGACAACTGCGATACAGACTTGAAATTTATAAATTATGATTTTGAAAATGATTATATAAATGCTGTAGCATCAACAAATAATCAATCAAAACCTGATTGGCATGGTTTGCTCACTGGTAATTTTTCAATAAATACAAACTTATCTAACATAGTTTCAGAAGTTCAAACATTTGGTGTTACTACATGGAATGGTGTTAGATTTGCAAAAACTACAGATGCTTTTGTTCAAAATGCAAGATCTTTAGAAGCATTCAATAGCGTGATTAATTCATTAGATCCAAACAATACCAATCCAGTACATAAAGGATATGTTGGTTTCAGAAAAAAAATATTAGACTACCTTGACCAAAACGAATTACCGAGCCAAGAGCTTTTAGCTTTAAAGCATTCTCAAAATGAAAAAATAGCAGAGAGACCTTTTCATAGTATAAGTTTCAATTGTTATGTAACAAAACCACTTAAATTTCACGGAACATTTGTTGTCAATGCTTTTGTAAATGGAGAAGTTTCGGTCACAGATAAATATATTTATCAAAGTCTTAGTTACACATTTGATAAGTCTAACAATTCAATTATAGCAAATATACAAGGTCAAGCTCAACCATGGACCATAAAGGAACTTGAAATCAGACAAGGTGCAATCATAAAGGAGTTTATATAAAATGAGTTCTTTCAAATCATTATCACAGGCTATCAATGTCGCTATTTTGCAAGCACAACAAACTCAAACCTCTAATATTAACATGAGCACTAATACAAGAACGAATATGGGTTATGGCAAAACAAAGCCTGACGTGTATGACAATGACCAAGATGTCTTAACTTGGGGTAATTCAATTTGGGGAGTGCAAAAAGTTACAGCTTTTTATAAACCAGTAAAGTAGTAGTTAATGGGAAATACACCTTTTTATAATTTAGGATATATAGAGCCAAGTCAAGATTTGTCAAAAAATCTTGATCTTGATGAATTGAGATTTCGTGCAATCGATACTCAACTGTATTCCCTTTACCAAACTTTTAAGAATGGAATTATCGAAGATTCCAATAACAATATATCTTGGCAGATTGAAACTTACTCAGATGATAATAAGTTTTTAAAAGTTTCGGTTACATCTGGAAAAGGTCATGTTTCCTACAAAGCTGCAGAAACTACTGAATCTCGAGATATTCCTTTGCCTGTAATCCCGACAGATGCAACAGAAGTAAAGATTTGGTTTTATGCAATTGAGAACGCAAATACGCCAGTTACAAAAGATGTTGACTTTATTGCATCTTTAATTAAAATTGATGACACTGACAATTATATTAATGTTGGTGGAGTGACAGTAAATGTAAATAATAATACAATTACTGTTTTTGAAGATGACAGGCAAATCATCAATTTATTTAGTTCTATTTCTGACATCATAAAAAGACACAAACATATTGGTGGTAGCGTAAATCCTGCTCCTATAGATTTGCAGTCTCATGTCAGAAACAGTTTATCTGGAGACAATATTGAAAATCTCAATTTAGATTCAGTCACACAAGGTAAACTTGATGCCTCCAGATTGCCAACAATAAGTCATAACACTCTTAGCGATAAAGGCAATTTATCACATTCGCAAATTGACAGTTTGCTGAATCAATATCTGGAATCTGATCCTACCTACAGATTATCAGATATCACAATTTCAAACAGACTCCAAACATTAATTGCGCTCAAGAAACAATCTGGATTTGAATATATTGACAGTACCCAGCTTAATACAATTGTCTATGTTCCTGGAGTTTGGCCTAACTCTCTTTCAAATACATCTACAGGTACTACTTCTAATTTTAGTGATAGGTCTTTACCTTCATCTTTGATTGGTGCAACTATTTTAGATTCAGCTCCATGGTCATCAGGGCTTGGTATAAGTGGTTCAACTACAGATTCTGTTTTTACTGATAATAGGGTTTACACTACTAAGAGAGATTTTACAACTGCAAAAACATACAATCAAAATCAAGGTTTAGGCAATTTTGAAAATATAAAAATCCTTGGTTCATCAGACGACAGTGCAGATGGAAGTTTCAGTATTGCCACACCTCTAAACTTTAAGGTTGTAGAGCAGCCTGTTACTAATATTTTCAACACATCTTCAGGATGGAATAGAGCAGTAAATACTACTTCTAATTATTCATCAGGTAGTGTAAGCGTTGATACCAGACTTTACTCATATAAAATGTTCGATCAGGCAATAGCAATGAACGAAGTGAGTAACATAGGTATTGGATTTTCAGTTGGTTTAGGCACTACACTTTCGAAAATTGGTCAGATATATATGTACTTAGTTCTTGGAAGCGGTACTGATGATCCTCAATTTGCTAATGATATCAAGGTTACTTTTGATACTGGTCAATATTTTCCAACAACTTCGCCTGACACATTATTTCTTTCTTCAACAGACGGCACTGAGATCGGATATAAAATATTTGATGATATAACTGATTCAGCAAGTATAGGCTCTTCAATATATAAAATTGTTGATCTTGAAAATCTCTGGCCATCTCAATTTAGAACTTCAGTAAAAGGAATCGGTTTTTATTTTTCATCTTTGAAAGGTTGGAATCCAGAAAAATCAATCAACTTCTATCTGAATACACCTTCAGATGATGCAGTCAATCCAAGTCCTTACAATTATGACGATTTGCAAACTGCAAGAAAATCGTCAGCCACTAATTCCACTGCTTCAATGTTCTTATGGAATGAATCTCTTTATTCTTCTTCTGGAAAGTTCTTATTTAGATTTGATTCAGGATTGAATAATACAACATTCAACTTAATACAATGGGAAGTTGATCAACCCACTGACACTCAATACACAATTACAACAAGAAGTGATATTACTAACACACTCTTTTATGATTTGACTAATGTTGATACAGTCAGTAGTATTGCAAGTGGAAACCTTAATTCTAATTCCAGCACTGGTAGATATTTAGATATTCTGGTCACTTTGAACTCAGATACATCAAGAGTATATTCTCCGATAATCAATTCCTTGAAAATCAATTACTCGACAGTTGGCACTGGTAATACAAAAACATACAACACTCAATTCTCAGATTTTACTAACAAACAAACTGGATGGGAAACTGAAGCTTATTATTCAAAAAATATTGGATTTGGTAGTACATATTCAGAAGATGGTAAGAACAAAAACAGACTTAAGATTGAATCTACAAGTAACATTGGAAACTGGATTTATCTAAGAGGTAATTCTGCAGTTCAAACTGATATTGACAATAATGACACTACTTATGAAGATGGAGTTGATACAGTAAATATGTCAACTTACCTATCTCCAGTTCAAATATTCAATAAGTCTAACACTGCTGGATTTTATATGCCAAAAGATTATCAATCATTGTCAGATGGATCTTCGATATATTGTGATACTTTGAATGATAGAGTTGTTAAGTTTGATCTTGATGGAAAAATTACCAAACTCATCCAAGGAAATATTAGACTCAAGCAAGTTGAAAGAGACTTTGTAGCTTTAGCAGGTTATTTCAACCCTGCAATTAGAAAAATCTGGGTTGCATTTTCACAAAATATTTCCACTGACACTCCGTTTGATAATACAAAGATTTATATTGTATACGACAATAACACAATAAGATTAGATGATACAAGAATAGATCAGAACAACACTGGCTTGTTTAGCTTGGTTGGAGGGGCTTCTGCAACATTAGAAATAACTTTTGTTGATTCAAGTCTTGGCACTGCATTAGCATCATCTATAAGTGCAGCAAGAACTAAGAAAATTAGAATTGACAAGGGAGCTGTGACTAATGGTGGATTCCTTGTCAATACTGTTGGCATTGGTACAGAATCTCCATCAGTTACAAGCCTTAAGACATCTAATTCTGTAACTTATTTGAATCAAATCAACACTGGTACGTTTGCTGGATCAATTACCACTTCATTTGGTTTGCCTATCACGAGTTCATTAGCATCGACATCATATGATTTTAATGTTGATAATGTCGTACCTACAGATAACTTGCTTGGTCCAGATAATCAGATAGATGATGTTACTGTTGATATTTACGAAGGGCCAATTCACTTCGCAAATATTTATAATCCAATATCTGTGCATTACAGTAATAGCAAAATTATAATTGCTCAACCATTTGAAACTTCAATTATTGGATACAACGATAATACTAACCTTACTACAGATTTTTCAATATCAAGTGTTGTTGCTGAATTCTTAGACACAAAACTTGGTTCTGTATATGAAATATCAAATGGATTATTGTTGATTGGATGTCCAGGCACCCCAAGCACTAATTTCTATGGTAAATTGCTCAAATACAGAGTTACTGGCGGTTTGATAGAGACAAAGCTTACATTCACTAATCTTGACGTTGTTAAGGCACTTCCTGGCCCAAATCAAGATGAGTTTTATGTACTACTTGATGACTATATCAATTCTGGTACTGACACAAGATTAAAATTGGTAGACACAACAGGTAATACTATATCTACTTGGGGTGAAAACTTTGAATTAATTCATCCTAAAGGCATGAGAGTTTTGCCTAATAATGACATTCTGGTATCTGAATAAAAATGCAAACTGAAAATATATCCTTTAATAATTTAATTGTCAGTGTCATTAATTGTCAAGACAAGTATAGCTATCAAATTGCAAATGGTTCATTGTCATTTATATTTTCAAACTCTGACAATTTGCCAAAAACTGCAGTATTGAAATTAAACTTAGATTCAGTGATTGAGCTCAATTCAAATAAAATTGTGTTCTCCATATATAGCGACATATATTCTCTTGAAAGTGATAATGCAATTTTTGAATTAGATGAAGAGTGCTTTGTTACAATCAGATTTTCTAAAAATGTCTTGGTATCTTTTAGTCCTTATTCACAAAATGTTAAGTCTCTAAGTTTTGAAACTAACGCAACATTTATTGACGAATCTACTTATATGCCAGAGTTTTCTATTTCTTGTTTTGATGATAGTAGTTTCTTATATCCAAGACAAGTAAGACAAGGTGTTCCAATTATATCAACAGTGCCATCATTTATAGATAGCAATTCGAATGCTGCTGATACACAAGCTTATGAAAATGGTAAAGGCACAATTTCTAAAACTATTTATTTTAGGATAATATGCAACAAAGTGATGGAAACAATCTCAGTTGGTCAAACTTCCTTAATGGAATTGAAAATCTATATTCCTAATGGTCTTGATACGGTAAAACCAGCAATTTACAGGCCATTGACTTTAGTTTCAAATGATTCAACTAATAATATATCTATATATTCTGCTAATTATGATTTCTTTGAGCAAGGCAATTTTGACGGAATAGATTATGTAGATGGTTATATGTATTGTGATGTTCAAGTACCTCTTACTGTACAAAAATCAATACCAATAGAATTCGATTTTAGTGTCTGATAGGTTCTCCAAGGCATAAAAACGAATATATCAATAAATAAAACAAGCCTTGGTGGTACTTTATGTCTTTTGATGTCACAGTCATTTTGCCCAATAATTTAAGAAGTGGATATTTGCAATCTGAATTTATAGCGGCTGGTTTGGCATACACCACTAATAAATATTCTCTCGATGCTAATCTTGATCGTAACAGAAACCAAATATCTTTAGGTTTTGAGTTAAGAGATAAAACAACAAGAGATATTGTGTCTCTAAGAAGAATCAACACTTTATATATCTCAAACGACCCATATTTTGAGCCTTCTTCTACAATTACCATTACAAACTGGCCAGCAAATCCAGATGTATTTTCGGACACAATTAATTACACATATAATATCAATGCTAATTATTTCTTTGATAATACTGACACCCAAGGATCTTTTGGATCAACAGCTACTGGCACTGGTCTTTTCAATATAAATAACTGGGCACTTTCTGCAAATGGTGGTTTATCTAAAGTATTTGTCAAAGCTATTTTAGAGGGTCCATCCAACCAGCTTGTAGAGTATCCAAACGGTTATGGTATCTATGACACATTAATTTGGGAAGGGGAACTGCCACTTAATCCTGATAATTTAGAAATATCAGCTCTAAAGTCAGGTTGGATTGGCAAAAATACTCAAGCTATATTTAAGCCAGCTTCATCAATGACAGAAGTTAATGATAATGGTATTGCTTCTTATCTTGTAAGTAATTATGAAGTTTCTGCTACAGGGCAAACATTAGATATCAAATCTTCTACTGGTTCAACTGTATACAGATCGTTAAGTCCAACTGCAAGTATTGCTTCTACAACTTGTGACACATATCAGTTTTATAGAAATGTAAGTTCTTTCCTATATAATTCTTATTCTTTTGGATTTGATGCAAATATTTATATAGCACCATTTACATTTTATTCAGGTGTTGCATTTTACACTAAATCAAAATTATTAAACACAACGACAAAACCAGACTTTCAAGTCCAATCTAATTTTATTTACACACCAACTGCAATTGGATGCACCAATAGCGCATACATAAAACTTTATGATCAGCCAGATTATAATGCTGGTTCAAAAGAAATTGTTATGAGATTGTCCATTCCAAATAATGCTAATCCAACAGCTTATTTATATACAATCGATAATGGTGTGGAATCAGTTGCAAAACAAACAACTACTTTGCCCAATTCACTTTTACCACTATTACAATCTGGCGGTAATGTAGAGCTTTACTATTCAGCAATTGACAGTCAATATGCTTATGTAGAAAGCTATTTTACACCTGACTCTGATCAAGGTTCCGATTCAAGAAAAAGTTATTTATTAGCAAGCTCTATCATGTCAAGCTTCGGAACAACTTATGTTGGAGGCGCTTTTCAATTTGATGTTGATTCTTCAGCTGGTGATGGCGCTTTTATAAAAGTTAGAGATTTAACCTTGTCACAGGGTAAGAACACTTTATCAGTTGATATTGGTGATTGTTCAGACTCAGATATAACGGGAATCAGCCAACCAATTTCATCAATCATCAACACTTGGACAGCTGACCAAAACTCAGAGTATATAGTACTTACGGATAATCCAAGAGGAAGCACAATTACTAATTCTGTTTCTTCAACATATGCTCAAGTTAATAAAATTGATAGTGCAGACCAATATGCAGTTCCAGGAGTATGTGAAGTTCAATTATTTAAGCCAAGTATGTCCAACAGATGTTCCTTGGAAGTAAAAGTTCTTCACAAGACTGATGATTTTTACATTGGATTTTCAAACAAATCTTCATATAGAATCCACAATGAAAATGGTTTGCAAGTTGAATGGGATAGACCATTAGGAACCAGAGTGGTGGAAGATTTTGGTTTATCAAATAACCCTGTAGATGCTGGAACAATATTAGTTAAGTTCAGCAAGGATAAAAATCAAATATTAGTGATGCAAAGAAATGAAGATAATACTTTTTCAAAAACAACTTTGAAAACTTATAAGCCTTCTGCATCCTTTGACAGATATATTATTGAAATTACAGATAGAGCTCCAAGTGCATTAAAGGGTCATAAAAAATCATCAGCCTACAATGCTACATGGATTTATGTCAAGACTGTTACTGGAAATAAACTGGATTTAATTGGATATGCTCAATTAAATCAAAAACTTTCAACTTCTGAGAATGGATTAGGATATTACGCAGCAGTTGGTTTCATAAAATCATCATTTGATGATTCTGGCTCTTCAATTTATAACAAAGTGTATGAATTGATATATAAAAGTTTACCTTCATATGAATATCAATTTGAAAAAGAAGACGTCATCAAAACATTTTCTCTCACACAAGAAGGTCTATCAAATTCCAAACATTATCTCGGTCAAAAGCTTTTAGCTGGAAACACTGACTTTATTGATTATGGCTATAAAAATCCAGAAACAACACTTGCTATAGTTGAAGTTTCTGCTGCTTCAACGGGAGCAAACATAAATATTTCCAATTTACCATCACAAACAATAGATGGAGTATCTTTATCTACTTTAGCTTTAGATTCATATGTTTTGCTAAAAGACCAAATTGTAAATTCTGAAAATGGAATATACAAAAAAACGGGTACATCCACTTTTGAACTACAATCATCTCCTACAGGGACTCCTTACAAAGTTGTCGGCGGAGATGTTAATAATAAATCTTATTTTTACAAAGAAAAGATTGCACAAAACACTGAGATTCTTGAAAAGTTTATTTCATCATCATTTTTCTGTCCAATCACAGTTGATGAAATATCTCCGTTTGTTGCATCTATAAGACCAGCTTTATTTGAGTTCAAGCTTAATCACATAAACTATGATGAAGTAATTGATCAGTCTTCAGTTAATGTCAGATTTTTTGAAGACCTGAACGGTATTCCAGATTATTCTAATCCTCTTACAGACTGGATTTCTATAACCACTAATCCTATTCAAGATAATTATGTTGTCCCAAGTAATAACTCGTTAATTCAAGTTATCATGGAAAATAGCAGTAATAAATCACCTTTAGTTTCAGGTGGAGATAAAATTTGGGTATTGGTAAGTATGCCTCTCAATACTGCTGTAGGTAAAGCTGAAGGAAAAACAAACTCTCAGGCTTTTGTTTTTGATGGCAATTTTACTTACTATAAGCTTGCAGAAAATATGTGGTTTAAGTTATTTGCAAGATATGTTCAAAAATCAACAAACAGTAATCATAAACACGAACAACATCTAAGAATTAGAGCAAAGTCTCATGGAAAACTTGAGTCTAATGCTACTCCAATTGTTGGACCAGTGGCTATAGACTTGGAAGGTCCAAAATACGGAGATCAACCGCCATCAATTGACAACCTTACAAATACTACATTGAGAAATGTTGAATTAACTATTCTGGCTTCTGATGCAGAGTCTGGAATTATGGCATTTAGGGTTGGTAGAGAGATTGACAACTTTAGAATTCAATATACCCCTTGGATGCCATGGTCTCAATTTGTTTTGAATAATAATGGAAAATACACAATTTATCTGTATGGTAACTTAAATTACTATACTTCAGGGCTTGGTAACACTACTTTTGATTTGCAAAACATGGGATATTCTGGGCCAAGAAAAATATGGGTTCAACTGATGGACTATGCTTCAAACATATCGCAATCATATCCATTGACATTTGTATCTCAAGCTTGGTCATTGTTAGATACTATGCCGCCTATTGCTACTACTAATTTTTACAATCCAAAAACAAACAATTCAACATATTTGACAAACATTACAAAACCAATGGTCAAAATGAATGCTAACGATATTGTTTCTGGAGTTAAAGATTTCAAGTATAGAAGAATTTATGATTCTGGTCCAGATTCATGGTCAGAGTGGGAATATTATTCACCCTATAAAGTTTTTGATTTCACCCAAGAAACTGATGGTGTAAAGAAAGTAGAGTTTGTTTTTAGAGATTATGGCAACAATGCTACACAATCTGAAGATAAATGGGAAATTGTTGTGAGGCCAAATAAGTAATGAGAAAAACATTATATACTGCTGCTGCATTATGGCAAGGTCCATATGACAATGAAAACGTCATTTATTTTTCAGGTATCACCCAAAAGGTTTTCAATAACCTAAGGCTTGTTGATAGTTATGATCCTGATTATGCAGAAAAACAAGCATTCAAATTAGTTGGTACTTCTGATGATGATTTAGATAGAATTTATCTTCCTAAATCATCAGATAATCTTGTTGTAACAAATGCAAAATCATCTGTATCTTTTGGAATTGACAATGACAAAAATCTTCTTGTATTTCCTGAAAATTACATCACTACAAATGCTGAAATAAGTGCAATTAGAGTAAAGCTCATTCAGAATTACGCAAGCATCTACAAATCTAACACTGTTTCTTTTGACTATGTAAATGATCTTGAGTTTGTTAATGAAAAAGCAATTACATCTATTTTAGCCACTGATGATGGTCTATTCTTAGCTGGAGTTTCTGGAAAAATATGGTTTTATGATGGATACATAATTACAGGTCCAGTATTTGCTTGTGAAGATGGTGACTTGTTACCAGCCACATCCTTGATAAAACATAGATTTCCACATGAAACTGAAGATTATATTTATGTAGCAAGCGACAATAAGCCAAGACTATTTAGATCAAAACTCTCAACAGCTAAAAACGGTACTGACTGGGAGCAACTTTATTCTTCTGGAGAATTAGCAGCATCTTCTGGTGGAATCCTTTGTATGACTTCTGCTTTCAACAAAATATTTTTGGGCAGTAAAAACAACAAAGTCTTAATCTACTCAAGAACTAATTCGATTGAATTATCTTCACCAACTGATATGATCACTGAAGCTGTAATTGAAAACAATGTAATTACAGAAACTTTAGAAACTCAAAATATTATTTCTAATAATACTGGCGATCTTGAAGGTTTAGTATTTGATGTTAAGTGTTTAGAATCAGGAAGAAATAAAGTATTTGCTGGTATATCCAACAAACCAGAAATATGGACATATAGCGAGTTAGATCTTGATAACCCAGAAATAGCAGAAAGTTGGGTTAATTTTGAGTTTGATGAAACCTTCAGAAATGATCCAGCTCCTGCTCAATACTACGCATATGGCAATAAATCTTCAAGAAACGATAACAATTTAGCTGTTGCCCATTACTATGACGAAAGTAATATAGATTATATAAAATCAGCATTGGTATTAAAAGGCAATACAGTTACTGCTACTGGAACCACTACCAATGGTTCAAGATTATTTGAATTTGCTGAAGGTTCTGACTGGGAGCAAGCACTTTCTATAGTTCTACCAGATCAAAACTTTTTCAATGTAAAGTGTGCTTCTGTATCTGAACTCACATCTTTGAATGATATTACTGCGATTGATGGTTACACCCTAAGTAATTATGATCTTGTGATGGTAAAAAATCAATCTGCAACATCTTCAATAGATAACGGTATATACAGACTTGAGTTTGGAAATCTCGTGAAATACACAGGGATTTCTATTTTAGAAAACTCTGAATTAATAGGTTTTTATATCGAAAATGGATTTGTAAATGCGAAATCAAGATATCTTATTACCACATCAAACTTCAGTGAAAATAATTTCGCAATATATAAACCGA
>JACCDW010599400.1_pt1 | contig 20182 bp, 15 predicted proteins | sample 7449781 | NCBI WGS metagenome assembly JACCDW01 (sample SAMN15323449, study PRJNA562643) | freshwater metagenome | isolation source: river surface water | place: USA:Blue River Watershed | collected 2017-08-18
GAATTTGACTACGAATTCCTCGAATTTGCTCACTACGACGGTCTCTAACAGATTTAGCTGCAGTTGGAGGAAGAGGTTGGTCAAGTAATCCTTGAAGTTGAACTTGAAGTTGAGCAATACTAGCTTCTCTATTTGCCCTTCTTAGTGCTCTTTGTTGTTCAGCTAAAGCAGGTAAGCCATTCTGTAAAGCGCGTGCTTCATTTCTTAATTCAGCTGGTGTTTTAGGTGTACCATTTTGATGGTGGTACAAATTTCCTTCGTGTACTATACCGTGTGCTGGATTAACATGCTGACCATTCATTTTTATTGTTTTTATATACTTTATAATAATATTTTTTTATAAAATAATTTAATTAAAATTAAAATTAATTAAAATTAATTAAAATTAATATTTCCTTAATTTTTATATAAAACGCATTTAATTTATATTTTATAAAAATATAAATTAAAATGAAAATTAAAATATTTTTAAGCACTTCTACTTCTACTTTTAGTACCAGATTTACTACCTGAATGATTTCTTATTTCCTCAATTCGGTGTGCTATTTTAGCATTAGCTCCTAATTTTAATGATTCAATAGTTCTTGAAATTTGATTTATATTAAATCTAAGACCAGGATCTCTAAGAAACCATTTATCAAGATGACCAGGTTTTAAAATATGATCTAATTTAATAATTATAGGTCGTGCTATAGCATCATCTCTACTATTAATATTTTCAGCACTAAAATTTTCACATAATGGTCTTAATTCTTCTTTAGTACCAACAATTAATAACCCTATTTTTTTATGAGGATTATTTTGGCGTAAATTTATTTGAGAAATCTCTGGTAATACACTTTTATAATTTCCTCGATTTATATATCGAATGTACCAATCAATTTTACCAATTTTACTCATATACTTATTTTTATTTTGTTGTTCATTAATTATTTGTAACTCTTCTCTTTTACCACGAATTCTAGCATTACGATTTGCTTCAAGAAGTTTATGTGTTTCAGTTATCCCTAATTGAATATCAAAAGGATATGTTCTATATTGTACTCCAACAACATATAATTCACTTGAAATAGTTCTTCCTACACTTTTACGTAACTTTTTTAAATATGTTCTAAATAATTCTGGAACTTTATAATCTGAAAAAATATAACGTCTTAAACTTTGAAATACACCTGTTGTTTTATTAAAAAATTGTAAACTATCATTACTACATGATCTACGATTTTCATGAGCAAAATCAATTGTAGACATAATAGGAATATGTTTATATATATTTAAACCATCACTTGTTTCCATATAAAAATTATCATATTTATAAACATCTCTTCTGTGTTGACCTCTACCAATAACAGTTTTTATAAAAAAATGTGTAAGATTTGGATTCGAACATTTATAAAGTCGCTCTTCACGATGTTTTTGTGTAACATTATTTAATAAATCAATATTAGCTCCACATCCACATCTGGTTCGCCAATTTATTTCAACAAAATCTGGGGGATTATCATATAAACCGTGTGGAATATTTTCATCACGGTGTTCATATAATGTTCCAGGTCTTACTACTTGGTTTGGTGGTCTTGCTGCCATTGCTGCTCTTTCATGTGGTGGTATATATTTTCCATTTCGAAACATTTTATTAAATAATATATCTATTAAATAATAAGATATTTCTTATTATTTTATTTAATAAAAATTATTTTTATTTTTAATTATTTTTATTTTTTAATTACTTTAATTGTATTTTCCCCTGTAACTTTACCTATTAATATAGGTGGAATTCCTGATTTCATTGAATCTTCTACTGATTTATAATCATATACATAATCTGTTATAGGATCAACCGCAAAACGTTTTGTCTTAGTACTATCTATAGCAACTTTTTCTTTTGATACATCATTATATAAATAATATTTCATTCCTTCTCTTCTATATACCTTCTTTTCATTAAAATATACTGTTACATACTCTTTTTGAACTTTCTTTACTTCAGTTGACTTTGGTAACGCATAAATTAAATCTTTATCTAATGATGGCATATAAGAAAATCCTTTAGCACTTGTACCATAATTAAAACATTTGTAATTTCCCTTTAAAAATGGCGCATTTAACATACAATCTACTGCCGCCTCCTTCAAACATTGCTCTAATTCATCTATAATACCTTGTTTCTTCATTGATATTTCTTCAATATGTTCATCTGTACTTATTTTTTCTCGAGTTACTAACATTTGGTCTCTTGTTAATTTTGAAAAGTATCTAAATACTTCTACATTTCGCTCTTCTGGTGGTAACGCAATATGTGAACGATAACGAACACCACGACCAATGACTTGACGAATACGAACTTGATTCCAATATGGTTCCATAATATGTACTTGTCGTATATTTTTTAAGTTAAGACCTTCGGCACCTGCTGATGTTGCCATAATAATTTTAATATCTTTACCATATTTATTTTCAGGATTTGTAAATACACGAAGTAATTCTGTACGAATCTTTTCATCTTCTGTTCCAGAATATACAGCAAATTTAGGTAAATTATTACTTGTACCATAACGAGCATAACCATTATGTTCTAATACTTTTGTAAATACTTCTACACCTTCTACTGAACGGAAATTTGAATATACGAATACTAAACCAGGTGAAGCATTAATATTTTCTAACATTGCTTTCATTTTAGGTGAAAGTTTATCTAAACCTTCCGGTCCAGCACGGAAATAAAGATCTCCCTTTTCTTCTAATTTAGCTAATGCTTCTATAATACGTTTTTTATAATCTTCCGCAACTTCACCTTCTTCATCTGCTTTATTTTCAGTAGCAATCATTTCAGCTAATTTTTTATTATTATCACGTTTATTTTTATTATAATCTGAAACACGTACTACAAAGGATGGATCAGGATAAGGACGTGGTACTTCTTCTGGGAAAACAAAGTTTGATGCTTGACGTGAGAAAACGCGGAAAGTACTCTTTGTTCCTGCTTTATATTTTTTTCTACCTTTTGTTGCTTGACCAGCATTTGAACCTTTTTCAGTTTTTCGCTCCTTTTCACGCAATATTTCATATATTTTAAATTGATAATCACTCATTGGTACTTTATAATATTCTTTCATTATTTTATCAGGAATATCTTCTTTCGCAGTATAATAAGATACTAAACCTAAAATACGACTTTTAAATATATTTGCGTTTTTTAATTTTACACCTTCACTACTTTCTTCCACAAAATTATTATAAAACTCATCACCACCATCTTCAACTGGAAATAATGGTACATTAATAGGTTTTAAAAATTTAATATCAATATTATAAGATGAAAACTTTTGTGTTAAAGCATCACAAGCATCTTTAAAACGTTCATCATAACTTTTAATTGTAAAATGAACTTCTAATGTTTTATTTGGTTTATTAAATTCTAAATAATCCACATAATCATTCTTTTTTAAATCTTCCATAATTTCACCAAAATCCCATCGTTCTCCATATTGCGGTCCTACTGATTTAATCGCAAAATATGATACTTCAATATATCCTCTTAATACATTAAATAATACTGCTAATTCAAATGGATCATTGATTGCTGGACTACCTGTTAAAGCAATAATTTTCGCATTTTTAGCATTCATTAAATAATCATATATTTCTTTACCATGTTTACTACTTCCTGTTAAACCAGAAACCATTTTCGATACTAAATTGTGAGTTTCTTCTATAATAATTACTTTATTGTCAAATCCACCAATTGCTCTTATTTGATCCGGTGTATTACTCGCATTAAATGATACAAATGAATATTTATCATATATTGATTTAGGATTTGCCATATATTCAGGATTCTTTAATGCCATTAAACCATCTTGAATAAAGTTAGGTTTTAATGACGCCGGACTTAAGAATACTATATTTCGTTCCGATTTTAAATTCTCTGATATAAAGATAGATGATAATGTATTATGTGTTACTGTAAAATCACCCATTAAATATCTTGAATTACCATCAAGTGTAAAACCGAAATATTCATCTTCATTTATATAATATACTTCAAATGAATAATTTAATGAAAAAGTTTCATCTTTTAATTTATATTTTTGTGATAAAATTAATGATAAATCACCACTAATATGTATATATTTATTAGCATAGTAATGTGATACAAATCCTAATGAACGTGCTACATACACAATATCTTCAATTAATTGAGAAGTAAAATTATTATTTAATATTAAATCATTATTATCAATATCAAACTTATTATTATCAATAATACCTCCTAATAATTTTAATCTATTTACATAATCATTACATTTGTACTTATAATCAATATATGTAATATCAGTATTTACACCTATTTTAGAACCATATGTATATGAATCATCATCAGTATCTTTTAAATCAATATGTTTAAAATTAAGTGCAACACGATATAAATATAAATCATTTTGTGTTTTTTTATTTAATTCTAAATAATCTTTAACACTCATTTCATAAATATGTTCATCATTTTCTTTTTTTAAACATAATATATGAGCTTCATTTACTACAAATTGATTATCATTTGATTCAATTCTATACATCTTATCAATACCACGTGCTAAAGATAACACTTTACGTGGTTGTGAATCATCACCCATTAACTCTTCTCCAACTTCAATATTTTCAACTTTCTTAATACTTCCATCTGCCATCATTATAGGTGTACCCTTTGCGTGACATTTACCACTACCTAACCCATGATATAGTAATACACCTCGGTAAGGAGAATTTTTTCCCATATAATCTCGTAAGAATTGTTGGTGTTTAAGTGGTTTAGGTTTGCCAGATGTAGAAACAACATTTCCAATGTCACCTTGACGATATTTCGCAAAAGTTTGGGTAACCCACATTGGAAAATCTTTTTTATTGGGAAGAACCCATTGTAATGGTTCAACACGATTTTTAGCAGCACTTGTACTTTCATCCAGAAGCTCATTAATACGACTTAATAATTTTTTACTTTCAGCTTTATCAATGATTTTAAATTTTGTTTTACTTGATACTTTGGATTTAGCACTATTTTTAATTACTATTTTATTGGGTGCTTTACTTTTTGATTTTGATATTTTGATTGAAATACTTCCTTTAGCTTTGCTTTTATTATTTGGACTTTTACTTTTACTTCTACTTTTACTCATTTTACTTTTACTTTTTGATATTTTTTTTGATTTATTATCATTAACCATTTTTTATAAATTTATTATATAAAAAAATGAAATTACTATTTATATTAAATATTTTTAATTATTATCATATTTAAAAATATTAATTATTTTTTTATTTTTATTTTTTCATATTGTTCATTTCATTTTTTTATTAAAATTTTTTAATAACTAAAAGTTCCATAAAAACCGTAACACGTTAAGAGCTTTCTTTCTAAAAAAGTGTTTCTCTAAAACCCTTTATATGATTAAAATAAAATTTAAATTGCGGATGACTCTTTAATAATATTTTTACTATTTTATCCCAATCATCATAATATATATAATGAGACTTTATTGATTCCATTGGATTTGAATCATTTTTTCTAAATGGTTTATCTATTTGAAAATGATATATATCACAATCTTCAAAAGCACGCTTCTTATTCTTTCTACAAGCAAAATGTGTATCAAAATGTGTATTAGACCAATTTGGAAATACTGAAAAAAATATTAATACTTCGTCTATTCCTCTCATAAAATATAAATCACTAAAATATTTATTATAATCATTTACAAATGTCATATGTTTATGATAAAAATATTTATTGGGTGTTACTAAAAAAAATGCCCCATGAATACCTACTTTTGTATGTTGAAACTCTTTATCTCCTAAAAATGTACTACTCTTAAAATCCGTAAATACTGAATCAATATTATTTTCTAAATAAGATGAAGCATCCAAATACATTATTTTTTTAAACATATTTAATCCTAATACTTGACCTTTTGTTACATAATATAATATATTACTATAACTACTATTATTCGTAAAATGATAAGGCGATGGAATATAATTTTTTACTTTTAATAAATCTACTCCTATCACATAATCATATAATTCCAATAAATCATCAATACATTTTTGTGAAACTCCTTGAAAATATTCTATACGACCTGCCTCTTTTTCAATTTTATATCCTTTATCTTGTACCATACATACACTTGGATATTTATGTTTTAATAATTTTATATTTTTACCCAATACTAACGCTGATGGTATATAAGATTCATTTATAAAAACAGATGTTACATAAGCATATTCTTTGTTTACATTATTATATAATTTACTTTTATAAACACGGAAATTAGGTTTTATTAATTCAATATCTTTTATTTTTTTTGAATCCTCATCTATTTGTTTCATATAATTTTCGATTTTTAAATATGATTCATATGTCAATTTTCCAATATCTATTACATTCATTTTTTTTACTATTTATATAAAAAAATAATAATTAATATTTATTATTTACTATTATTTACTACTACTTTTTTATTATTTTTTAAATTTTTAATTTTATTATTTATATATTTATAAAATTTTATTTATAAATATAATATAGAGTAAAATCATTAAAATAATGAACAAAAAATATAGTAAACAAAATAATATTAAATATAGTATTATTATTCCTATACCAACATTAGAACCACTTATTCAATCATATCGTTTTAAATATAATTTTTTTGCTAAAAAAGGTATTCCAACTCATATTACTTTTCTTTACTTATTTTCTCAATCCATTTATTTAAAAAATAAAGAATTAATCATTAAATTATTAAACTTTTTACCTAAAATATTTAAAAATAAAAAATTAATAATCGATAATTTTTATCAAAATCCTCAAATGTTTGCTTTGGATTTTAATAAAAAATCATCTGATTTTATTCACAAAATTCAAATGAAAATTGCGTCTTACTTAAATCTTAATCTTGCTAATTATGAAAATCCAACAAAACGTCCTCATATTACTCTTTTTACAAAACGCGGTAATACTAATGGTTTTAAAGCTATACCTCAAATTAAAAAAGAATTAACTCCAATTTTACCAATTACTATTTCTTTTGACCGCATTTGGTTACTTGAAATTGATATAAAACAAGATATTCCAACACTTATTTATGAAGTTAAATGGTAATTTTTATGTAATATAAAATAAATATATAAAATAAGTAAAATAATTAAAATAATTAAAATAAAATATATAAAATATATTTCTTTTTTATCATTGATTTGAATAAATGTACTTATTTTTAATGATTTATTATTATTATTATTCATATAATTTATAATTGAATTTCCTATTTTTTGGTCAATATATAAATGATTTACTTCATTTTTGTAATTAAATAAATATGGACTAAATTCTATTTCTGATACAAATAACTCATTATTATCATCATAACATATATCTATTGCTAATATTATATTATGATTTAATATTTTTTTATTTTTTAATGTATTAAATACTTTTTTAGCAAATTCAATAATATGTACACAATTTATATATGGTATATACTCTTCTATATATGTTTCATTTTTATCATTTTTAGTATTTAATTTACTACGTATTGTATATATATGATTATTTTCTATAAAAAAATTTCTATATTCATAATTATAATAAAAGTTATGTACAAAAGGTTGAATAATAAATGAATCATATTTATTTTTATATTTTTCCATATAATTGATTAAACTTTGAAAATCATTTAAAGTAAAAGTAATAGAATCATATGAATTTTGTCCAAATATTGGTTTTATATATAATTTTTTTGATTTTATAAAATAACTTGTTTCTTTTTTTATAAATTTTTCTATTTCACTTTTTATAAAAGCATTATCATACGTTTTTAAAATATGTAAATAAGGTAACACTTTTATATTATTTTCTTTTAAAAAATCATAATACACATTTTTATAATAAACAAAATTTTGTAATTTATTATTAGGACACATATTTTTATATCCAAAAATATGCTCTATTTTATTATAATTCTCTTTAGATAAACTATGAAAAGCTTGTAATTTATCAAAATATAATAAAAAAATATTGTCATAATCTTTTATTTTTTCATTTATATTTATATCATCTCCAAATATATAATCAATATTTATATTTTTATATTTTAAATAATAATATATAGATACATCATCAAATACATATTTTATATCATCTTTGATAAAAATAAACTCTTCATTTACATCTTTTAACCATACTCTTTTATGATCATCAATATTTATATATACTCGTTCATCATATTCTATATCATTCTCTTTATTTTTATTATTATTTTCCTTAAAATAAGGTAATAATATGATTATATTTTTCATTTATAAATAGTTAATATATTTTTAATATAGTTTTTATAATATTTTTATATTTATTTATATTCTTTATATAATTTTTTATATTTACATATCAAACATAACACAATAAAACCAACTTTTAATTCGTATTCTATAAATATTTTTATATACTTCTACTATATTTTTTAGCCGATTTTCAAAAGCACTCATATTTGGTAACATTGAACTTAATGTTATTGAATACATAGAAAGTGCTTTTATATATTTGTCTAAATCACCTTCATTTATTGGTTTAGCAATTGGACAAAACGCACCATAAGTATTAATTACTTGATAAAGTGGTTCAATTTGAGCTTTTTGTACTCTTTTATAGAAATTTCTATAAAAAATACTATTTTGACATTTTCGTTCTTTTTCTTCATACCGCTCAATTGATAAAATATAATATTCAATTTGTGATTTTGATAAATTATACATTAACTCAATATTACTAACTTTTTCTTCATAAGCTTTTACATGGTCAATTTTTGATAAATTATACATTAATTCAATAGCATTAACTTGCTCTTCAAAAGCTTTTATTTTATTATTATTATCAATACTCATTTTATATAAAATTATTTTACTTTATAATAAGATATAATATATATTTTTGTTATATTTTTTAAATAAATTTTTATTTTTTTATAATATTATTTACGTTAATATTTTAGTAAGCACCGTTACTATTTTTATTTTTAATATTTTTAACGTCGCACTAAAGCATAAGAAGGAGTATTTGAATGATATGTTAATCTTAACATATTGTTTTCTTCCTTCTTTTCAGGTTTAGGTGGAAGTGGTGGTAGTACCTTATTATTTGTTGATACTAAAGCATTACTACTACTTTTTATATTATTTGGTTGTTGAACCACATTACTTGGTTGTTGAACCTCATTACGAATCATATTATTTGAAGATGGTACAAAATTCTTTGTATCATAAATAATACAACGAATTAGCGCATTTAAATCTTCAATTCTATAACCATTTAATTTATCAATATTAGATACTTGTTTATTATCAAGCGCAACAATAATCGCCACTAAATCACCTTTATTAAATGGTTTTCCACCACGATCAAGCTGATTTTGAGCATATGTTGTAGCTTGTATCACCTCTTTTAAGACATTAATATCTTGTACTTGTGATACTACATGATTTTCAACAGCACTTATTTCTGATTTACGTTGATGAATAATATGATTTTGAACATCTTTACGACGCTCCTTTTCATCTTTACTAACACGTCCATTTGATTGTTTAGCACCCATCTTAATTAAAATAAATTGTTTTACGTTATACGTAATAATAATTATTTTTTATAATGATTATTTTTAATAAAAACTAATATATGATTCATTAAATCATTTTTTTTTTAAATAAAATTACCTGAAATACCATACTTATTAAGTGCCGCTTTTGCCGCTTGTTGTTGCGCATCTCGTTTACTCTTTTGTGTTCCACTTCCAATCAATTTTCCATTTATATCATACACATTTACCTTAAATCGACGTGTTACAATTCCTTGCTCATTTTTTACATTAAGCGTTTCCACATCCTTATATACTGGCAGTTTTCCATCAAAATTTTTCTGGAAATAAATCATTAATTGTTGCTTATAATTATCATCATGAATAATATATTGAGTAATATCAATATATTTTTCCATTAATGTTACAATAAATTTATAACACATATCAAAACCACGCGCTTTATCGTCTTTTCCAAAATCACACATCATTGAACCAATAAATCCTTCAAACGCATCTTCTAAAATTGTATTATTTTTACGCGCATTACATACTATTTCTATATGCTTGGATACCATTATAAATTTATCAAATCGTAGATGTAGTGCCAGTTTTGAAAGCGTTTCCGTTTTCACCAGTTTTGAACGCAATTTTGTTAAAAAACCTTCTTGTTGATCATAATAACGATTATAAAGATAATGAGCCATTACTGCTTGTAAAATACCATCTCCTAACCATTCAAATGATTCAGATGATTCTGGTTGAAGTGGAATAATTTGCGGATTATTAATAATATCTTCCTCATTTAATACTCCATAAAACTTTTCATTTTTATATAACTCTTCATTATTTTCACAATATGAATTATGAACAAACGCTTTTTGCCAAAATGATAAATCACTAATTTCTTCTTCTATTCCACCTCGTTTTAACATATTTTGAATATTTTGTTTTGTTACATATATATTATTTTCATTATATATTGGATATATATTCTTTTCCATCTTTTCATACTCTTCTTGACTAATCACCTTCAAATTTGAATCATAACCCATTTTTTATAAAAATGCTTTTTATAAAATATTACTTTAAAAATTAAAATAAATTACTTTTAACTTTACTTATATTATTTATAACGATTTCTTTTATATTTCTTTTTTATTTATCATTTTTTATACTTTTTTAAAAAAATAATAGTTTTTTATATTTTATTTATTTTATTTATTTATTTTACATTTTTGATAATAAATCAATATTTGAGGTCTCATTTCATTTGTTATTTCTTCCGATTTTTGGCCAGCTTTTAACAACATTGTTCCACCCATTAAAGCATAATAAGACCCATCATAATCATCATAATCTCCTAATACTATACTTATTTTATGATTTTCTGATAATTTATTAGTGTCATTTTCAAAATTGTCGTGTGTTTCCAGTATTAGTGTTTCAATATTATTATGTTTTTCAATATACATTTTTGATATAAGATACATTTCAAAAGTTAAATCTTTATTTGGTGCATAAGACGCAACGTTATAATCTTCACACGCTTTATTACCAGCTTCACTATGAGAATATTCTACTATAAAATATCTTAGATTCATATGATTCCGCAACTCATTTAATTTTAATTGCTTTATAAATTTCATTTATAAAAATATTTTTTTATTTTTTATTTTTATTTTTATTTTTTTTATCTTTATTTTTTTATAATATTTTTTATTTATTTTTTATATTTATTCATTTATTTTTTTATTTTAGATGTTTTCAATAACATTATTGTTATTTTCGCCATCATTATCATCTGGTTCCTCATCTTCATTATTTGGAATAGTATCCTTATCTTGATTTGTTTTAGGTACATATCTTTGATATAGTACAAGAATTGTATTTGTATCAAATGTAATTACATCAAATCTCATATCTGTAGTAATTTCATTAAAAGCAAGTGTATGACTATACATATCTTCAGAAAGTGGTACAGGATATGAACCAGCATATCGAATAGGAGCAATAGAGTTCATTACAAAATTTGTAATTCTTCCATCTTCACTTTGACTTACATTAATACTTTGTACATCAAGTACTTGAATAATAGCATCATCATTCATTAGACCAGTACTTTCACTAAAGTTACCGAAATATTGATTCGCATTTTCATTATTGTATGAAATTACAATATATTGATTAATATGAGTATAATCAGCAAGCTGATTTACATTTGTAAGAGTGAGTTGAATCATTTTTCTTAAAAATATAAAAGTTAAAAAATAAATATTTTATACTCTTTCTGATTTACATTTATTTATATATTTTTTAAAAAATCATTTTTTTTTAATATAAAGAGTTTAACGTAAACAAATATAGTATTTATTAAAATATTTATTTTAAATGAGCTATTTTATTAAAATCGATAATCGTGAACAAGCTTTTGCTGATTTTATGACCAAAGATGGTTATGGATTTGATTTAGAACCTCTTGATATTGGTGATATTCAATTTGTTGATAAAGTAAGCAAAATACCTTTTATTATCATTGAACGTAAAACATATGCTGATTTAGAAGCTTCTATTAAAGATGGTCGTTATAAAGAACAAAAAGAACGAATGATTAAAGCTTACCCTTACAAAGTTCGTAAAATCATATTATTAGAAGGTGCTCCTGAAACATTTAAAATGGGACAAAAAACATTAAATAGTGTTATTGTTAATTCAATTATTCGCGATAATATTTCAGTATATTGTGTTAAAAACTTTGCGGAATTATGCGAATTTTTAGAAAGTATTATTATTAATTTGGCAAAATATGGTGAAGCATTGATTAAAGAAACATGTACAATTAATGCTGAAAATAATATTGCTACTTTCCAAAATGAATTAGAAGCTTATACACATAGTGTGAAAACCGGAAAAAAAGAAAATTTAACACCAAAAATTGCTTTTAGAAATATGTTATGTCAAATCAATGGTATTAGTAACTCAGTTGCTGATATGCTTGTTGAAAAATATGAACATATGTATGCTTTTGTTTCATATTTTAAAGAAAAGTATAATAATGATTATGATGCTATGAGTAAAGAATTAGGTGAATTAAAATATGGAAGTGGAAATGGACGAAAAATAGGAGTTGCTTCAAAAAAGATTATACATACTATCTTTGGTATAGAAAGTGTAGAAAAATGTGAAAGTGGAACAAGTGTTAAGAAAAGTACGAATGTTACTGTTCGGAAAAAGAGTAATAGTAGTAATAAACTAAACGTATTTAATGTTTTTAGTGATGAATAAAGTTATTTTAAAATATATTAAACTTTATTTATATGAAATTACTTTTTAGATTTTTAATAAAAATAAGAAAATTTAACTTTTTAAGAAAAATCATCTAAATTGCGTAATGGAAAAAGAAGGTTTTTTAAAGCTGGTCAATATAGCCATTTTTTTAAAAAATAAAAAAACAAAAGTTTTGGTGGAAATAAAAACGGTCCTTTTTTCTTTACGCAATTTAGATGATTTTTCTTAAAAAGTTAAATTTTCTTATTTTTATTAAAAATCTAAAAAGTAATTTTATTTTAATATAAAGGAATTTTATATATACTAAATATAAATAATATGTCAAAATTAAATATTTGTGAAAAAGGTTCTTTTTATATTTGTCACAGATGTTTATCATTTAAATGTAATTCTAAAAATGATATGACAAGACATTATCAAAGAATAACTCAGTGTATGCCAAATATAATAACAAATGATGATAATATTGAAAATAATGATTATTTTTATAATAAATCAATATCACATAGATATATAACAGAAATGAATATTAATTTTTTATCAAATATTCATATTAAATTAATTATTACCAATTGTAATAATATATATAATGTTATTACTTATGATTTATTAAATTCAATTGTAAATAATGATACTTTAAAAATAATTAAAAATAATGATAACTATAATAATTATTTTAATCAATTTGTTAATAAAGAAAATAATGAATACAAAGAAAATAAAGATAATCTAAATAAAAATACTGTTAAAAATAAAAAATATATTTGTGATAATTGTTTTACAAAATTTACAACATTATACACATTAACAGAACATAAAACTAATATAAATATTTGTAATAAAAAAAAACAACTAAATTTAGTTAAAGAAAATTATAAAAAAATTGAAAATATACCCCCTGATAATTTAATTAAAAAATATATAGAAGAAACAAATAATAATTCACATATTACACAAAATATACAAAACAATATTCAAAATCAAAATGTTCAAAACAATATTCAAAATATTCAAAATCAATATAACAAAAATATAAATAATCAAAAAAATGATAATAATTTTTATTTAAATACTCGTGATTTTTTGTATGAGCGTTATGATTATTCTCATCTTAATATACATAACGTTAATGATAAATTTTTTGAATATTCTAATTTTTTAGAAAACTTACTTAAAAATAAAGCTAATCAAAATTTATATTTTACAAATAATGGTTATGGTATTTATTATGCAGATAATGTATTAAATAAATCACAATCAGAATTAATTGTTTCTTTTATTATTAGTAAGTTAAAGAGTACATTAGAATCTATTATAAATCAATTTGATGAAACAAAACAAAATGAAAAACGACATTTGAAAAAATATTATAATAAATTGGATGGCCAATATAAAATTAATTCACATTATCAAAATTATGATTTTGATGATAAATATTTTTATAATACTGAAATAAAAAATAGAATAAGAGATAAATTTATAAGTGAAACAATTCGTGTTTATAATGTTTATTTAGATGATACAAAAACAAAATTTTTAGAAGCAGAATTAAGCAAAGGTAATATTCACCATAATAAAATGAAAATTGAAGGTTATTTAACTCAAAAAGAATTAAATCAAGATTTTTTATAAATTATTATGTATGTATTTTGGCAAATGTATTTTTACTACATTTTTTATATTTTTTTATAAAATAATTATTTTATAAAATTTATTATTTATATAAACTTTATTAACAATTTAGTAATATATTTATATATATCCAATATACTGTGGAAAATCTGATTCATATAATGTCACACGATAACGTTCACTTTGGCCTCTTATAATGACTTCATCATTATCACCTAATGGTTGGTTTTTATACTTTGTGATTAATGGAACTTTTACTTGACTATTATTTCCAAAAGCAGTATAATATTTATAACTATCTGAATTAGGATACTCCTTCATTCCAAATAACGGTAAATAAGTATTATTATCTCCTTGAACTTTGTATATAACACCTAATTGTTGAGGCATTCCACGAGGACCACGTGTTGAAATATTTATTGGAGCAATCGGTGCTTCACTTACTGAAATTGGAACCATTGGATTCGCAATTGGGACTTCAGTACCACCGAGTGTGGGAGCCATACGACGACCACCACCAATTACTTGGAATGGAAGATTGTTTTGAGGATACCAACCTTGGTCATAAAAGTAATCACTGCGATAAGGATAGCGAAGAGGATTCCAAAAGCGGTCCATTGAATTAATTTCTTTGGGACTGCGGTTAATGGGGTCGGATGAAACAGGCACTTGTTGAACAATCACATTAGGAGTAAATGCTTCTTTATTAGATGATTCTTCTTTTTTTTCACTTAATCTTATGGAAACATTTTGAACATACATATTATAAATTATAACGCATATAATGATAAATAATAAAATACATATAATCATACTACTATTTTTACTTAACTTTTTAACCATTTTTTATTTATACTACTTTCTTTTAATATTTTTTATAAAAATTATTTTAACTATTTTTTAATTAAATATTTAATTAAATATTTAATTAAAATTTTTAATATAAAGGAGTTTTTATTTATATAAATAAATAAAACTAAAAATAAAATGAAACATATTTTTAAAAATTATGAAATAGATTTTTTATATGATAATACATATAATCATTTTACACTAAATATTGAAAATTTAGAAAATAATCATTATTATGTAAAGGAGTTTACTATTGATACATTTAATAAACTTCAATTTGAAAAAAATAGTAATATAAATAATGTGAAAAGTGGTATTCACTTTTTTGAAAAAGTTTTTAATAATCAATCTGGTTATTCATTACATATTTCAGAAAATCCGCATTTACTTTCTAATTTTAAAAAAATTAATATTTTAAATCTTCAATTTAAAGGTGTTTTAGAAGAATATTTTGAAATTTATTGTCATTTTGATATTGAAGAAAAAACCTTTAATATGGAAGAAAAAGTAATGCGTATGATGGAAAAAATAAAAGGAAATTATGAATACAAAATTAATAATATTGAAACCCAACTTAATAATCTTCAAAATATTATTCTTAACTTTATTAACAATAATCAAAAAGTTACATTCGAAAATAATATAATTAATTCTCCTTCAACAAATAATATGGTAAAAGTTGCTTCTGAAAATAATATTATTAAATCGCCTTCAACAAATAATATGGTGAAAGTTGTTTCAGAAAATAATATTATTAAATCGCCTTCAACAAATAATATGGTAAAAGTTGTTTCAGAAAATAATATTATTAAATCGCCTTCAACAAATAATATGGTAAAAGTTGTTTCAGAAAATAATATTGCTAAAAAAACAAATATTGTTGAAATTCCTTTATGTGAATCGCCATTTATTGGATTAAATTATGAAGAATCGGAAGTTGAGGTTGAAAATAAAAAAAATGTTCAAAAAAATATAGTAATTGAAAAGAGTAAAAAAAATATTAAAGAGTTAAGTGAAAATCAAACAAATTTTTATGATACTTTTTATTTATCTGAAGAAGATGAAATTAAAGATGAAGTTAAAGAAGTTGTTGTATATAAACAAGAAGAATTGATTCCTAAAAAAATGTTTATTACGCATTATCAATCATTAGTTCAAAGTTCAACCATTCTGAATGTTATAAATAAATGGTATAATTTTGTAAATAATAGTGATGAACATATTATTTTAAATATTGAAAAAGAATACGCAAATATCTTTGTAAGTAATCATGGTAAAATATTTATATTCCATTGTTATGGAGGTTTAGTAAATGAAATTTCATTACAACATTATGATGAAATCAAAGGTTTTGAAAATAGTACATCTATTAAAGAACATATTGAAAAGATTAAAGTATTATTTGATAATATTGTACATATTCATGCTTCTACAAGTGGGGATAGTAGAATTGGATTATTAAATTTCTTTAAGAAATTTGATTTATTTATTGAAAATGTTAAAACATAAATTAAAAAGTTAAAATAAATATAAATAATTTATCTATTTATAAAATAGTGATTTTATAAATATGGCTTCTACAACAAAATTATTAAATACAAATGCTAAAAATTTAAAAGCTATATTGTTTCCTGCTAATGTTACTAAGATAGGACAAAATGTTTTTTATAAAGCTAAAATAACAGCACAACTTAAACAAATTAATAATGCAAATAAAAAAGTATTAAAAAGTAAAGCTACAAAAGAAGCATTAATTAAAGAAATTAAAGATTTATATGCAAAATTACATTTAGGTAGTACTGTTACTACTTTTTTAACAACAATGTTTACACCAATTCAAGACATAGCACCAGCAGCATTTATAGGAGCATTAGCACCTTTTAAAAATCTTTATACTGAAATTAGACAGCAAGTACCTGGAAAAGTACAAGCTAACCTTAATGAAAAAAAATTAAAAAGTATTTCAAATATACAAGCTAAAATAGCTCCATTAAATACAAAACAAATACCAGCAGGAGCAGGAGCAGGAGAATATGGAGTAAAAAAGTTATATCAATTGTATTTAATCGTATATTATTTAAACAAATTAGTAAATATGGATGATAAAAATTTACAAAAAGAAGGATTAATGAAACATTATAATATATGTATTGAAAAAATACAATCTTATTTAACAACTTCTACTATTCCTATACCAGGCGCAGTAGTTAAAAATATAGAGGATTTTATAAAAAGTATAAATGATGAAATTAGTAATGATTCAAAATTAATTATTAAACTTAATTCTTATAAAGATAAATTAAATGCTATTATTATTGATAAAAGAATAAATACAACTTCACATAATGAAGTATTACGTAGTATTGCTACATTTAATTTAATTTTTTATGCTAAAAAAATAGTTAACAATATTTTTGATTATACATATAATTTTATAATGGGTACACCAAATAATAATCAAATAGGTCGTGTAAATGTACAAACACGTAATGTTATAAAAAATGTACAAAATAAGGATTCTAGAAAAATATTATTACAATTAATTAAAGTACTTGGAACAATTATGCCTGAATTTAAATCAAATGAATTACGCACAAAACTTAAAAGAATAAAAAATAGTACAAATCCATTACTTGTAGAAAATTTAAATAAATCTTTAATAAATTTTTTAAAATAAATTAAAATTTGAATAAAAATATAAATAATATAATAGTAATATATTATTTATAATATGTCTGCATTTAGTAATTCTGCATTAGAGAATGAAAATATTAAACGTATTATTGATGAAGAAAATAAAAATAAAAAAATAAGTAATATAAATGGTTTTATAAAAGAAATTCGTAATAAAGAACGTAATCGATCATTTAAATATAATTCAAATACTTTAAAAAGAGCAATTTCTAGAAAAATTCAAAATATAAATCAAGCAAAAAGCGAAAATAATATTTTATCTGGAGCATCAAATTTATTTAAGAATCAAAAAACATATATCCAACCCATTGAAGCTAGAGAAAGTATTGATAGAAATTTTATTGATAATTATATTAAATATGCTGAAAAGATTTTAAATGATATTATTTCATTTGTAAAAAATCAAGGTGAATATAATGAATCACAATATAAAAAATTTAAAGATAAGTTAGAAACAATTAAAAGCACTTTTAATACACAAACAAATAATTCTTTTACTGATATTCAACAAGATTTATTTAAACTAATTCAAGAATTAATAGAATTAGATGATGTTAAAACAAGAAATATTGTTCCAGTTGTTAAAGTTAAATTAAATGAAAGTGGATTAGGTCAAATTCGTCAAAATATTTTAGGAACAAAAGCTGAAATATCTTCGATATCATCATCATTACAAAGTGCTATTAATAGTGGTTTAGGATCTAAAAGTGTGTCAAAAGAAAATATTGAATCAATTAAAAGTTCAATATCAGAGCTTTTAACTTCTATTAAAAGTAGCGCAAATGCTGAAAAAGAAGCATTAAAAGCAGAAATTGAACGTTTAAAAGCTCTTCCTAAAGAAGAAGGTAATAATGGAACTTCAGAACAAAGAAGTGCTGAAATAGAATCTATTCAACAAAAAGTTAAAGAATTTGAAGAAAAAGAAAAAAGTTTAAAAAGTTTAATTCGAAGCAAAATAAAAAAAATAACATTATCTGCTAATAATTCAATAAATGAAAGTAATTTAAATTTAATTGGTAGCGCATTAGATTCTTATCAAGAAGAAATAAATAAATTAAGTGCTAAAAGTGCTCAAAATAATGCTACAATTTCTTCACGTAATGAAAGTATAAGTCAATTAACAGTGGCAAAAACTGATATTGAATCAGAATTAGAACGTACTAAAGAAGAATTAGGACGTATTCAAGAAGAATTAAAAGAAGTTAAAGAACAAAGTAAATCTTCTAAAGAACCACGAAACAGTTCTCAAAGTAATGCTTTATTAGCTGAAAAAAATGAATTAAGACGTGAAAAAAGTGTATTACAAGATAAAATTGTTACATTAGAATTAACACATGCTAAAATTAAAGAAAAGTTAGAAAGAATAAGTACAAACTTTAGTTCTAAAAATCAATTAATACAAAGTTTATCAAGTAATAAAAGTCAATTAGAAAGTAATAAGAGTCAATTAGAAAGTAATAAGAGTCAATTAGAAAGTAATAAAAGTCAATTAGAAAGTAATAAAAGTCAATTAGAAAGTAATAAAAGTCAATTAGAAAGTAATAAAAGTCAATTACAAGCTAAATTAGCTGCTATTACTCAAGAAAAAGAAATAAGTAAAAGAGCATTAGAAAAATTACAACAAAATAAAAGCAATGAAATTAGGCAATTCGAAAGTAGAATTCGTGAATTAGAAGTATTATTAGGAGAAAAAAATATAGAACTTCAAGCAAGCATTACAAAATTAGAAGCAACAGGAGCATCAAATAATGAAAAAACTAGAAAAATAGCTGCTCATACTGAACAAATGGCTGAACTTCAAAAAGAAATATTAGAAAAAAGTAGTGCGTTAAATGCTTTAAGTAGAAACAAAAATGAATTAAATTCTCAAATAGCTGAATTAACTACTAAAGTTGAACGTTTAACAGCTATTGAAAGTACATTAAAACAAATACTTAAAAAAGGAAATGAAAATATTAATATTAGAAATATTTCAAAATTAATTTCAAAAAATAATATTTTAAGCAAATTAAAAGCAAATGAATTTTTAACTAGTTTAGGTATAACAAACAGTAATAATATTAATCAAATTATTCAAAGTATTAAAAATAAAA
>JACCDW010585696.1_pt1 | contig 20171 bp, 25 predicted proteins | sample 7449781 | NCBI WGS metagenome assembly JACCDW01 (sample SAMN15323449, study PRJNA562643) | freshwater metagenome | isolation source: river surface water | place: USA:Blue River Watershed | collected 2017-08-18
GGTTGTAAAAATGTGTTTTTCCATACTAGAAACACACTATCACGTTACGAACAGTTTTGCGGAAAAATGGACTTTGGGAATATTATTATAGAACACCCGTGTGACATACCAGTAAACTATGAAAGACTCTACATTCCAAAGATTGAAAATTTTGTTCACATTGGATTTTTAGGAGCACAAGCTGAACACAAAGGGTTTAAACTTCTTGAAAATGCAGCTCGTAACATGACGAATGGAATTCGTTTTCATGTTTATGGGGGGTCTGAACATCGCTCAACTGGTAACATATTGTTCCATGGACCTTACAGAGACGAAACAATTGTAGATGTACTTAGAAGAAACGGTATTCACATTTTGCTCGCTCTTTCACTTTCAGAAGAGACATATTGCTACGCACTTACTCATATGATAAATACAGGTATTCCTATAGTATTCTTAAACAGAGGTGCTATTTCAGAGAGACTCTTAGGAAAGTCTGAACGTTTTTTCCCAATAGAAGAAAATTTGGAAGAAACGATTAAAATCGCAGTTAAATACGTTACAGAAACAGGTCAAATTGACAAAGGCGAGGACTTTTCAGAACAGAAATTGTCACTTGGAAAATCATACAAAAATATTTATGATTAGTAGTACAGATGATAGTCATTCCACTCATAGGATTCTTATTAGCATTTGTGATACTCGTAATTATGTACAATGCAAAAAGAAACAAATATCAAGTCGTTGTTGCGAAATATGATGAGGATATCAGATGGACAAAAAAGTACCTCAATGTAAAAGTATACGACAAATCAAAAGGTGACCTTCCAAACATAGGAAGAGAATCACATACATATCTCACGTATATAGTAGATAATTATCACAGATTACCTGAAATTGTATTTTTCACTCAAGGAAATATTTCAGATCATGGGTACAGTGACGTAGATTTTATAAATTTAGAAGGAAATTATTCTAAGAATTTAAAAAGATACAAATATAATCAATTCTTCTATTGTAATAAACTTGGATGGAATGATGATCATATATATGTTTATGGTAGAAAATATATAGACTACAAAGATGATCTTGGATTTCGTTCATGGTTCAAAAAATATATAGACGAAGAAACAGACATAAGTAAAAGCTTAATATTATGGGAAGGTGCTATATTTTCAGTGAGGCGAGAGTGTATTCTTTCTAGACCAAGAGAATATTACAAGAGACTATTAGAATATATTCCAAAAACAAATAATCCAGAAGTTGGACACTATTTCGAGAGATCTTGGTATTATATATTTAATTGTAAGAATTGTTATTGACCCATTTATCTATTTCTATCATTTGTTTTAATTTGTCATCTAATTTTGAATCCATAACAGCATGATGTAATAGAACATCGTCTTTATTTTTTCCATGAATATTCTTTGCCCATATTATATATTTATCAGGTATAAAATCATAATCCAATTTATGTAGATTTAAATTAAAATATGTTTGATCTCCGAGTTCATACCTTTTCAAATCTTTACATAATAGTATATTTATAAATTTTACATATTCATCATAATAATGACCCTTGATAATATAAAATCCTCCATTCATTTTTTCCTCTTCTTCTCCCTCTCTCATTAAAAAAATAGAGTATCTACTGTTATCTATATATTCAAAAAGTTCATTCCATTTATGTTCAAAAAATTGAATATCGTGGTCATGAACTATAATATAATCAAAATCTGAACTATCATATACAGATGATGATGCGTATTTTAGTTTCTCGTATATACAAAAGTACCAACTATCACTCTGAAAGCCTGTATTTTCACCTTTTTTTAATGAACATCCTTTTTGTCTGATTACATGAGTGTATTCATCATTAAAAAGTAACATTTTATTAAGAGAATAATTACATCTATCTGTTAAGATTTTATAATTGTGTGTACAGAAAGAAATCCATAAAATTTTCTTTTTATCCATATATATACTTAAAACATAAAAAAAATGCAATACACAAACCCATAGACATGCCTTCCTTTTAAGGTGTATTTGGGTGTGTTTTCGAAACATCATCTCCAAGAAAAACGTAATATTTTTCAATGTCTATAGATCTGAAATATACTACGTTTCTTTCCACATCTGAATATACTTTTCTTTTTCCTCTATCTTCTGTAAGATAACTGTAATAATTTTGATTTATATCACGTAAAGATTTTACACTCTTAGGATGATCATTTGACCATTCTATATATATTCCTTCTTTCTTTGTAAAAGTTTTACAAAAATCTTCATCATAAATATCATGTGCATAATCAATTACATTTCCTTTTGTTATACATATATTATTCTGAGCAGTTTTTGATGCCCAAAATATATCGTCGGCATCTCCATTTGAAATTATTTCATTGGAAAGTTTTATCGTATCGTTACCTAGTTTACAAGTATCATGTAACATAAGTATATAATCATTGTTAGTAATTATACCATCCTTTTTTAACATGTACAATCCTTCCCATGCACCGTATTCGGTTATGTTTCTTTTTATATGAACTTCGTAATGTCCATCTGTTTTTTTTTCATAATATTCATCATCTTCATTAGAATAAATTATTATATAATCTTTGAAATCTGGTGGAAAACTTGATAATAAATTATCAAGTGCATGTTCATAACCTTTTATACTAGCTATAGAAATATAGAATTTATAGTGTTGTTTATTAAAAAAAAGAAATAAAATAATAAATAAACAAAAAATAGCTAATAATAAAATTATATATTGTATCATTATTATTTTAAAAAAAACATATATTTAAATTTTAATCTATTTTGCATCTTGAAGGTTCAGTATGATGCAATTAAAAATTAAAACCGTGAACTAGACAAATGCAATACGCAACTCCAATCGATGTCGAGTCTATTCGGTGGCGAAGGGCAACAAACGAAGATTTTTCAATTCCTTTCGCCATAGCCTGGCGTACATTCGGAAGAAACCCTCACGAGTACACAAGCGGAGGCCGACGACGCCCTTTGGTTCATGCGCCGCTTCACAAGTTTGAATCACACTTGTACATTGTTGATGAGTTTTTCAAAAATGAGGAAATTGCTGCATATGTGAAAAAGAGCGACGCATGGTCGAGTAAAATTCTAGATTTTTTCATTCATGCACCTGCGTCATGCAAACGCGCTCCTTTGAGCGTTATTCTCAAAGAGCTCTGTGATACAGCAAAAGGTCCAATAATGGCTCATTGTATCGATTCAGACCTCGAATCCATTTGGAATGGTGACCGTATCTTCAAAACGGGTATCTTTCCAAATGGACCGCATTTTCGGTCCCCTTACCTACCTGGTTGGAACTCTTTGACGTTTGTGTGTACACGCAAAGCTTTCACTGACCCCAGTCTGAATGAGAAATTTCTGAAAAAGTACCCACATTTGATTGACACATCTCTAGAGGCTCTGACGATTGCGTACCGTGGGAACATTCATCAGAGTCACCGCCCTGATGAGGATGTTGAACTTCTGATTGACCTTCTGGATCATGTGTACACTCATGTGAGTAAGCAGGATTTTTGGAATCTTCTGCGAGCAACTCACGACCACTATGACTGTAAACCTGTAACCGTTCACCGGCCTGGAAATATCCGCTTCGATACAATTCAAGCTTCTGGTCAGTGTTCATAGAAAAGTTGAACAACTCAAATGTGTCATCAGTATAAATATCGAGTCTTGGAAACTCTGTGTACTCTACACGATTAGACAAAAAAGCAAATACAACGTCGTACAAATAAGCGAACAAGTTCTTTGCTCTTCTTTTTGGCTTTGAAAACCATCTGAAACGAATTTCAAAAACATCTGTACGACCTAAAAACGGTACATGTGGACTGAATTCTGCAACTGAACCATCAACGTATCTGTACTCATCAGGTGACATGATTACAGGAATGGATATGGACCTACGAACAGCCTTTGACACTTTCATGTCAGGTGTCGTATCAACAGACATGTACACAGTCTTGTTTGTGACCAAGTCGTACGTGGGTACATGGAGTTTAATTGGATTCCATTCATACAGTTCTTTAAATGTTGGGTCTGAACCTCCTGTAATTTTTTTTGCTAATTTTGACATGTATCTCTCAAACTTGTCCGAATCTATAAGTCCATACTTGTCTAACAAACTTTTTACTTCTGGTTTTGCCAAGTCACTTAAAGGTACATCTAAGGAAATTCTAAGCATCTCATCCACATCACCTTTTGTGAGCAGAAAAAACATACCTATTATTGAACCGGATGATGAACAAGAAATCTCTTCAAGGTCTTCGAGTTGACCAGATTCTTTAAGCTTTTTAATTGCACCTATAAATGCATAAATTATCATAGAACCTGGCCCTATGATAAGTCTACGCATTTAGCCTCTAGTAAAACTTTGGAAACTGTTTACGCAGAAGCGCAAACACCAGTGCGAACACAACGGTGTGAACTGCAACAGATGCTGGAGAGGTCTGGCCAGACATGAACAGACCCTTGGAACCTGGAGGAATGGTCAGCAGAACACCTGGAGTCAGTGCAATGAACAGAACCAGAGGAACCAGTATATCGGCGTTGGTGGTTGGAATCTTCATCACGAACTTCATCAGAACAAAGTAAATAAGGGCAAAAATCAGAGCGTTCACGAGTAAAGTGCCACTTAGAACATTGCCACCATTCTTCTGAACAAAGAAGACCAGGCCTGAGTTCAGGATTGCAAACAGAAGTGCCGGAGCCAGAACCTTGGGGGCGCGAATATCAATCTTGTCCATTTTACTTGTAGCCTAGAGAAAAAAATCGGAAATCACAAAATTCATTGAATGTACCAGGCCGAGGAAGGTACCAATCCTCATGGTACTCTACTATCGACATCCATTCATTGAGAAGTTCTTCGCTATTCCAATCTTCCCAGTCCTCCTGATTGAATGCCCAATTGTCACAAGAGTCATCCTCTGAAGATGACCCTTCACGGTAATACGAATCATCACTGTCTGACCAATCATGCTGCGTCATTATTCTTCAGCAGTGAAAGTGTTGAGCGCTGTTTGACAGGAGCACTGTCGATTATAGCTTTCATAGCACCCTCAACTTTAACTGCGTCGCCTGAGAAATACGTAGTCAGTCCAGTCTGAATAACATCTTTTGTGATTCCTCCCTTGGCATTCTTAGTTCTCAGTCTCACTTTGTTATCCTGAATCTTCACATCATCAACTTCATTATGAATCATACTCTGTTTGATAATCTCAGAAAGTTCCTTCTCTCTCTTTGATAGAACTGATAAGTCTTTGCGAGCACGTACAATATGCTTCTTTAAATCAATCCACTCTGTCATAACAGATTTAAGGTCGGCCATTTATTATTTATTTAAGCGATTTCTTTATCTTGCTCTAGCTCGAACTGAGGTCTCATCTTGTCTGGAACAATGGTTGATATATTCCATATGCTTACAGGGTCACGTGGGTTTGCTGGCTCTGAGCGAATTTGCAGGTTGGCGTTGCGTAGAGTACCACCTACAGTCTCTGGGTAACCAATCTGAGCACGTGGGTCCAGGTAGTTCTGACCGCTTAGGATAGCCTCTGTGGAAAACTGACCAAAGTCATCTGAAATAGGAACCTCCTTTGGAAGAAGAGCTCCTGAAGGAACCTCCGCTGGAGACTCAGCCACAGCTGGAGGGGCAGCTGGAGCCTCAACAGACTCACCTGTCATCTTCATCTGTTTTGGAGAATGTTTAGTCTCGAGGTGATGCTCAACAACATCCTCACCGTTTATTGGTGCACCGCTAATCTCAAGACTGAACGGACTGTTCTTTGGTGCGAAGAATAATATGTAGACTATGAAGCCGACAAGAACCAGAATTGCCAGTGACTTTCCATCAAATGCCATTTATATTTCATTAGGAAATTTTTTTAGTCGCTCTCGTCACCTTCATCTGCATCCTCAAAAATATATTTCTGAGGGAATGTGGATTCCTTCTTGAGTCTTGCCTGTACAAGTCTCCATACAGGACCAAAAGACTTCTTGAGGAACCATATTCCACTGAGTTCCACTATTATGTCGCAACGAGTTCCTACTGTAAGAGTCTCAAGAGTAACTTCCTTACGTTCAGAGTCATAGACTTTGGTTTTCTTAGGGACAGGAGGCGCTTCAAATATTCCAGCACTCACAGAAGAATCGAAAGCCTTCTTGAGCTGTTCGATTTCAATCTTACGGCCAAACCACTCCTCAGAACACACTTCAGCCTGAGAAATAATCTGTGAATCAAAATCATCAAGGGACGTACCATCAACCTTGAAACAATTCACTGGGTCTTGTACCTCTACACCATTTATCTGTTTTAGTACTCTGGAGCCGTCATCCTTCTTGGTAATCTTTACGAAATAACGCCCATCCTGTAACTTGATGGGTTTTCCGTACTCCATTTTCTTTATGTAACATTATTACAGGATGGCAGACGCACTATTTCCAAAGGAAGTTCTTGATGTTCTAAACACGAACTTTATGGGTTTCAAAGTGTGGCATCTTTTGATAGTAGCTTTACTCGTTCCGTCACCTGTTGCTTTTCTTGTTCTTTTCTTGTTGATTCCAGGGTTTAAAGAAAAGGCTACAGAGGTTATCAAGAATGGCTTCTCTGGAGTCTCTACAGGCACAGATTCAGGCGCTGGAGAAGGTACTCAAGTCTCTACAGCGAGCAACTCACAAAGTTCTACAGCGTCTGGACGACCCTACAGGAGAGAAGGCGAAGGCTCGTTCGGAGAACAACTCCTTCAAGAAGCCTCAGAAGGTTTCAGATCAGCTGCGATCTTTCCTGAAGCTCGCTGATGGTGAGCTCATTTCACGATCTGATGTTACAAAGCGTGTGTTTGCATATGCAAAGGAGCACAATCTGAATAATGGCAAGGTTATCAATCTGGACGCTACCCTGAAAGAGCTTCTGAAGCCAGCTGAGGGTCAGGATGTTACCGTGACGAACCTGCAGAAGTACATTAATCATCATTACATCAAGGATACTCCTGCACCAGCTTCTACACCTGCTGCTCCAAAGAAGCCAAAGGTTACAAAGTCAAAGGCTTAAAAAAAGATGTACTAAAAGTAAATAGATGACGATAATTACAAAAAGAGAAATTGAGGGTATCATTGGTACAAAAATTTCAAATGTATCTGTGTATGTTCAAGCTTTCACACACAAATCAGCACTCAAACAGTACCCTGAACTCAAGTCGTCTTATGAAAATTTAGAATTTATGGGAGATTCAGTACTTGGGTTTATAATTACGAGATATCTTTTTGATATGTATTCTGATGAACATGAAGAAGGTTTTTTAACAAAAGCTAGAACCAAGATTGTGAGAGGATCTACATTGGCGATCATCTCAGAACGCTTGGGATTGTACAAGTGGGTTGTTATGGATGATAAAGGAATTAATAAGGGATGGAATAGAAATCCTAAGATACTTGAGGATGTGTTGGAGGCGTTGATAGGAGCTATGTATCTTGACCTTGGTATCATTCATACCAAACAATTTGTATTCAAACTTCTAGAAGAAAACCCTATTGATATGAATGATGACAATTATAAAGACCAGCTCATGCGGTTTTGTCAGAATAGAAAATATGAACTTCCTATTTACAATGTAGATTCGTTAGTAAACAGTGTGTTTTATGTTTCAGTGAGTGTGAATGGATATGTATACGGTAGAGGTTCTGGAACTACAAAGAAACAAGCCGAGCAAGTTGCCGCTCTAGAGTCTCTTAAACATTTTGGTCTTTTCTACTAATATGCATCCAAAAGTTGAAGAATTGCTTGGAAAAAAGTTTGATGACCAGAGAAGTGAAGAATGGTTTGCACTTCGTGGGAATATGCTCACAGCAAGTGACTTGGCTGCAGCTCTTGGATGTAATTTCTTCAAGCATCCAGAGACGCTTATTCTTGAAAAGTGTGGACTTGTGAAAAAATTTGAAGGAAATGAACATACCGCAAGAGGTATACGTTTAGAACCTCATGTAAGAGAGTTGTACGAAAAAATGTACGATAAAAAGGTACATGAATTTGGTATACTTGTTCACCAAGAACATAAGTGGCTCGGAGGTAGTCCAGATGGAATCACAGAGGATGGAATTCTCATAGAAATCAAATGTCCTAAGAAGATTTCTACGAGTGTTCCTGTGTATTACATGCCACAAATTCAACTTTTGCTTGAGATAATAGGACTTGAAGAGTGTGATTTTATACAGTACAGTGAAGAGAAGGATTTGCTAAAGGTGATTAACGTAAAGAGAGACCGAGCATGGTTCTATAAAAATCTACCAATTATGGATGCTTTTTGGAAACGAGTATTGTATAAGAGGGAACATGGTCCATGTGAACTTTTACATGGACTCGACGTTTGCCCGTGCAAGCCTGACAAGACCTTTACGAGTCTTGAAATTGGAAACGATTCTATTGAGCGAACCGGGTGATTTCATGTACTTGTTCAAAAAGTTTTGAAGTTCTGTATTTGTGAATCCCGGTCCAAGTAAATTTCGTGCTATGTTTAGACCTCTTCTAGCCGGTCCGCTGCTGCTTCTTGAAGAAGAGGAACTCTTCCTTGAAGAGGAACTCTTCCTTGAAGAGGAACTCTTCCTTGAAGAGGAACTGGAAGACATTTCATTGAACAACAAATCAAACTCCTTATTAACTGTGTTTATTAATTGTTTGCGTTCTATGAGAAGTTCTAGTAGTTCCTTCTTTGTCTTTCCGTTTACATTTGCATTCTTGTTTAGTTCTTTAATAAAATTTTTGATTTCCTGAACTTTGAATGAGTTCATAGCCTTTGTTCTGGAATTTCTCTTTATTGCTCTTGAGTTTACGAGAATGTAGTGTCTGATACCATTCTTTGTGAAATTTGGTTTTGGTCCGCCACCTACATTTGCAATGAGTTTGGAACGGATGTCTCTGCATAATTTTTCTTTTGTTCTTCTACTTGAAGGAATATCGAGGCGTTCTGCTATCTTTTTTAGTTCCTGAAGTTTGTAACGCATACAATCAAGACCGTCAACTCTAAAAACACCTTTATTACTTATATTTACTATGAGTTTAGGAGAAGGTGTTCTGTTTGCTTCTGGTGAAGGAGAAATTCCGAATATGGATCTCACTCTGTTCGGAATTCTCACAGCTGCTTTTTTGTAAGTGCTTATAACAGTCTTTTTGCCCTGCTTTACGAGCTTTGGAATTTTGTAAAACTTTGGAATACCACCAGGTCCAGGTCTTACATACATTCCTGGTGGTGGGCTAGTGTTCCAGTTGTTTGGTGCTTTCTTTGCAGTTGAGCGAGGTGGAGGAACAACGCTCGCTAGTGTTATGCCTAAAATCCTTCGTGTTTCTGCGGGTATATTAACGCCCAAGTTTGCATAAGCCCGAATGACTTTTGTTCTGACGAGGGCTGGATTTTTTGGAACCTTGTAAAAACGAGCAACCTTATTCGGTCCTGGTCTCACATAAAAACCAGCACGTGTACTCGTCCAATTGTTTGCACGTTCATATCTATTCTCAGTTATTGCGGCTCTCTTTGCAGCTAGATTTCTACGAGCTGCTATAGGAGAAGCTGACATCTCGCGGGCTCCAATTCTGTACGGGTCCTTTACTACATTTTCAAGTATCTGTTTGAATTTCTTTTCGAAACCATCCAAGTTTTTACCCTGTGCTGTTACGGTTCCGTTTGAAAATACATTCGCAAGCGTACCGTCTTTAAATCTAAGACGAAGACCAGCGAACGTTTCAGGTTCGTAATTAGCTTTTATTCCTAGACCTGACCTTGCTATTTTGTTTTGTATGTGCTCAAGTCTCAGTGACTTCTTTAAATTAAATTTAATAGCAGTGTTTGTAATTTTGAAATTGAGTGAGCTAATCTCAGGTACAAGTTTTAATAGTGCTTCGTGTGTCTTTTCCCATTTTACACTTCCAGAAAGAGTCACAACAGAACTCCTGATACTCGCAAAACCTCTGAAAGAAAAACGTACATCTACTCTGTTCAATTTTTTGTTTCTGTCTCCTGTGACTTTCCCTGACGCACTTTTCTCAACTATTGGTTTTCCTCCTATAGATTGGTGAAATCCTTGTATACCAGTAATCTCACCTGGCAACCGAACACTTCTCCAAAACAAGTTCTGTAAATCAATAGGTACCGATGTTCTGCTCGATGTAGCGCTCTGAAACGTGAGTACCATACCTTTTTTAGATGTCAATATTAGAAATTACATCTTGTAGTACGTCTACACCGTAAATCACAGGCTGATTTGCGTAAGGACGACCCTTGTATGTAACTGCGGTCGTTCGAACCTCGAGTTCCTTTTGACTGAATGGACCAGCGTACACATCCGGATTGAATTTCGAGCGCGGTAGATTGTTCTCTTGGCAATGTTGATTGAACATGTGTACAAAGAGTTTTTGAGGCACAAATTTGTCCGAACCATACTCGAGTTTCTCTGATTCCATGAAATGCAGAAGAGTATTCGTAACAACTCCAATCTGCTTCTGAACATCTTTGAAATATTTTGGAAGAACGTTCCATATGTCTTGGTCACTGAAACGCTCAGCAAATTCTAGGTACGCTCTTACACACTTGCACAGAATCGCAGGAATTTCCTTTTCAAGCTTATCATCCAGATGAGGATCAGCCTCTGCAACCTGTCTTGAAAAGTTCACAGTCACTACACGTCTCTGTACACTTCCAGAATTGTCCCTCCAGTTTGGAACTTCATTTCCGGCGAGAATTCCAGGGACGTTCCACTGTTTTGAAAGCGCCTTTTGATTCTTTCGAGCGATAGAAACATCCTCTCCAGAAACCATAGACTGAAACTCAGCTTGTTCTAGAGACAGGTCACCTTTTACTTCAGGTGAAATAAACATGAGTCCATCATGAATACTCCACAGACCAAACTTCTTTTCTATGTTATTAGATAGAGTGCGTACATCCTCAGAATCATAAAAGCGCTTGAACACTTTTGTAATCAGAGTCGATTTTCCAGAACGCGCTATACCTTTCAGAAAAGGTATACACTGCCACGCGTCAATCTCATTCACATCAAAACACAGACGTCCACCAAAAGCATACATCCAATCACACACATCTTTTGGAAACTTTTGATAATCTAGAATCGACTGAAAATGAGGCGTTGGAATGTTACTCCAATGTACACCTTCAAAATGGTCAAAATCCTGGTCAAAGAATTTACAGGCGACGATTGTTGGGTCTAGGGTGTCAAACTCAGGAGACCCGTATTTGTAAAAGCGAGTCGTGTACTTTGTTTCTTTCCACTCTTTTCCAACAAACAGACCGTTCCTAAACGACCATACGTGACGGTCTTTTTTGATTTCAGGAAACTGAACATCTTTACAGTGAGTCAGGTGATTTATACTTTCTTTTACATTGCTCGCTTTCGATGTAAGGTTTTTCCACATATCATACTTGTCCTCTTTTTGAGTAAACATGTACACAAATTCCTCAATCTCCATGATTGGTTTCCATGCACGAGTGAGATACGGACCACATGCAATCTGTTTACAACACTGACCCTTGTAACGTTTCATTCCCTGTCTTTTCAGTTCATTCAGGAGGTAAAGCAAAAGCCTCTGATATGCTGTTCGTTCGTCATCTTCAGACCCTTCATCAAGAGTCTTTACACGAAACAGGGAACCGTCCACGTCACCACTTATAGGAACAAGATTAGGATGATTGATTCGTTCGTAGATACGAACCCAGGCGAAAACAACCTCAAAATAATCAGCTGCAGTCTCAATCAGGCGAGTTATACGACTTGCCATTGTGAATTCATCTCCATTTACGTCACTGGATACGTTTCCATTGATTCCAAGTTCATTTGCACGATGATACAGTTCAGAAAAGAGATTTACAAGCATCCTCTTCTGTTCTATGACCCTGTCCAGGTCTACTTTACACGGAAGGCGAGTAGTTTCGTCGAGCTCGTCTTCCCTGAAGAACTGCCTGAATGGATTTTGAAAAGGTACGTAACTATCACCACGAGACGTAAGTCCCATTTGACTCTCTAGCTTTGAAAGAAATGCATTTATACTTTTTTCGTCAAGTTGATTTACCTCTGACCTTAGAATCTCCATCTCGATGTCGTTTGTGTGCTCAGGAGGAACATCCTTCTCAATTGTATGAACGTCCTCCATTTATTGAATAGCGGGATAATTTTTTAAGCTTTTGGTTGAGGCTGGAACTTTGACAGGAGACTATACAGCTTTATGAATATTTTATTCTGTGCATCCAAATGTTTAGCAACTCTGTCTACAGCATCAGCTATATTTACTCCATCAGATGTAACAAGTAAATCCATAAGAGGATTCTCCATCATCAGGTCGTCATCATCTTCGTCCTCTATTAGACTCTCGGACTCTTCTTCCTCTTCGTCTCTTCTTGGTGGAGAAGGTCTGATCGCATCCTCAGGCATTTGGTATTAGCAAAAAAATAATTTTTGAATGAACTGGCGCGTTCTTCGTCTCCATTCAAAATTTTTTTCTCTGCTAATACCAAAAATGGCTGGAGGTTTAATGCAACTGGTTGCTTACGGTGCTCAGGATGTCTATCTGACTGGTCAGCCCAAGGTGACATTCTTCCAGGCTGTCTACAAGCGTCACACCAACTTTGCCATGGAGAACATCATTCAGACCGTGAACGGTACCGCCGGTAACAACAACCGCGTGTCTGTCACCATCGCTCGCAACGGTGACCTGGTCGGTAACATGTATGTCGCTCTGTACCCTAACAGCAATCTGCCACAGACTTCTAATGATGCACTTTTTGACCTGAACTGGGTCGCTGAGCGTGCCGTGACTGACGTTGAGCTGACCATCGGTGGTCAGCGTATCGACAAGCACTACCAGGCTTGGTGGCGTCTGTATTCTGAGCTTTTCCTGACTGACATGGACAAGGCTCAGTGGGGTAAGCTGACAACCATGTCCAACCCTGTAAACTCCACTTCAGATAACACTCGTGTGTTCCTGCCTCTGCTTTTCTTCTTCAACCGCAACCCAGGTCTGTATCTGCCACTGATTGCTCTACAGTACCACGAGGTACGACTGGACTTCAACCTGTCCAGTTACTTCACCTCTTATTTCCAGTCCAACAAGTTTGATGTTTGGGCCAACTATGTGTACCTAGACACTGAGGAGCGCCGCCGCTTCGCTCAGAAGGGTCACGAGTACCTGATTGAGCAGCTGCAGCACACCGGTGCTGACTCTGCCACACAGGCAGTAGGCTCAGAGCAGCTGATTCGTCTGTCTTACAATCACCCAGTGAAGGAGCTCATCTGGTGTTACACCGAGACTTCTTACCCAGGTTCCGGTTCTGGTGCAGCAGGTGCAGGTCAGAACACTCTGTGGAACTTCACAACCAAGGCTGCCAATGTAAACGTCACTTCCAACCTGTTCCTGTTCCAGACTTCTAACAACTACATGCTGCCTCATCACTGCGGCACTCCTCATCTATTCTCTGGAAACGGTGTTACTGCAGCAAACGCCTACTGGACTGAGGACGGTTCTTCTCAGCCTGCTGCCAACCGTAACGTTGAGGTTGGTCCTCTGGCTCAGTTCCGTCTGGTGCTCAACGGTCAGGACCGTTTCGCCAACCAGCCAGGCAAGTACTTCAACCAGGTTCAGCCATTCTACCACCACACCGGCAACCCATACCCAGGTATCTACTGCTATTCCTTCGCTCTGCAGCCTGAGGAGCATCAGCCAACCGGTACTTGCAACTTCTCTCGTATCGATAACGCCCAGGTTGCTGTCACTCTGAAGTCCATCACCTCCTCAACTCAGCAGCGTATGTTCGCAGTCAACTACAACATTCTACGCATCCAGTCTGGCATGGGTGGTCTAGCATTCTCTAACTAAGAGGTGTGCGGCACCAAAAACAAAATTAATATCAGTACAGAGTAGTAGAAAATGGAAGAGACTGTTCAAAAGAAGCTCGGAAGTAAGACCACTGTTGGAATTGTCGTTCTGTTAGTAATAGCACTTGTAGCAGCTTGGTATTTTTTCGTGTACCGAAAGAAGAAGCCATCAGCAGCTGATGAGAAGAAGGGTGAAAAGGTAGTAATCTACGGCTCAATAGGATGCCCTTACACAGTAAAACAAATGGAAAAGTACCCAGACCATGAATTTGTCGACTGCACCTCACAGACGTGCCCTGACTTTGTCACGGCTTACCCGACGACAAAGTTCCCCGACGGAAAAATTGAGGTTGGATTTTCTTGAGAAGTACTAGAATGAAGTGGTGGGTTTGGATGGCGATTGCTGTAGTAATAATAGGGCTGTTTGGGAGTTTCTCGTCTTATGCATTTATAAAGACGACGACCATTGAACAATAAAAAATGAACGTTCGACTCGTTGAACACATGGGGAATGATACATCTATAGTACAAGCGGCTAGGGTATCTTACGGTGACGGAACAAAGTCTGTGAGTGAGGACCGTCAATTGATTCGGTATCTCATGAGACATTGGCACACTACGCCATTTGAGATGGTTGAATTCAAATTCCACATCAGGGTTCCGATTTTTGTTGCAAGACAGTGGTTACGTCACCGAACAGCGAGCGTAAATGAACTCTCTGCTCGCTATTCGGTTGTTAAGGATGATTGTTGGTTTCCAGATGAGTACAGGACACAATCTGATACTATGAAACAGTGTTCTTCTCAGGATGGTTCTTTTGTATCAGGTGACGGAAGTCAACGTTACTCTTGTGAAATTGCATTTGGTGTGTATGAAGGTCTTTTGGAGAGAGGTGTAGCACGTGAACTTGCTCGAGTTCATCTTCCACAGAGTACATTCACAGAGTTTTATTGGAAGATTGATTTGCACAATTTGTTTCATTTTTTGCGTCTTCGTATGGATGAACACGCTCAAAAGGAAATTAGGGACTGTGCAGTACAGATGTACGAATGTATAAAACCAATCGTTCCATATGCGTGTGAAGCTTTTGAAGATTACAGACTCAATGCAGTGACTCTCACAGGTCCAGAAATTCAGGCACTTCGTTCGAATAACAATGAACACCTCTCTAAAGGAGAGAAACGTGAGTTTGAACAGAAATGCCTACAGTTGGGTCTGAAGGGATGTACGATGTAGGCGGTAGAAAGTACATAGATATAGGAGGTATTACAATCAAAATTCCATGGAGATACAATAGGGTTACAGGTGTTGAAATAAAGGGTATAAAGACCATTCAAGAGCTCAAAAAAGGAGACTTTATAAATTCACTAAAATTTGAAACCAAAAACTGGAACGGAGAGACATTTTATGTGCTCAAGGAAATAGAAACTTAAAATTTAAAATGCTTTGAAATACAAGTAAGAATGACATCAGAGCTCAAAAGAGCTCTTACCGTGAGACCGAAAGAAAATGCGATAGGTATACGCCCGAAAGCATTCAAAGTGTACAAAGAGAATCCAGATGGAACGCTACAAATTCCGAGGTTTTTTCAAGATGACACTAAAAAATTTCATAGGGGTGTTTTTTGTAGAGAAATGAAATTTGAAGGTGTTTTGAGACCTCATCAAAAAGATGCTCTCGCTTCGTACCAAGGAAATGGAATTTTGTGTTTGCCTTGTGGTTACGGAAAAACTGCTACTGCTCTTGCTATTTCTTGCGCTATGAAGAGAAAGACTATCATAGTCGTACACAAAGAGTTTTTGGCAAATCAATGGAGAGAACGCATCGCACAGTTTTGTCCTACAAGTACTGTTGGTCTTATTCAAGGAGACACATGGGATGTTGATGGTCACCATTTTGTACTTGCGATGATTCAGACTTTGTGTGTACGAGAACATTCACCGGAACAATTCAAAATGTTTGGTCTGGTCATTGTTGATGAAGCGCATCATATAGGTGCACCTGCATTTTCAAGGACAATGTTCAAGGTTAACCCAGAGTATACACTCGGTCTCACTGCTACACCTGAACGCAAAGACGGTCTTACATGTCTTTTGTATTGGTTTCTTGGAAAGGTCTTTTATGAGACTCAAGGGGAATCATTGAATTCTGTAGTCCTAAAAAAAATTGACTTTGAACATGAATCATACAGAAGCGGTCCTGTATTGAACAAATTTGGTAAAGTTTCAATGGCACACATGGTGAATCACCTCGTTGAAATTCCTGAACGAAATCAACTCATACTTACACATCTCAGAGATGCAATCGAAAGAAATAGGCGCGTTCTTTTACTGAGTGACCGGCGGGGTCACTGTGAATGGATTCATGAACAATTGGGTACTAAAGTATCTGGATTGTACCTGGGTGGAATGAAACAAGAGGAACACGAATCAGCCTCACGTAAGCAAGTGATTGTAGCGACTTTTACTCTTGCTTACGAGGGACTGGATATACCAGAACTTGATACTTTGTTTCTTGTTACTCCTCATAGTGATGTAAAACAAGCTGTGGGAAGAATAATGAGGAGTGTTTCTGGAACAAAAGAAATTTATGATTTTGTTGATAAATGGTCAGTGTTGGTGAATATGTTCTACAGGCGTAATAAAGTGTACTTTCCACCGGCCCCGCAAACTACTCAAAAATGTCTATTTCACTGAATCCATGAGAGCTAGGAATAAAACACTTCCTATGAAAATCATAACTATTGTGTTGCACTCTGATTGACCGCTATTTTGTACCTGGACTACACTTGAAGGTTTTTTCATTATGCTACGAGTTTCGAGTTCTTCAAGTGGTGCTAATGAAAGACTCAACATTTATATTTACAAGATAAGTTCTTTTTTGGAAGACCTGCCTCTCTTTCTACGTTTCTCAGTTGTTGAAATCTCGAGGTCTTTAACCTCGGAACCTATTGAAATTATATCAGATACTTCGTCCTCTGAGTCCTGAGGTCTCTGTTGTTGCTGAACCTGATTGAGTGTACCTAGAATGTTTGAAATATCAAATCCTTTTCCTAGAGATGTCAAATCAATACCAGGTCCTCTCATCTCACGTCTGTTACCAAGAGGAGTGGTCATCTGAGGCTCTGACTTTTGCTGTTGTTGCTGTTGTTGCTGCTGGAATGGCTTGAACATTGATTTGCTCAGATGGAACATCATAGCAGAACCACCAACCATAAACATGAGCTTAATCTCTGGTGCCACAGAAACCTTGCTCCTGTACTTTTGAAACAGTTCCTCAAACACTGTATCGTAATCTTCCTGATTCTCCATAACATTCTCTGACCAACCGTCAAGTTCCAGGTCAAATGGGTCAAATTTCTTGTTTAGAAACTCAATTCCAGATACACATGCAATAAGCATCCTTCTCTGAAACTTAATAGATTGGTCAACTTCTATAGAATATGTAAGTCTCTTGTACTCTGCCCGAATGTCTTCTATGTCAGAGTAGACAGTAAGTCTAGATGACGTATGAAGACCCTTCTTTCCAAGTCTTGAAATTCTATTGAGAAGGTCTGCCTTCTCGTCCTCAATTGACTTGTATCCCTCTGAAGGACCTGTTGGTATGCTTCTCTGATGGTGCATGTCACCACCGTCGTCCTGCATCACAGGCTCACCACCGTCCCACTCTACAGGAGGTGGTGGTTTTGAAGTGTTCATCTTGGAAGAATTTGCAAAAATGTCAATAGGCTCTTCATCTTCGCCACCAGCAAATGAAACCTGCTTTCTGAACTGTCTTGATGGCTGAGGCTTTATAGGTCTTCTCGTTGGCTCGTCTTGGACAAAATTAATCTCATCGAAAAACTCCTTCTCATCTGGGTCCAAGTCAAACTCCATCTAAAATCTTTAAAGAAATTGTGATTGACATCTTTAACGCAAAAAAATAATCCAGGCATTAATTAAAAATCATGGCTGGTCAGTATGATGTGATAATACTCATTCTTCTAGCACTCATCTTTGTAAAGCTGTTCTTCCCACGTGTAATATCTGGATTTGGTTCTCTACAGCTAAGACCCTATTCTTATGATGTACAGGGTGGTACAGGAAAAGAGCCAGGTGATTTCTTCAAGCTTCCAGTAGACCTCAAGTGCACACCAGGTCCTTCCAATGATTCTTCTTATTACTCTACTGAAACGTCAGGTGGTATATGCGGTGACGGTGAATTCGTGAACCAGCAGATGAAAAACTATAAGATAATGTAAATGGACGGAGGTGTCATTGAAGAAGAATACTTTTTGCACGTTGATTCTAAAAACAGAGACTTGACACAATTTCCATATGGAAATACATACGTCCTAAATTTTTCAAAACCTTTAACAGGTGTAGTCAGAGTGGACCTTGTATCTGCAAGGATACCAAATTCAATGTATAATCTCACTTCTTCAACTGCAAATTTGACAACATCTTTCACAACTTCTCCATTCTTTCTTGAACCAGGATTTTACTCTGCAAGTACTCTTGAATACGAACTCAATAGACGTCTTTCACCTGGAAACGAATCTATTTATTATTCAGAACAAGAGGGTAAATTTTACTACTTGACGAACACACCGTCATCAAGTGTATCTACAGACTCACCAGAACTTGCAAAAATGCTTGGATTGGATATTGGAAAGGTGTATACAGTTTCTCCTATAAATGTATCTATAAATACATTCTATTACGGAGTAAAATCGGAAAGAGTTGTCGATTTCTCATTGAATGAATATGTTTTTTTGGACATTGAAGAACTAAGAGGACCTTATTTCTGTGACCAGGCTGATAATATGTTTGCGGCTATACCCATGGATGTATACTCTGGTCAAATCAAAACATTCAAAGAAACTTCAGATTACGTCATTTCAAAAAAAAGTTTAGAAAGATTCTCGACACTCTCAAGACTTACTGTGAGATGGTACGATAAGAATCTGAACCTTCTCAACTTTCAAGGATTTGAAAATAATGGATTTGTCCTCAGAGTATACACACAACGTATTACTACCCCTCCACCACTTCCACCACCGCCACAGATTCTTAAAAACCCACCACCATCTGAAGAACCTGAAAAGAAAAAGAAAAAGACAGTACTCTTTGGTAAATGGGCTGTATTCGTAGGTATACTCGGTGTACTACTCTTTTGGTACACAAGTAAAAAATTAGTGTAGTGTGTCCAGGTTCAAAAAATATTTTAGCAAGTGTAAACAATATAGCTGTCATGGAGCTCGATTACATTTGGAAGCACTTTGAGGAGATGAGGATCCAAAATGTACAAAATATTGATGATGATCCTTACATTTGTGCATGTGGAGGGGTAAAGACGTACATGTATGATTTCCCCACATGCACAAGTTGTGGCGCAGTAGATAGTGTTTTCGTTTCAAGTGAGCCCGAGTGGGTCGGTGGGCCCGACGACGAGGAAAATCCTTCGCGCGTGGGTGCACCTGTAAACCACGTGCTCTATTCTGAATCTTGGGGTATGGGTACTATGATTGTAGGTAGGTCATGCCAAAAGATGGCGAAGATTAACATGCACTCTGGAATGAATCACAAAGACAGAGCGCTTCATCACGCATATGTCCAGTTTGAACACGTATGCAGAGGTCGTCTCAAGATTAATGATGCAATTATCGACCATGCAAAGATGATTTACAAAAAGTTCAATTCGGAGAAACTTACACGAGGGGCTGTTCGAGCTGGCATCAAAGCGAATTGTGTACTGTTCGCCTGTAAGGAGCACGGGGTGACTCGAACTCTCCAAGAGGTTTCTGCTGCGTTTGGCATTCCAGTCAAGGACATCTCTAGGACAACCGATATATTTGTGAGTGTCACTGGAGAGACTACTGGAAAGACACAATCGAGCGACATCATCTCGAGAATATTCAACAGTGTCACATTCATTCCAGATTCTGAAAAGGGGCGGGTTCGCATGAAGGTTATCAAAGCATGTGAGGATGCGCAGACAAACCCAAGTCTTATGGGCAAGACTCCAAGGGGTGTGGCGAGTGCGGTCATTTACAAGACACTCGTTGATATGGGATACCCAGTAGATAGGTCGTTTGTTGCTGAAATATGTGAAGTATCAGTTCCTACTCTGAACAAGATTGAAAAAATTCTCCGAGAATTGTAAATGAACAGTAAACTCGTAGAGACTCTGAAAAGTAATCCCCCAACATCTGCTATAGAACTCATAAGAACTGTACAAATGTATGTAAAAGATGAAAACAATTTGATTTTTGTTGTAGAAAGTATCGCAGCTGGAGCTGA
>JACCDW011258124.1_pt1 | contig 20166 bp, 20 predicted proteins | sample 7449781 | NCBI WGS metagenome assembly JACCDW01 (sample SAMN15323449, study PRJNA562643) | freshwater metagenome | isolation source: river surface water | place: USA:Blue River Watershed | collected 2017-08-18
ACACTGTAGTTGGCGGTCAGCTGCAAGGAGTCAATCACCCGCAGCACTTCCACAAAATTTCGCCCAGTGGATGCGGGATAGGTAATCGTTAATTTAATTTTCTTGTCGGGCCCAATAATAAATAGGGAGCGAACCGTAAAGGTTTCCGAAGCATTGGGATGGATCATGCCATAGGCATTCGCGATGGACTTATCTGGATCAGCTAGGATTGGAAAGCCTACAGTGACCTGTTGCGTTTCATTGATGTCTTTGATCCATTCAAAATGTTTATCGAGTGGATCCACACTCAAAGCCAAGACTTTGACATTTCGTTTTTCAAATTCCTCCTGCAATCCTGCCGTACGACCCAATTCTGTGGTGCAGACGGGTGTAAAATCAGCAGGGTGTGAAAAGAGAACTCCCCAGCTGCTGCCAAGGTATTCATGGAATCGGATGGTTCCAAGGGTGCTTTCTGCGGTAAAATCCGGTGCGATATCTCCTAGTTGTAAGCTCATAGTGAGACAAATAAACTACAGGACTTTCATAAATCAAATGAATTGTCTACTTTTTTTATAGACTTTTAAATTTTTAGTTTGGAATTACCCAAATCGAAGATTTAAATGCCCTCTGTAGGGCCATCCATTACCTATCCATTTCTTCATCGTGAAAGAAATTTTTGGAATTTCAAGTTGAAACTCCTCTTCAATTCCCCAAATGTTTTTTGTTTTTTAACCCCTTAGAAAATGGGACTAGGGAAGGGGTAGATCGGATGTACTGTTGATAGCTCTCTAAATGCCCCCATTTTTCAATACCTGAAGCTTCCAAAATTCGTACGCCACTGATGTAAACTAGTAGGATGTACGTAAAAAGTGGAGAGATTAAGGTGACATACTGCCAATTGGTTAAGGAGGAAAAAGACATCAAAGCAATCCCGGTCCATAAGACGATTTCTCCAAAGTAGTTTGGGTGTCTAGCGTACTTCCAAAGGCCAGAAGTAATAAACAGCTCCTTATTTTCAGGGTTTTTTCGGAAGTTCGATTTTTGCCAGTCTGCACTAATTTCTATCCCGAAACCGATACTAAATACCAGCAATCCACCATAAAAAAAGCCATTTTGAATGACCCCATTTTGGCTTGCGATGGCCGTTAACGCGCACATGGAACACATGCACACCCACATTCCTTGTAAGGTCCAGGCCATAAAAAATCGAGTAGCAGCGGGCTTAATGTCTCTAAATCGTTTATCCTCTTTAGCGCTGTGAATTCTTAAGAATAAGAAGGTGCCTAACCGGATGGCCCAAAGGGATATGCAGGTGGCCAATAGGATGCTCGCTGCATTGAGATTGAGTGAAGAGTAACTTTGATAGCTTACATAGCCCACCATAACTAAGTAGGTGCAGCTTCCCGCGAGGTCATAAAATTTTTCTGTTTGAAAGAAATAAGCAGGAAAGAAACAAATCCATTGGATGAGAAATGCAATGAATACCCCTTCCTGTATCACCGATAGACCTGTCAACAGCGCAATGCCATACACCAGGATAAATGCGATTAGGGCAAAAAATAGATTAAGTAGGGCTTGCTTCATGGGACATCAGGTATTTCTAAAAGCCTTCAATGCTGGGACTGCTAACTCGAGCTTTTGACAACTTGGTACATGAGAAATAAAACCAAATAAACCGCTAAGTAGATGCGGTAGAAATTTCTTGTTTTGAGGTAAGCCGTATTCTCAGGATACATGTTGCCGAATAGAGCGATTAGCTCCTTTCGGAAAAGGGGCTTTATGTTTATTTTCCAATCCTCAGTTTGGTATACAATTTTTCGAAACTTACTCCTGTAATGCGTGCTTGGAATGCTCCAAATGAGTAAGAGGATTAATAGTAGAAAGGTAACAGTCATAATTCAACTAGGTAGGATTTCATTTAATTTCCAATCAAGGGGTTTTGCTTCCCAATTGATGGATTGTATTCTGTACCAATCCTTCTCGTTCGATGCCACGGTTATCTTTGACCTTGTAGGTGATTTCCATCCCCCAGGTGGGTTGGATCGATGGAATAGTCAGGTTGATCGTTTTGCCTGAGGCATCGAGCGCAGCTTTGGTAACTTGTAGTGTTTGCTCGTTGTGATGTTTGGATCCATACTTTCTGGATCGAATCAGATCCCAGGTCTTTACGGTGTAGCTGGAAACGTTCTGTACAGCTTTTGCGTCCAGCTTATCTGTAAATGTCAGCTTCATGCCCGTGGTGGTGGCTGCGATTTCCACCGGTATGACCATCGGCTGATTCACCTTTCTGATTCGATACAGCCCTCCCAACTGAGGTTGGGTAGATCCCCATGCCGACAGGCCAGCTAGGTACAATTGTCCATCTCCGGGGTTAAACCTTCCTCGCATCACGCCGGTGGAAAATCTTGGGATTGGGAGCTCATAAATTCCTCCCTGAACTTGATTTCCGATTTTTTCAAAAGGAACCACAAAGACTTTTCCATAGCCATAGGACAGATTTAGGAGTTTTCCATTGAGCGCTTCCCATTTCTGACTCTCCACCCAAAGTAGTTCGGAAGGGGATTGATCTCGATCCCGATCCACCCATACCAATGGCTGTTCCATTCCTGCCTCGGTACTGTCTTTTGGTGGATTAAAGCTGAACATATTTCCATAAAACCCACCTTTTTTCACCCAGTTGATTCGATTCATCGGATTCCAATGACCTTCCTGATCAGTAACAATAAAGGTTCCATCAGGATTGATGCAAACCCCGTTTGCAGCCCTGAATCCTGTGGCAATGATCTCGGTTTTCTGTCCGTCTTTGCTGACTTTGATTAAGGTCCCATGCTGCGGCACTAGGGCTTCTCGGGCATGTCGAGCGCTTTTGGCATAGTAGAAATTCCCTTCTTTATCTACCTGAAGTCCCATGGCAAACTCATGAAAATGGTCGGTTACCTGCTGATCAGTGTTGAAGGCTTCATAGAAATCCGTCTCCCGATCTCCATTCAAGTCATGCAATTTGACCAGCTGATCCCTGCAGGTGACGAAAATTTGTTCATTCACCACCTTGATGCCCAAAGGCTGAAAAAGCCCCGAAGCGATTCGCTGCCAGGTGAGTTTTCCAGTATTTTGGGTAAATCCTTCCACCAACCAAACATCCCCATCTGTGGAGCAGATTACCCCTTTGTTGGAGTCTCTGAAAAAATCCAAGCCACTGAGTCTAAATTGATTTTTCCAAGGGCTGTCAAATGGAGGGTTCATTAGGTCAACCTGAAAAGGTCCTTCCTGGGTACCCATAGTAATCTGGGAACTTAATTTTTTAGGAAACCGTGACGGTCCTCCTTTGGTCATGCGCTCCAAGGATGCCGGGGGAGCTAAACTTTTGGCATAATCGGTAAGCCCCTTCGTACCGACGTTTCCAATCAGAATTTTGACTTGCACTGGAGCTGAAGGTATTGTTTCCATGACCATAAAGCCATTTTCCTTTTTCAATACTGCCCCTTTTCCAATCAGCGCTACCGCGGTTCTATCCGGAGCAATCCGCATCTTCAAGGGCTTAGCAGTAGGGCTGAGGTTAAGGGTTCGGGTAAAAACCGGTTGATTCTGCCAGGATTCCATACCAAACGATTCGAGTACGTTGGTACTTCCCACGGTGTAGGAAAGAATTACCTGATCTTTAAATTGATAGAGGCCTTGATACTGTGCCCAGGTGCGGGGAAGAGGACCAAACTTCCGCTTGTCACGAGCCTGGAATCGTGGATCATCAAATTTTCCATTTGCCGGATTTGCCCAACCTGGCGCAACGGGATTTTCAAAATGAAGATTGCCGATCGTTCTGGGTGAAATATTGTGTTTCCCGTTAAATAGAATCGCTTCCCAATCAATAAACCCTTCCCCGGTCCAGGCCCCTGCCACCCGCATCAGGTCATGGTCAAACATCATCCAGGCCTTGCCCGCGGCCACTCCACCGACACCCTGATCCACCCTCACCGCAATTCCCTTGTAGGCAAAGTTGGCATCCACTAGATTTTCGTCAGCGAGGGGAGAGGAACCTTTGGATTGCTCCCGTTCCGGGGCATCTTTACCGACCAGCTCGTAGGTGTTGATCAGAAAGTTGCCATAATCCATTTCTGCCCAAGGCTTAAATTCTTTCGGTGCAGGTCCTTTGTTGCCACCTTTAGGCAATCCTGCCAGATAAGTAGAATCGATTTTAAAATACTGTCCTGGGTTTTTTTCTTTGAGGTAGGTTTCTCTCAAGTAATTAATGATATCATATTTCTCCACAGGAGTAAGGTGAACTTGTGGAGGCATGGATCCGTAGCCTCTGGTAAGGACTTGATAGATTGAATAGGGGTCTTTCCCAAGGTTGAAGGTGTCCTCCCAAAATTTGAAGGCAGTGGGTATGGATCCAAGTTGATCCGGGTTTCCATGGCAATTGAAGCAAACGTTGTTGTAAATATGTTCGCCCGTCCGAATGGATTCATCGTATCGGTCGTCTAGAGCAGTCAATAATCCTTGGTGGTCAAGGTCTTTTTCGTAGTCTGGTAATTCTGATTCTTGGAGAATAAAGGAGCCCGGACTAGCCAATTCGGAATTGGTTGAATTGGGTTTGCAGCTAAAATTCAAGAGGGCTGCAAGAAGAAAGTAAACTCCTAGTCGAATCCTATTCAGTTCCATGGGGTGTTTTTGTTGGGTAGTTCAAACAAGTTTACTTAGGAATTTAATTAAAATGATTCAAACAACTATTCTATCCTCAATTTCTTTGTAATTTTCTATTACATATATTTGACTATCCTTGCCAAAAAGTTACAATGTTGGGTTTATAGTCATTTTGGGTCACTTTTTTCGTTTTTACCTTTTTTGAACCACTTAAACTGGGCTTTTTTAGTCAGTTTATTTTTTAAAGCCACAATGATTTATGTTTGATTCTCAATAAATTCAAGTCTAAATCAATTTTTCTACTAGATAATTTATTATAAAATGCGTGTCCCGAATCGCCTGACATTTCTTTATTTAAATGCAATCAAACTCTTTGCTATTGCATGGTTTTCAATGCTCTTTATAGCCTGTAATCCCTCTAAAAAAGAAGAATTTTTACAAGCGGATAAAGAGTGGGAAGTACTGTTTGATGGCTCATCTACTGATGCATTTCGAGGCTATGGAATACCGGAATTCCCTGAGGGAGTTTGGATTGTAGAAAACGGAATATTGATGACTAATCCAGATACCGCGAATAGGGATTTGATCACCAAAAAAAGATACAAGGATTTTGAATTAGAATATGAGTGGGCAGTAGATACGGCGGCAAATTCAGGAGTTTTCTTTCACATGCAAGAAAACCTTTCTATGGAGGCAGGCAACGGAAATAGCCCAAATTGGATGGACAATTTTGAAATCCAGATTTTGGAGGACAGCTACTTTTACGATACCACAGCCATCCGATCCGCAGGTTCCTTGTATGACTTAATCATTCCAAAAAATAAAAAGCTTAAGCCAATTGGGGAATTCAATAAGGCTGTCCTTTCTCATAAATCAGGTCATGTGGAGCATTGGCTGAATGGAATTAAGGTGTTGGAATTCACGATAGGCAGCCCAGCAATGGATTCCTTGTTGGCTGTAAGTAAGTTTAAAGAAAATCCCAATTTCCACTCAGACAAGGAGGGGCATCTTATGTTTCAGCACCACGGGCAAAAAGTGTATTTTAAAAATATTCGGGTTAGAGCCCTTTGATAGGTGAACTCATGAGGTAGGCAAGTAGGCTCTAACCTTTAAAAATTGAAAAAATTGTTGTCTGCTAGGGGTTTGATTAGACCAAGGCCACTTCCCTTAATCGACAGCTTTGGTAACTTCCTTAACTTCTCAACCGTAAAGTTCCACCAGGAAGTCGGTCAGCTCCTTTAGGTTTTTAAATTTTTGATTGATAAGAGAGAAAGAAGGGAAATTTGGATCGGAATTAAGCTTGGTACACCAGGCATGGGATTCGATCATGAAGATACCATCCCAGTACTCGTAACTCCCATCCTCTTCTCGAACGACCTCAATGGCTGTCCCCACGGATTTCAAAAACTTGCCGCCTGAGCGCTCATCCCCTTGGTCAAGATCTAGGTAGTTTTCCGAAAAATCATAGTCTTCAATAAAAATGTTGGACTCCCATCGTAATGGAAATTCTTCATTGACCAAGAGGGGGGTAGGATCAAAATTTGAAATCAGGGTTTCAATTAAGTCGATTAGGTCTTGATTCGTATTCATGCTTGGACGAGGTTGGTTCGATTTCTCGAGGAAGGGCCACCAAAATCAATTTGGTGGTGGCTTAGAAAACTGCAGTTAAGTTAAGGAAGTCTTCTGTTATTGGAGCTATTTGACTCGAAAAGTAGCCAGCCGATTCATTCCTCAGGATTGTACTTTAGCAAATGCCCGAACAGGGAAGGTTCCCATTCCTTTGATTTTAGGAGGGATTGCATTGAAGGAAAATCCCAGCTCTGGCAGGCTTTCTAAATTGCACAAATGCTCCACAATTAAAATTTCAGAGGCCAAGAGAATACTGTGCACAGGCCTTGAATTGGTTGCGGTATTGTCAATGTTGTGAGAATCAATTCCTACTAGTTTTACCCCCGCGTCCTTCAAAAAAATTGCAGCCTCCTCGGTGAGGTAGGGATGCTGCTCGTAGTAGGTTTCGGTATTCCAATGACAAGCCCAGCCTGTATGCACGAGAACTGCGCGATGCCTAAGTTCTTTATTTTTGAAATGGGCTGGAGTAATCGCTAAGGTTTCGGTATAGGGCACGCGTATCACAAGACCCTCTAGTTCGGCAAAACAGGATAAATCAACCTCAGAAATATCCTTGCCCTCCGCATAGCGGTGGAAGGGACAGTCAATGTAGGTTCCCGTATTGCCTACCAACTCCATCTTCCCGATTTGAAATTCAGTACCGGCAGCATACTGCTTTCTGGAATCTTCCCGACTCAAAAAATCGCAAATAATTGGAGCAGGCAAGCCTTTGTAGGTAATCAATCCCGCTTCTATGGTATGACTCAAGTCCACCAAACGACCCGACTGCTGACTTTGCTGCATAAGTTTAGTTCGTTCCAAATTGTTAGGGCGCAAATCCCCTTGCGCTTGCATTACCTCGGAATTGGATCCAAAAAGGGTAATAGCAGTAACAAGCTAGTCAAAATCAACAAATTCTTTAAATTTGGAGAAAATCATTCCCTAACATCCAATTTACCAATTGCGGAAAACTATTGCCAAGTGCTAGTTTTTAGGATTTAGCCCATTCCTGTTTCTTTCATAATCTCTGCTTCTCCCATGGAACAATCCCTCTTTAGTGAACTTTTAGCACAAAATATCCAAAGCTGCAGCTACGCCTTCAATGCCATTACTGAAGAAAATAGCCGCAATCGACTCAATGAAAAGACTGCCTCCGTAGGATTTATCTTTCGGCATGTAGGGGAGACGATGTTACTCTTTGGGAATTTCTTTGGCATCCCTACCAATGCTTCGAATACCACGATGGGCAAGCAAGATTCCGGGCAGGGTGAGGACCTAAGCACAAGCCGGGAACTACTCGAGAAAGGCTATGCCTTGCTGGAGCAGATCATTGCTTCCACTCCGGCAGAAGGTTGGTTCGAGCCTGTGGAAACTCCCTTTTTTGGGACGGTATCCAAGGCTAGGCTATTTTCCCATATTCTCTACCACAACTCCTACCACGCGGGTCAGATTGCACTCACGATTAAGCGCGCATAGGAATAGAAAACAGCCATTATCTCCCAAATAGCTTCATTCCGATGCTTGCTCTCAACTCAGTGACTATGTGTATCCGTACGTTTTGGTTCTACTTCTCCCTAGTGGTGTTTCCTGGGATCCTCCAAGGACAAGTCCCAGAATTAGCAACCAAATCCAGCCAATACATCACCGTTTTGGGAATCGCCCAGGATGCAGGCTATCCGCAGGCGGGCTGTCAGGAAGAGCATTGCCAGCGCCATTGGAGAGGAGAGGAAGCCAAGCGACAGGTGGTGAGTTTGGGGCTTACAGATCAAGCCAGTGGACAAAATTGGCTCTTTGAAGCTACTCCGGACCTTACAGCTCAACTTCAGCAACTCCAACAAGCTTCAGGGTCTACCAATCTCTCAGGTATTTTTCTAACGCATGCCCACATGGGGCACTATGTGGGTTTGCTGCAGCTCGGTCGAGAAGCCATGGGAGCCAAAGACATGCCTGTCTATGTGATGCATCGAATGAAGGAATTCTTGGAAAATAATGCCCCTTGGAGTCAGTTGGTGACACTTGGGAATATCAAATTGATCTTGATGGAGCAAGACAAACCCATTCAATTGACACCGACTCTTCGGGTCACTCCTTTGAAGGTCCCGCATCGGGATGAGTTTTCGGAGACGGTAGGTTTTCGGATTGAGACCGCTGAGAAAAGCTTACTTTTTATCCCTGATATAGATAAATGGCCGCTTTGGGAAAGGGATATTCGGACCGAAGTAGCCCGCGTGGATGTGGCTTTGCTGGATGCTACTTTCTATCAGGAAGGGGAGCTACCCAATCGGAACATGAGTGAGATTCCACATCCTTTTGTAGCAGAAACCATCAATCTATTTTCTCCATTACCAGCTACTGAGAAACGCAAAATCAAGTTTATCCACTTCAACCATACCAACCCGCTAATTTTGGAAGGCCCTGAGCGGATGGCAGTAAAAAATCTCGATTTTGATGTAGCTACGGAAGGGGAGCGGATCGTATTGAAAAAATAAGCGGGCGAGGATTCCAACCTCGGTACTGGGAAGCTTAAAATCTTAGCGTATTTGAAGTCCTCCAGCCTCACCAGCACAAAGCTGCCTTTCGAAGTTCATAGCCATTTTTGATCTCTTCAATAAGGGCGATAAGTTCATTATCATTTAATTCTGACTTTGCAGCCATCATTTTTCTACCTGCTTCCACCCGTTGAATTTCCTTCAATTGTTCACCAATTTCTTCTGAAGAACAATCTGCCAAAATGGACTCTTCCACCAATTTTTCAAACTTAGCTTCATCCAACTCCATGTAGGACTGAAATGTAGCTTCAGGGAGCTTGGATTGAAGTGCCTTTTGTAGGGCATTATATGGATTTGGAGATTCACAGGCGTTTAGTATACTTAGGAATAGAAATAGGACAGACAGATGAATTCTAATTTTATTCATAAGAACGTTAGCAGGGTTGGTACGATTGGTCTTAAAAGATAGAAGTTTTTTCACTGATACCAACTAAAAAAGTAGTTCTACAATTCCAGTTCCTATTCCAACCCACATTTTAACCTCTGAAAGATTGGATACAACCCTTATTTACCCATCTTTTTTAATTAAAAAAGGCTGCGTCATTCATGAAGCAGCCCCTTGAGTTATTCTTGAACAGTGAGCGTGACTGTATTGCTCTTTGTGTCGATATCGATTCGACTAGGTTGGGTCAGCGAAGCGGAATTTTCTTTGGTAAGTTTGAGATCGTATGCTTTACGATCGTACTTCATCACTGCTCCAGAGAGGGCGTCGATACCCCAGCCAAACAAGTTACCCAAATTGATGATACTGACTAGGTTTAACTCCTTGTCAAGGGTGACCAGGCGGGTTTCGTAGCCGTCCAACTTAAACTCTACCTCCGTATCGTTGAGGCTTCGTTTGATCCGGTAGTTGCAGGGTGTGGTGCAGATTTCTACGCCATCTTTGAAAATGGTAGCTCCAGAAGGGGTAGAACTAAAGTAAATGCGGTCTTTGGTGCCCGTAAAAATGGTGGCACAGCCTGTCATCAAAAATAAGGCTATCAAAAAGATAGGGATTTTGTTCATGGTGCTTTCGTTTAAGTTCAAATAAAAATAGGTTAAAAATTTCTTTAAATAATAATAAAAACAATTAATTAATATTTGATTGTTAATGTACCTGATTTTCAGATTGATCTGGACTTGTATGCTAGTCAAGGGGACTAGTTTGCCTTCAACAAAATGGGTACTGCTTAAAAATCTTGAGTTGGTAAGAGATGAGTCGAAGGAAAATAGGGGGACTGTTTCTACGCATCCATTCTGTTTGCGGAGCTGTTCCCTATCCTTCTTTCAAAATAATCTGCATGTCTTCAATGCACTGCTCTGCGTCTAGCGCCATGGTACCGTTGTAGATTCCTCGAATCCGACCTTTTCGATCCACTAACACAAAGTGCTCGGTATGCAAAAACTCTTGGGTAACCTTGTTGTAGCCGATGGACTCCTCGGCAAAAAATGATTTTCTTGCCAAGGTGTATATTTCCTCTTTCGAACCGGTGAGCAAGGACCAATTCGAGGATGAAATTTGATTTATCTCGCTAAATTTCTTTAAGGTTTTCACATCGTCGATCCAGGGAGTGACCGAGAAGGATAAAAGCTTTACCTCTGGATTGCCTGGAAAAGCTTTTTCGATGCGTTTCAATTGTGCCGTCATATCTGGACAGATGTTGTTGCACTGGGTGAAAAAGAAATTAGCCACATAGACCTTCCCTTCCAAGGATTTGCTGTCAAAAAGGATGCTGTCTTGATTGTAAAATGCAAAGGGCTTGATTCGATGGCTGATTTGGGTCGCGGCCTCAGCTTCGCTTAAAAAGTAGGGTGTAAAATCTGGACTGTTGTAATAGGGGATGCTTGACTTTTGGGGCTCTGCGCAAGCAAAAGTCAAGCAGAGGACACTAGTTATCAAAAAATTTCTCATCGATGATAATGCAGTTTTTGGTGCCCAGTAATCCATACCTTTTGCCCTTGATAATGACAAAATTTGACCTAATCTTTCCATCGGCATGCCACATTTTTTGCTCCCCTTCCTCTTGCCCATTTTTGTAATGACCCAAGTGAAACAATCTTCCCTGCTCATCCCATTCTTTTAACTCCCCTTCGTATGCATCGTTCTTAGCGGTATACTCAAATCGTTTGTTCCCATTTTCCCAAAAAGCGGTTTGCAATCCTGTTCGGATGCCGTCCTTGAGGTGCCGGATTTCCATGATTTTGCCTGAAGGAAAATACTTCTTTTCCACTACGATTTCGGAGCTAGAGGGAGAGGGGGAACAGCTCCAAAGCAAGCCTAAAATGAGCAGGTATTTTATCATTGAGAAATGGTACCTGGGGTTCCATAATACCCATTACCATTTAAGTATGGTGCCGCTGTCGTAAAATGGTAATGGTAGATTCCAGAAGGAAAGTCTACCGTGGCATGCGTGTGTCCATGGTACACATCCAAAGAGGAGTTGGTCACGGTAGTCCCGTTTTCTTCTTGTGGGCCATACACTGGAAAGCCATCCATCAAAAAGCCCATAAGACCTGATTTGGTTGATTTTTCCTGAGTTAAGTGCAGCGGCTCCACATGGTAATGGTAAACACCAGATTGTTGGGGATGTCCATAAAACTGATCAAAACTCGCCATTTCTCCCGTCAATTCTTGGTTGTTCGGACCAGCATATTGGTTGAAAAATGGAACCCCATTTAAGGCAACCCCTATCCGGCCCAAGGGTGTTGCTGATTTAGATGTGGCGGCTTGTGGATTGATTGGAATTTTATAAATCGCGGACTGCTCAACAATTGAATTCGGATTTTTGGCAAAGTTATAACCTCCAAAAGTGGTTCCAGAGTAGGCTATGTAAAGGCTATTTCCTGAAGCAAAATAGGGACTTTTGTGATCGGGTACTCCATTTGTTTTTATGGTAATGAAGGTGCCATCGCTGGTGATACTCGATGCTCCATAAATTTTTTTGTAGACCGCAGGCACTGTAGTATCTGATGTTGGAGTAGTAGGTGTTGGAGTTTCGTCCTGAGAACAAGCCATAACAAAGACTAATGGCATAAGGAAAGCCAGGTAGCGAAGTGTTTTGGTTAGTAAATGCATAAGAATGAAGTAGATAAGTAGAGCTAGAAAGATAAAAAATTTTAGTTCTGTTTTTGAGCAAATGATAAAAAAATCAAATTATATCAATAAAAAAATATGTGATTCTTCGCTTCTTGCCGTGGAACCAATTTAACCTTGCCAAAAAAAAATGGGCCTGGATTTACCCATTAAAAATCAACTTGACTGTCGTGCCTTGGCCGAGCTCGGAACGAACCTGAATGTTGCCTTTGTGGCGTCGCATGATTTGCTTGGAAAGGCTGAGTCCTATCCCGGAACCTTTCTGCTTGGTCGTAAAAAATGGAATAAAAATCTTTTCCAAGGCTTCTTCCTCAATGCCCTTACCAGAGTCGGTGACTTCTAGAATAATTTTTCCAGCCTCATCAATATAGCCTTTCAGATGAATTACTTTTAGCGGAGCATCTTCCAGCGCCTGAATGGCATTGTGCATCAAGTTGATCAAAACTTGCTCAATCTGCGTTTGGTCGCCAAACAGGATGAGTTCCTTAGGTTCCAATTCCTTGGATAGGCGGATGCTCTGGGCGTCTAATTGATGCTGCAATAAGAGTTCCAGCTGATCAAAAAGTGGGGCCAAACCAATGCTTCCAAACTTGGGTGCAGGAACATGGGCCAAGCTTCTGAAATCGGAAACAAAACTCACCAGACCCTCACTTCGCTTCTCAATGGTCTGCACTCCCATCAAGAAATCCTCCATATCGTCCGGAAGCAAAGCTTCCTTCTGCTCGAGCTTTTGCTCCAACTCTCCTTTCAAGGTCCCCGCTAAAGAAGAAATCGGCGCAATGGAATTCATGATTTCGTGCGTGAGGATATTGACCAGGTTCTGCCAAGCCTCCATTTCCTTTTCCTCCAACTCGGACTGAATGTTTTGCAGGGACACCAACTTGAAGCGCTCTCCACGCATAAGCAATTCAATCACATATACGGAAAGCTGCATGATGCCATCTGGGTGCGCTATTTTGATCAACTCACTACCACCCGTTCGGAGCTGCTGTATGGCTTGGTGCAGTTCCTTATTGATTTGCTCTACTTCTTGGATTTGCTTCAGCTCCTCTACCTGTAGGATGCGTTTGGCTGCCACATTCAGAATTTGTATTTCGCCATTTTCTCCATAAGTGATCAAACCGATGCTGAGGTGCTTGAATACGGATCGGAAATACTGGTAGTTGGCCTCTTTCTCGGCTTGATCTTCCTTGAGTTTGGCCAAAATGGCATTGAATTCAATATGTAAGTCGTCCGTTTCCGTTCCGTCAAATTTGACGGGATAAAGTTGGCTGTACTTATCCTGCTTGATGTTATTGAGGAAAAGGCGCACTTTCTTGAAAGAACTTTCGGCATACTTGATTAAAAAAATAAGTTGGATGCCCGCCACAATGAGAAAAAGGGAAGTCGCAAATACTCCCCAGCCTCCCACAAGGGAGTAGGCCATTAGAAAAAGGGTGGCGGTAAGCAAGGCAATACGCCCGAGTAAGCCAACTTTATAGTCCATATTTTTCCAATCTTCTATACAAAGACGCGCGCGTTAATCCCAGCTCCTTGGCGGCTTTGGAAATGTTTCCCCCATTTTTATCGATGGCACGTTGAATAGTGTTTCGTTCCATGTCATCCAAGTTGAGTGTGCTGCTTGTCTGTGTTTTTTCAGAGGCAGGTTTGGCCGAAAGAAAAAAGAAGTCTCGTGTATCCAATTCATCCCCATCTGCCATGATGATGGCTCGCTCAATGGCATGCTGCAGTTCTCGGATATTTCCCGGCCAGGAGTAGCGTTGCAAAAGTTCCATAGCTGAAGGCCGGATCCCTTGGAAATTTTTGCGGTACTTCTGCGCATACTGCCGCAGGTAGTGGTTGGCTAGTTGCGGAATGTCGTCTTGGCGTTCCCGAAGCGGGGGAAGGTAGATTTCCACAGTATTGATTCGGTACAAGAGGTCTTGTCGAAAGCTATTGTCGGGCACCATTTCGTGGACAGGCATGTTGGTGGCACAGATCAATCGAATATCCACTGGGATGGATTGATTGGTTCCGATGCGGGTCACTTCCCGTTTTTGCAATACAGTGAGCAACTTGGATTGTAAGGGCATGGATAGATTGCCAATTTCATCCAAGAATAGGGTTCCCTGGTCTGCGACTTCAAATCGTCCTGCCCGATCTTCCTTGGCATCGGTAAAGGCTCCTCGCTTGTGTCCAAAGAGTTCGGACTCAAAGAGTGTTTCGGTAATGGACCCCATATCTACTCCTACAAAGATCTCTTCATGACGCAGGGAGCGTTCGTGGATCGCGCGTGCAATCAGTTCCTTGCCCGTACCATTTTCTCCTAAAATCAATACATTGGCATCGGTCTGTGCCACCTTGTCAATGATGGAAAAAATATTCTTCATGGATGCCGACTGCCCAATGATCTCGGTGTAGTTCTTTTTTAAGTCGCCCTGCAAGGTTTTTTGCTTTTTGTGCAACTTCTCCACCTCCTTGTAACTTTCTTTTAGTTTGAGGGCTGCAGACAACGTAGCCACCAATTTTTCATTTTGCCAAGGCTTCAGGATGAAATCGGTTGCTCCTTCCTTTAAGGCTTGAACGGCCATTTCTACATCTCCAAAAGCCGTAATCAAAATTACCACTGCATTCGGGTCTATCTCCTTGATTTGGCTGAGCCAGTAAAAGCCTTCTTTTCCAGAAGTCGTGTCCTCCCGGAAATTCATATCCAAAAGGATGACGTCAAAGTTTTGGGTATTGATCAAAAATGGAATTCTACGCGGATCCTTTTCAATATGCACTTCTTTGGCATGCTTCTTCAAAAGCATCTTCGCTGCAAAAAGTAAATCCTCGTTGTCATCAATAATCAGTATACGTCCGAGTTGCTGTTCCATAAGTGTTGTTTTGGATATACTCTAGAAAAATAGTGCCAACAGGGATTAAATCCCATAACCCCAGATTCTAAGGTAAATATGTCCGAAAATGTACGATTTTATCCGATTTTCGTACACTTTTTTTGGTTTGGGGCACCTGATTGTTTTTCCTACCTTTGGCGTTCACAAAACTTGAATCACATGTCAGCTAAAAAAGGGGATGCCGTAGCCGTCCATTACACCGGAAGATTGGAAGATGGGAGTATTTTTGACTCCTCAGTTTCCAGGTCACCATTGAGTTTTACACTTGGCGATGGCAACATGATTAAAGGCTTTGATTCAGCGGTATATGGAATGGCCATCGGAGACAAAAAAACAGTGACTATTCCCGCAGCAGAGGCTTACGGCGAGCGTCGACAAGACCTGCTTATCGAAGTTCCCTTATCGCAAGTTCCCCCAGATATTCACCCAGAGCTCGGACTTCAATTGACCCTTCAAGGTCCAGGTGGGCAACCTATGCCTGTCACCGTGGTAGAACTAGACGAAGAGAAAATCGTTCTAGATGCCAACCATGAGCTCGCAGGTCAAGACCTGATTTTTGACATCGAGCTGGTCTCAATTGGATAATTTTTTTTAGTGTCTAGCAGGCCTATGCACTTGAATTAATGACCAAAAAAGCCCTTCAATACTAAATTGAAGGGCTTTTTTGATTTATAACTTTTCTAATTGATTACTTGCCAAGATTTGTCCTGAGTGGTTTTCCGCTAGGCTTAGGGGAGGAGGTAAACTCCAGGAGTTGGACCCCAGCCTCGCTCATCTCAAGGTAGGTATTCTGGCTCACCCATTCGCCGAGATTAAAATAGGTAGCACTTTCACCCACTGGCAACTGTAAGGGGAGGTGGCGGTGTCCAAAAATGTAATAGTCATGTGCCGTCTTTTGCTCGAGTTCTTTGCAGTAGGCCCAAAGCCATTCTCCATCCCCCAAAAACCGCTGTTCATCCTTGCTGCTATTGCTGATCCGACTTTTGCCTGACCAGGCCTTCGCTAGCCTTATCCCAATGTCTGGATGGGTCCATCGGAAAAGCCATTTGGCTACTGGATTGGTAAAAATTTTCTTCAAAAACTTGTAGGTAGGATCTCCAGGCCCCAATCCATCTCCATGACCTACTAAAATTTTTTTGCCGGCTGCTTGAATTTCAATAGGATGGGTATATACGGGAATCCCAAGTTCTTGTGTGAAATAATCCTGCATCCAGAGGTCGTGGTTTCCCGTGAAAAAAAGAATCGGAATGCCACGATCACGCAGTTGGGAAAGCTTCGCTAAAAAGGGGAGTTGCCCTTTAGGAATGACTTCCCGGTACTCAAACCAGAAGTCAAAAATATCTCCCACAAGAAAGATTACCGCTGCCTCATCTGCAATAAAATCCAGCCAAGCAATGATGCGATCTTGCCGCTCCCTGCTCGATTTGAAATCAGGGGCACCCAAGTGAAAGTCGGAGGCGAAGAACAGTTTTTTCCCGTGAAGGGGAAAATTCAGGTCGGAGGCTTGCATGGGGTAAAGATAGATGCAATCCCTTAAAAAAGGAAAAGCCCCGGATTTCCGGGGCTTTTCACCTTATGCTTCTGTTTTGGAATCATCAGTATCCGGCTCCGGACTAGGAGGTATTGCTTCTGCAGCTTCTTCTTTTTCGGCCACTTCCGCTACTTCAGGGCTTGATTCTGCCACTACAGGCTCCTTTTTATTGGTAAAGGCCTGGTAGGTTGTTTCTTTTTCAAACGGTCGCTTCCCGATCAGACGTTCCAAATCCGCTTGGAATAGAATTTCTTTTTCAAGTAGCTCTTTCGCGAGTATTTCTAGTTCAGCTTGGTGCTTACGCAACAAATCAAGAACGCGTGTATAGGCAAATTGGATCAATTTACTCACTTCCTGGTCAATGATTTCCGCTGTCGCTTCCGAGTAGGGCTTGGTCATTTTGTAACCATCGCTCTTGCTTTCATAGAAGGAAACATTGCCAAGTTTATCGTTCATTCCATAGACGGATACCATGGAGTAGGCCATCTTAGTGATGCGTTCCAAGTCACTCAATGCTCCTGTGGAGATTTTTCCAAAGATAATTTCCTCCGCTGCTCTACCCCCTAGGGTCATGCACATTTCGTCAATCAATTGCTCAGTTTGGTACAGAAACTGTTCTTTAGGTAGGTACTGGGCATAGCCAAGTGCTGCCACTCCTCGCGGTACGATAGATACCTTTACCAAGGGGTCAGCATGTTCCAAGAACCAGCCCGCTACTGCGTGACCAGCCTCGTGATAGGCTACTATTTTCTTTTCTTCAGGAGAAATGATTTTGGTTTTCTTTTCCAATCCTCCAATCACTCGATCGATGGCATCTTGGAAATCTTGCATGTCCACTGCCTCTTTATTTTTTCGAGCAGCGATCAAGGCTGCTTCGTTGCAGACGTTGGCAATCTCAGCTCCAGCAAAACCAGGTGTTTGTGCGGCCAATTTCTTAGGATCCACTTCTGCGATGGTCTTGATTGGCTTGAGGTGCACCTTAAAAATGGCCTCTCTACCTACGATGTCTGGCTTGTCAATAGAAATCTGACGATCAAATCGTCCTGGACGAAGCAAGGCGCTATCCAACACGTCTGGTCGGTTTGTGGCTGCCAATACAATTACTCCTGAATCGGTTCCGAAACCATCCATCTCTACCAAGAGCGAGTTGAGTGTATTCTCCCGTTCATCGTTTGAACCAGGCATTTGGCCTTTGCCTCGGGACCGGCCGATAGCGTCAATTTCATCGATGAAAATGATGCAAGGGGCCTTTTCCTTTGCTTGCTTGAATAGGTCACGCACACGCGCAGCGCCTACCCCAACAAACATTTCCACGAAATCTGAACCAGAAAGCGTGAAGAAAGGAACGCCAGCTTCTCCGGCCACAGCTTTGGCAAGCAAAGTTTTACCAGTGCCTGGAGGGCCTACGAGCAAAGCACCTTTAGGTATTTTACCGCCCAACTTGGTGAATTTAGATGGGTTCTTTAAAAATTCTACGATTTCCTGTATTTCAACTTTTGCTTCGTCAAGGCCTGCCACATTGTCAAAAGTAATTTTAACCTTGTTGTCGGCATCAAATAGCTGTGCCTTGGATTTGCCAACATTGAATATTTGCCCACCTGGACCTGCACCACCAGACATGCGGCGCATCATAAACCAGAACAGTACAAACAATAAAATCATGAATCCAAAGCTGCCAAAGTAGTTGCTCCAGTTTTCTTCGTTAGTCACTGAGGCCCCTATTTTTTCTGATCCAACTGGCATTTTTTCTTCCAATGCCTGGAAATCAGCTTGAAATTTATCCGGTGTAGTTACCTGCAACGCATAGTGAGGACCCTCAGGATTAAAAAAGGAAGAATTGGCTTCTAGTTCGGTTTTATATTTTGCGTTTTGAAGAGCGGCAGGTTTGAGGGTTACATCCACCCGATTCATATTTCGTACGATGACTACCTTGGAAACATCTCCAGCTAAGTATATATCCTCGAATCGTTTCTGAGTGATATCAATAACAGCACCACGCTGCTGAATCCAGGTAAGTCCGAGGAGGACCATCACTGCAGCTACGATAAGCCAAAGTTGAAAATTAGGTTTCTGAGGAATCTTAGGAGTAAGGTTCTTATTTTTATTTTTGTCGCTCATCGCTTGTTAGGGAGTGCTTGTGTAAATGCTAAAACAGATTTGGGAGGTGAAAGTTCAGGGAAGCGCTTAGGAAATTCGAGTGGTCTTCGCATCCCCCCACAATTCTTCAAGACCGTAGTATTCTCTTTTGTCCGAAAGAAAAATATGGGCCACCACATTGACATAGTCCATCAAAATCCACTGCCCATTGGCTCGGCCTTCAATTTTCCATGCTGGGGAATCTCCAGCCTTATGTACTTGCTCCTCGATGGATTTGGAAATTGCGTCCAATTGGGTGTCAGAATTACCCGAACAAATCACAAAAAAATCGGTCACGGTATCCTTTACCGACCGAAGGTCCATTACCGTAATGTCGGAAGCCTTTTTTTCTTCCATTCCTTTGGCAATGACCTTACTCAGCTGTTGTGCTGTCATAGGATTGATTTAAACTTTGTCTTCGGTACCTTTGATTTCCGAATCACTAACTAATGTATAAAATTCTTGCCAACACGCTTTTTCTAGGTAAAGATATTCATTTCCTGCCAGACTGTCATTCTACTAATGACATCACTTTGCAGGCCATACGCCAAAAAGAGGTACAGGAAGGGAGTATTTTCATTACAAATCACCAAACCCGTGGAAAAGGACAAAGAGGAAACACTTGGGAAACCAAGCCAGGAGAGAATTTGACGTTTTCACTCGTGCTCCAACCTCAATTCTTGGATTTAAGTGAGCAGTTTTTTTTGAGTATGGCCATTTCCAATGCCATTCGACAGGGTTTGCAGGAATACATCCCCCAGCTACAGGTCAAATGGCCCAACGACTTGGTGGTTCCGGGTCTAGGAAAAATAGGTGGAATCTTGATTGAAAATTTAGTGGGGATTAAGGGCTGGGAATATGCCGTCGTAGGGATCGGATTAAATATCAATCAACGCGAATTTTCAAGTCCTCAAGCCACATCCCTTTCCTTGGCGACAGGGAACTTCTACCCCTTGGAAGAACTATTCAAGCTATTGATTACCCATGTGGAACAAGCCTACATTGCCCTCAAAAAAGGGAAGATTGAGTTGCTCAAACAAGAATACTTGCGACATCTGTACTTAATCGATCAATGGGCCCTGTATCGCATAGGAGAACAGGTCCAAGAAGGAAAAATTGTGGGTATTTCTGAAACGGGAAATCTACTCGTAGAACTTCCTTCGGGCAAACAGCAAAGTTTTGGTATCAAAGAGATTAGCTTCCCGAATTTTTAATTCTACTTCTGATTCCGGATTTTATCTAATACCTTTGCGGGGCCAAAAGGGTTAACCTTCCTACTTTTAAGAGATTAACCTGCTTTCAGCAGATAAACCTTCAGCATATTAACCAGTTAAACGATTAACCAATTAACCATTAACGCCTTTAACATTTTTAACAATTCATATAAATTATGTCCACTACCACCTACATCCCTTACAAAGTCAAAGACATCTCCCTAGCGGAGTGGGGAAGAAAAGAAATTCGTTTGGCTGAAGCCGAGATGCCAGGATTGATGGCCCTTCGTGCCGAATTCGGTCCATCACAGCCCCTCAAAGGTGCACGTGTGGCTGGCTGTCTTCACATGACCATCCAAACCGCCGTGTTGATCGAAACTTTGGTTGCCCTAGGCGCTGAGGTAACCTGGTCTTCATGCAACATCTTCTCTACCCAAGACCATGCAGCAGCAGCCATCGCAGCAGCAGGCATTCAGGTCTATGCTTGGAAGGGACAAACTGCCGAGGAATTTGACTGGTGCATCGAGCAAACGCTATTTTTTGGCGAAGGCCAGCAGCC
>JACCDW010034929.1_pt1 | contig 20165 bp, 17 predicted proteins | sample 7449781 | NCBI WGS metagenome assembly JACCDW01 (sample SAMN15323449, study PRJNA562643) | freshwater metagenome | isolation source: river surface water | place: USA:Blue River Watershed | collected 2017-08-18
AGAGCCATTCCTCCTGTGAGGATATACTGATGCGGAAGAATACGCGGGTGTGAGCCAAAGAGATGGTGCCGTGCACGTATCATGATCCCAACAAGGAGGAGTGGAAGAAGGAGTCCAAATCCCACATATGTTCCAGGTGCCTTACGCCACCAGTGGTACACTGTCACACTCTCGGCTAAGCGTTTGGCGCGAGTGGGGTCTGGTGGGTCAATGGCTCCTTTGGGGAGAGTGAGGGTGATGGTCATGCCGTGGCGTGGTGGGAGGATGTCGCGAGATACGTAGCGCACGGTATCAGCCATTTCCCCTCCGGATGTACGTAAAATACTGGTATCGCATGGGACCATGGCTCCTGTGACACCCGTGACGCAGGTAGCCGAGAGGTCACGTTCGGGTAGAAGAATCGGAAGCTTGATGTCCGCGCGAATCATATCAATGGGGACATCCCAGCTTCGCCCCGTCACTTCTAGGGTTAATTGGTCGAGGCGATAGTCATCGTGATCGATGAGTCCCCAGAGGGTATAGCGAATAACATAGCGCTTTCGCCCAGTAATCTCCACTTCGGGATCTCCAATTTTGAGTTGCATCATGTTCCCACCCCCTGCATAGGAAGCTGGGATGGTATTCCCCTCCCCATCGCTTACGGAGACGCTTGAGACTTCTGCGTGGCGTTCTTCGAGCGTATCAGGGTGCCGAAACACCAGGGGGACTTTGCGAAATATTCCATGGCGTCCGACTGCGTCTATTCCATGATCGTACACAATTTCTTCTTGGACGAGAATACTCCCATCTTCTTGAATCGTGTAGTGTAGAGAGAATGCATCAATGCGAGGGGCCGCATAGGTGAGGCAGGGAAAGAGCACAAGAGCGAGAACAACGAGTGCGCGCATACTAGTCCTGTGTCTCAAGGTCCTTACGGATTTCTTCAAAGACATTCTCGAGCGCAGATAATCGTGAGCGACCTTTTTTGATGAGTTCAGCGCCATGACGCATCTTCTCGATACCCTGTTCGACATCGAGTTCTTCCTGGGCATCAAACCACTCGGTGATAGCCCGAAGTTCCTGCATAATATCGGTAATGTTGGGTGAAGATTTGGTCATGATGGGGATTGAGTATGGAGTTGTTTCGAAACGATGTGTGCTTGTAGTGTACCATCTCCGAGAGTCACTTCCAAGGTGTCCCCTGGTGCGATATCCTGGGCCTTGGTGATCATTTTTCCATGACGAGAAAGGAGTGCATATCCGCGAGCAAGCAGTCTTCTGGGGTCATTGAGGCGGAGAATCTGGGTGGCGTGAGTGAGTGTTTGGGTATGCTGATGGAGCGCCAGTCGTATCAATCGCACCATCTCTTCTTCGGCGCGTGCCAGAGTTTGGCGGTGCGCGGTGTATGTGTCCTCGATACGACGCGTGATGCGTTCGAGGTCGCGCATCGCCATGGTGGCAATCCGTGCAAGACTTTCTACTCGACGGAGCAAGTATTCATGGGTGCGCATGAGTCGGTCTTTGTGCCGACGAATAGCATACTCCACGCCATCAGTAAGCACGCGCTGTGCTAAGGCCAGCTCTCTTGTCATCTCCAGCCATCCCCGATTGAGCAATATTGTGGTCGCGGTTGGAGTTGATGGTGCATGATCTGCAGCCATTTGAGCAAGCGGAACATCTTTGTCATGCCCAATAGCACAAATGGTTGGGACAGGAAAATTTGCTATTGCCCGCACCACTTGCTCATTGTTGAACGCCTGAAGACTCTCCAGGCTCCCTCCTCCTCGCACAAGAACGAGCACATCAATGGGCGCATGACGCATGGTATTGAGCGCTCGAAGTAAATCTTTGACTGCGAGTGCTCCTTCGACTCGTGTATCACAAAAGGTGATGTGATATCCATATGCACCAAGATTGTTGAGAAAATCATGGATGACTGCTCCCTGTTTTGAGGTGATGAGTCCGATGCGCTCAGGAAGCTCTGGGAGGGCGCGTTTGCGTTCGAGAGAGAATACTCCTTCCTCGTCGAGCTTCTTTTTGAGAGCATCATATGCCTTTTTCCATGCACCTTCGCCAACCAGTTCAATGGTGTCAGCACGCAAGCTATAGCGTCCCGTCGGTTTATATATTTCACTTCGGCCAGTAACGATGACTTCGAGCCCTTCGTCGAGTGTGATACCTGATAATTCCAGATCACGGTTCCACATAAATACCGAGAGCGCACTTCCGTCTTCTTTATCTCTCAGGGAGAAGTACGCAGCCTGACCTTGGATTTTTGCACTCGTGATTTCCCCTCGAACTGGAGCATGCATCCGAAAGAGTGCGCGATTGATTTCGTCGAGATAGCTACTGACAGTGAAAATCGTGCGCGTATCCTTTGGAGGCAAGGACTCGGTGGGAGTGACTACCATGCGCGAGAGTGTCGATGACTCTGGGTTGTCTAGGTCGGCTTGCTGACGAATGACCGCCCCTCCATGCTCTTTGACCATAGTCAAAATGGCATTTCCGTATGCCGCAAACTTCGCGTCTTTGATTCCCTTAATGGCAATGAGCTCTTCTTTGCTTTTGGGGAGCGCGCGTACGATATCATCAATGGCAGTCGTCGGAAGTACACGAAAGAGCTCAACGCCTTTCTTCATTGCTTCTTGTTCTCGCCAGGCTAAGAGGGTGCTTCGGAGATTTGCCATGTGGGGCTATTCTACTACGTTTTAGTCACAGATGAAACAAAGAAAAGGACCCTCAAAAGAGGGTCCTGGGTGTGCCATGGTAGGCTCAGGAAAGGTACAGGTGTGCCGAGGCGATGTTGAGCGCCGGCGGGTTGTAGTAGGACTGCACATCAACAACGTGCACATCTCGGTGTGTGCCACTGAGGCGCCTGAGTGCTTGCTGGAGCGTCTCCCGAGGCAGGTGCCGGTTGAGGAGGAAGCCACGCACGACTCCGACCTCGCCGAGGTACTCGCCCTTGTCACCGAAGAGGTGGATGCGACGGAGATTGCCGTCGCGGGTGGTCTCCAGGGGGAGGAGAAGCGCCGTTTCGGTCTTGCTGTCCATCCAGGTGACATTCGAGCCTTCCGTCAGTGCGCCATCCATCAGGGTGGCGATTTCGGGAGCGATCTCGATCAGGGCGTTGAGGTCGAACTGTTCCACGGTCTATCCTTTGAAGGTACGTCGTCTCCAACATGGTGACGAATCTGAATGAATTATACACTATTCTATGCATAATGTCAATGTATTGTGTTCAAGAGAAAACACCCCTTTTGGGGGTGTGTCTTAGAGGCGTGGATGCAGGTCGAGTGGCCCAATGCTCAGCAGTGTATGCTGTTCTAGGGTATTCATTCGCACCAAGGTGATACTCGTCATTCCTGGCGCGATTCGAGAAATGGCATGGTGTAGGGTCTCGTCACTTTGCACCTCACCCATCAACTTCCCGTGTGCATCCAGGAAGAATATTCGTACTCCAGTACATGGGGGTTGCTCGTAAGGAAAGAGGACATACATTTCAGTGAAGGTGCTCAGTCGGATGATGCGTGCCCTGCTGAGCATGCGAGGTGAAATGATGCGATAGACGACATCAGGCATCTGTTGGCGTAAGGACTTGAGTTCTTGTGCATTCATGATGTACGTGCTCCTGAGACAATTGTCTGTGCTATGTACCATCCCGTGATCCCCATCACCGGACCAAAATAGATGATTCCCGCACTCGATCCTATGGGGTGTGTGCTCGACATCATATACAAGCCCACGATGTGACATCCGGTGAGGATGCCATACCCAAGGATGAGCATGGACACGGTGAGTCCCTCTTGCTTGCACACGATGGTCAACCCTCGCGCAAGCCCGATGAGGAGTGCGAGCGCGATGAGCCCATGCACCGCACCTTCCACCAGGAGTTGTACTGGAGTGTGCGTAAAGTCACGCATGTTCCAAGCAGTCTCAGGTGGCAGAGTGGCCACAAAGAGCCCGATTCCCAAACCCAGCAAAAAGAATCCGACGCGAACAGGCAGGGATACTATTTTGAGCTTCACCAGATACTCCGTTGTGGTAGTTCAGTCTCATAATACAATAAATCAAAAACCTGATTTTGTCAATCAGCACAGAGAGTCGCTGATGCCACGCTTCATTTGCGTGCGGTTTCCCATGCGCGAATGAGATCATCTTCAAACTGGGCAATGCCTTCGGTGGTGGGAGGGTACTGAGAGACATCAGGAAAAGAGAGACGAAGAATATGATCATATACCGCACCAATCAAGAGTGATAATCGGGACACTTCTTCGGGGTCTATAGTGAGTGCAAGGTCATGAATATCGTTTCCTTCTGGCTCAATAAACTCGAGTACACCCGTATGCACCTGCTTGCCATGATACGTGTGTGAGTGCTCCACGAGAAGCTTGTAGAATGCGAGTTGTCGTCGATATCCCCGAAGGGTGATAGCCTCATGGGGACTACTTCCCTTCCAATCCGTCTTTGGTTTACCAGTCTTCCAGTCGGTCACGACAATATGTCCATCTTTCTCGGTGAGATGGTCGATTTTGCCAGTGAGTGGAGCCCCGTTGATGACCACGCCTTCTTTGCGAAAGTCCACTTCAGATCCATCGTGCATGGTGAGATATTGCCCGCGTTTATCCCACCACACGGGAAGTACATCTTGTCCGGCGTGGAGAAAATGACGGTATTCTGTCTCGGTAAATCGCCCTTGCTTCATGCACTCTTCAAAGAGGCCGACCAAATCAGAGGCACTCGGGAGTCGTTTAGTGCGTCGAAACTGAGACATGAATCGCTCAATCGCTTTATGTACTGCACTGCCGTACGTACTGTATGGAGACTTGGACTGTGGAAACGCCAAGAGATTTTGTTCAAGGAAAAATGCTGGACCACCTTCTTTGACATTGAGAAAATTATTGAGATGGGTGACAGAAAGCTGAAAGTTCTGCACACGCGCCTCCAGAATCGCGCGTTCCCCTATCGTCACTTGCCAATCTTGTGGTGGAGTGTGATCGAGAAATGTCTGATGGGTGAGTGCATCTGGAGACATGACCGTTTCTTGTTCATAGCAGTGGGAAGATAGCGCTCCAGTATCATTCTCGGGGAGAATATACGAGACCTTGAGTGAGTCCTTTCCTGCATCGTTCTTGCGATATGCAGTGAGATAGAGATGGCGCTTCGCGCGGGTGAGAGCGACATAGAATATTCTCAAGCGTTCATCCCCCTCATCCTTGGAATCCAGCGGGAGATTCATCGGCATGGGGAGTTTGTTGGAATAACCTCCCCCATTCCACACATCGTCCTGACAGGACGCCACAAAGACCGTCTCAAATTCGAGTCCTTTAGATTTGTGCGCCGTCATCAAGTGCACTGCCTTGCCCGCCGAAACGAATGGGGTCTCATCGGCAAGGGTAATTTCATGGCGCTCGTGGAGAGTGATGAATTCCTCAATATCATTAATGTATAGGGTTGTTCCATTTTTCCATGCGCGGAGTGCGCCCATAAACACTCCCAGACTAGAGAGAAATAGGAGGTATTTTGCTTCCTCTTCCTTACGCACCGTTTCACCAAAGTAATAGGACCGAAACGGACTTTGAAATGAGCGCTTTTTGTGTGTGGGTGGCAGTGGAGTGCGGGATTCTTCATGGTCATCTTCTTGTCCAGTGCTCTGTCGTACGACTCCGTCCGATCCAATCAATTCGTCCAAAATACGTTCCAGTGGATCATGATGCGAGTCCGCTCCCAGACGAATAAACCAATCTGCAATTTCGACGACTCGTGGGTCGTGGTGTGCTTTCATAGCCCCAATCCAGCTTCTTCCGGGTACGTGCTGTGCCTGTGTGGCAATACCCCAGAGGGTCTCACGATCAAGTGCAAAACACGGCGCGGAGAGAATCATCGGAAGAAGATTTTCTGCTGCATCCATGTCGCGACGGACCAAGGAAGAGATAAAACGCGCCATAGTAACAAGGAGTCGCACATGGGGCTCCTCGAGCACATTTTGCTTGCGTTCGTAGTTGATGGGGATACCTGCACGCACGAGGGTGCGAGCCAAATCCTCGAGCGCCGCGTGTTTGCGCGTAATGACGGCTATTTCTGAGGGGTCATGACCTTGGGCAATGAGTCGGGTGATTTCCTCCATGATGTATGCATGCTCATGGAGACGCGTTGGAAGCATCATGTGCACAATGTTGCCCTCTTTTAAATCTGGGCGTGAGGCCACGAGCTTCTTTTCTAATTTGGGAATGACCTTCTCGAGGCGCTCGTTGCTTTTCTCGATGACCTCACGGGCGACATCTAAAATATCTTGGGTTGATCGGTAGTTCTTGGTGAGTACCACTAATTCATGCGATGTGAAATACTTAGGAAAATCGAGAATGTTAGATATTTCTGCCCCTTGAAATCGAAATATCGCTTGATCATCATCCCCCACAATCATGATGTTGGGTCGCCCTTCGTTGACATCGGCACTTCCTAAATAGCGCACAAGTCGAAGCTGTGCATCGTTGGTATCCTGAAATTCATCCACCATGATGTATTGGTAGCGCTCTTCAAGTTCAGCGAGAAGAAGTGGGTTTTGTCCGAGCTCTTCGACGACATCGAGAAGCATGTCATCGAAATCATAGTACCGCGCAGAAAAGAGAATTTCTCTATAGCGACGATACAGCGTAGCGAGATCGGTAAGTTTTTGGATATAGAGGGTGTCCTTGTGCACGCGATGGAGTTCTTTGTCTTTCTTTACCCACTTCTCCTTCCAGGTGGATAGTGGGGTGTTTTTCTCCTCCTCTTGCGCTTGCTCAAGTGCAAGTGCAAGAGAGCGGGCAATCGTGTGTGAGAGCGAGTGATACCCCTCCCTCAAATCATCGGGGGAATCTGCAAGCACCTGTGCAACTCCTGCGATCTGTTCTGCACTCCCCTTCCCGAGTCGCTCCGAGAACACGCCATGGAGTAAGGGGTTGATACGCTCAAGTTCAGCGCTATTTTTTTGAACGATATGTAAAAATGCGGACGGGCTCAATCCCGCCTTCTTGAGGTTGGCAATCGCTTTCTTTGCGTCCTTGAGATAGGTATATGCCCCCTCATGCTTGGATGAAATCTCTGAACTCCGGGGAAGTTCACCAAAGGCTTCTTCTATCGCCTCGAGTTGTCTTAATTCATCTGCGGGGAGAAAATCCGCTCCATGATAAAAATGCTCTGGAAAGCGGGAGATAATCTCACTGGCAAAACTGTGAAATGTGTGAATAGCAACCTTGTAGCCCTCGGCACCAATCAGGCGAGCAAGGCGGTCTTTCATATTGATGGCAGCCGCATCAGTAAAAGTGAGACAGAGGATGTTGCCCGGTCTGGTGTCTGTTTGTCTCAAAATATTGCCCACACGCAAAGCAAGGACCTGCGTTTTTCCAGTCCCTGGGCCTGCAATCACCATGAGGGGTCCGTCAATCGTGTCCACCGCTCGTTTTTGCTCCGGATTCAGGCGCTCGTAGTCGCGTTTATATGTATCGTGTGTGGTCATGTGAGTATCATAGCATGCTTCATGAGAAGCAAAAGCACGCCACTATTGGCGTGCGCTTCTCTACTGTGCAACAATCTGGGCGACGGCGGTTTCGCTGTGTCCTGCGAGTATCATGGCAGTACACAATTGATGGGTAAGGTATGCATCTGACTCACGATACGTCATGTTCATCCGCGCAATGTATTGCTCCGTGTCGCGGAGCGAATCCCGTCGCGGAATATCGTAGTTGTGGGCAAGGTGGTGATAATGCTCAGCTGTCATAATCCGCGGACGAGGAAAGTGTTCCGGTGAGAGCAGAACACGGAGCCGAATGAGGGTGATGGCGGTGCTCAGCCAAATACGAGGTAGGCTGTGCATACCATCCTGCATCGTTTTATCTGCCAGTTGATACACCTCATCGATGTAAATCTGAATAAAGACATGATGTTGAAAGAGAGGAACCACGTTCCCCTGGGTGTGCGTGCGCGTCCGCGCGCGGGCAATGATTGCCGTGTGTTGCCCCACTGAAATCGCATCGAGAAGTCCCTCAGGCCTTTGGGTGCAGATGTCGATAAAGACAGGAGGTTTTCCCCGATGACGAAATACCACATCGTCAATCCGGAGAATGACTTGGAGGAGGTCGCTCACATATCCACCTGACTCAATATAGTCCGATACGTTTGATCGCATAAGAAGAACCCTGTGCACTCTGTGTAAATTAGCACGGGTTGACTTCAGAGACAATTCCTATATCTGAATGAGTCCCATAAAAAGAAAGAGGGACATGGATACTCCAAAAATAATGAGAGTCACAAGAACTGCGCGTTTGAGCCACATAGTAATGAAGTGTAAAGTAAGGTTAATTCATCGAGAACTCTTCCGAATGAATAGAACGGGCAGGAATCTTGAGTGTTGCGAATTGCGTCTTGATGGCTTTCATCATGCCCGGTGGCCCACACAGGAAGATCTCCTTTCCCAAGAGCCCTTGGCTTTCCTTTGTGATGGCTTCAGCAGAAAGAAATCCCTTTTCTTTGCCATACCATGGAAGTAAGCGAAAGTTTGGATTGACCCGAGCAATCTCGCGGAGTTCCGCATCAAAAGCCGCATCTTCCGAAGTCGCCGCAGAATAGTACAAATCCACCCGATACCCATCCTCTGGCTTAAGACTGCGTGCCATGGAGAGAAAGGGGGTAATACCGATACCTCCGGCAATCCAGATTTGCGATTTGTTGGGGTGGTAGACGTATGAGGTCCGACCAAATGGACCCTCTACCATGGCGCGGGCGCCCGGCTTGAGCTCTCCGAGGTGCTTGGTGTAATCTCCGAGCGCCTTGACGCCAATCGATATTCGGTCACCTTGTGGTGCGGAGGAGAGTGAAAATGGATGGACCTCCTCTAGCCCCGATGAATCAGGAAAACCGATAAAGATAAACTGACCCGGCTGATAGCGCACATGAGCTTTGGGATCCTTGGGGCGCATCACAATTTCGACAATGGTCGCATTGACTTGCTTGACCTCCTCGACCACATACTCAATCGTGCGGACAAAAATAAATCCAAGCACAGTGCGGTACAAGAGTGCGGCAAATCCAATAGCGACCAAGAAGAACATATAGTACTTGAGCGCAATCACCACTGCGACATCGCTGGGAATGAAAAGCGCATGCACAGCTCCAAAGAAGAACGCGACGCCAAGAAATTTATGAGTGATTTTCCAAATGTGATATGGTAAGTTCACAAAAAATGTGAGGACCAAAAAAACAATCATGAGACCAAGTGACACCACACCCCAGAGATAGGAGCAATCGGCGCTGACAAGTGAGATGTTGGCAAGGCATTGTGGGTTTATCATGTACAGCGTAAAGCTGTTCATCATACCCACTCCCCCCGCTTGCATGTATTGTGCAACCAGAAAAATTGGATGAAGCAACAAGAGTATAAATGAGAGGCCTCCAAGGATATGGTGCGCAATGTAGACTTTATTCATCCCACCAAAGATACTCTCCATCCACTTGAGCCGGGCCCCGAGTGCGAGATTGAGTGCAAACATCGCCATACCCACCAGCCCCAGTGCTTGCCCCAGTGCTTGCATGGTGAGCATAAAGTTGAGCTCCCCACGGCGAAAGAATCGCTGGTCTAAGGAATAGGGTTCTACCGCCCAAATAATAAGAGGAATAAATGACAAGAGGAGAACCAGTGGCCACCCAATCCGTTCCGTGTATGCGAGTTTCATCCCTCTAGTATAGCGCAATTACCACGCTTCGTGAAATTCCTGGGCTACGCCTTGGGCGAGCTCCTCTAGGCGTCGACGAGTGGCGGGTGAGGTGTCAGGTGGTAGTGCGTCGAGAGCGAAAAAGGCACGCTCTGCGATTTCCATATTGGGCTCCCACAAGTCGAGCATGTCCCACTCCCCTGCCACATAGACATGAATAATGACCTTCCCGCATCCGCGCTGATCAGTATAGGTGCCAAGCTTCCTTTCAATATGAGTGATATGGACACGTGCTTCCTCTTTTGTTTCTCGGATGGCAGCGCGCTCTGGAGCCTCCAGTTTTTCGATTTTTCCTCCTGGGAATTCCCAATACGGACGATAGGTTGTTTTAATGAGCAGTACTTCCCTGTCGCGAAGCACAATAGCCTGCGCCCCTACAATATGGCGGCAAAAGAGCGACTCGGCGTGAACGAGTGCACGGTAGAGGTGAGTGAGGATATGAGCATGCAGTGGCATAAGTCATATTCTATCATGTGTGGTGAATCCCAGCTGTGCACAGGATGAGGGGGACAATTCATCCACGCCGAAGCAAAAAACGTCATATCGACGTTTCGTGGTGGACCATAGCGGACTCGAACCGCTCACCTCATCCATGCCATGGATGCGCTCTACCAGATGAGCTAATGGCCCAGGTGTGACTATTATACATATTTGTCCGCTTTTTGCCAGATGGGCCGTACAGGTAACATAAATATGGAAATCCTGAATAATAAGAAGGAAGGGCACCGAACGACGAGTCGTTGGTGCCCTGTTGGTGTGGACGCGAACCCCGATTACATGAACAGATGCACAATCCACCCGAAAAGAAGCATGAGTTGCGACATGGCGATGGAGAGAAAGTAGGCATATGCTATTTTCGCGCATTTCTCGTCCGAGAAAAAGTAGGCATATGATACTTTTTTACCTACCTTGCTCATGCTCTGGTCTTCTTTCTCGTAGACATCTTCCTGATGGGTCATGAAGCTCACCATCATGACGATGCCGATTGCAGGAACGAGGTCAAGAACCGGTGCTCCGAAGGTCGGTACCACGAACCATCCCCACATCACGCTCACCACCAAGCCGTTCAAAATGAAAGTGATGACCATCAAGGACGCAAGACCGATGATCAGGAACACTTTTCGGACAACTCGAACGAGAACAGTCGATGCAGTCATTATTCAGACTCCTAATGGGATTTGGATTACCGCGAAACCCACGCGGTATGGGATTGAGCTAGATTTCTAACTCCTAGATATCAGGATAACATAATTCATGATAAATGTCAATATTCTGCAAGTCATTCGGCCACAAGCAAAACTCCCCTATGGGGGAGATTTTCGTTGTGGACCGTACAGGAATCTCGACCCATACTGGCTCAGTACCCCTTTCCTATTTCTTCGTGATAGGAATCACTCAGAAATATAGGAGAAGGGCTTCGAGTCCTGCCGGAGTGCCGCAGGGCACTCCTACGGCCACAAACAAAACTCCCCTATGGGGGAGATTTTCGTTGTGGACCGTACAGGACTCGAACCTGCCACCCCCGCATTGCAAATGCGGTGCTCTACCAGATGAGCTAACGGCCCAATGTAGGACAGTATACACGAAATGAAATACACGACAAGCCCCCAAGAGTGCAAAACCCGCCCTTGTTTGGGCGGGGGGTTTATCGCATCGTCATGTGGGAATACGAGGCATCATGCACCTTAGGGCGGTAGGTGTTTTTGCGTTCGCTCACCCCCATTCTCCACAGCGTATCCACCAATCGGGCTTGCTCCTTCCAATTCTCGAGTGAGTTCACGCAGAACCCGTGGTGGAAGAGAAAGTCCCTGTCCCCTGCCCCACTCCCGAGCATGATACAACCTTGCTCTGATGTGCCGTAGATTTGCCCGAGTACGTTGTGGCGACCAGAGGTGCAATCCAGAGTGTCTGGATTGATGGACTGCCACCAGTCAGGAAACACGGTGTCCAGAAGGCCAACTCCTCGGGAGCACGCAGTGATTGTGGCATGTTGACACTCGTGCGAAAGATCAAAATCGAATTCCATGACAGCTCCAATAGCGATACGTGGTGCGATGTGTCGGTATGACACACGCATTCACCTTACTGCCGTGGAGTAGAAAGTGCAAGCATGATGATGTGGTCGAGGAAGTCAGGAAACGCCGTCCCCTTTGCTTTGAGGGCCTTGGGAAACAAAGATTCTGTGGTGAGTCCGGGGAGGGTGTTGACCTCCAGTGCGACGATGTGGTTCCCATCTAATATAAAATCAGTGCGGGAATAGTGTCGTGCACCAATTGCTCGATGAGCAGAAATGGCGAGATCTCGGAGCGTGCTATGCGTGCTGAGGGTAAAGCGCCCGGGGCAGACTTCGTCACTTTCGCCAGAGTACTTGGCATCATAATCAAAGAAGTCTCGCGATTGCGGTGGGACAATTTCAATGGGAAACAGAGCCTCACACGCCCCTGTACCGTCTGTATCTATGACACAAACCGTCGCCTCCTTGCCAGGCACGAATGATTCAATGAGCACTTCTCCGTAGGGCATGGCTGTGCTTATGGCAAGAGGTAGAGCGTCGACCTCGCGTACGATGGTCGTTGCCACAGAAGATCCTCCCGTTAATGGCTTCACAATCACGGGGAGTGCGAGTGCGCGGAGGACTTCTAGTGCCGCGTCATGAGGATTCATGTCGGGCATAATAGTCATGCCTTCTGGAACTGATATGCCCGCTTCTTGCAGGCGCTCTTTGGTGAGTCCTTTGTGCATCCCAATAGCAGAAGCAAGTGCTCCAGAGCCCGTATAGGGAATCCCCATTTGATCAAAGAGACGTTGCACCTTACCGTCTTCGCCATACGTACCATGGAGTGCATTCCACACCACATCCACATGCGCGGCAATGGTCTGGAGATCCACGGTAACGCCATTCATAATCCACTCCCCACCTTTGGTGAGTAAAATATCAATAGGAGTATAGCGATCAGTTCGAAGTGCTGAAAGGACATGTGCTCCAGTCTGCAGTGAGACATCATACTCACTTGACGGTCCTCCTCGTACAACTCCGACTCGGATTGTTTGCATAGAGAGAAGTATACACCTGAGCGCGACTCTGTGCTACTTCGGCATGCGGTCGCGCAAGGTGCGATGATACGCCACTGCAGTACGATGAGACTCTTGGTTGGCGATGATAATCCATCGGGCATAGGACGCAACCAGCTCTTTGTTGCCCAATATAGCCTTGGGACGGTGTGCCTCATTTTTGAGTACCGAAACTACGGGGATGCGTTTTCCGAGTTCTTGAAGAACGCGCAATGCGACTCGACGTTGCGCTACTCCGCCGTCAATGACAATCAAATCAGGACTTTGCCACTCAGGGTGACCAAATCGGCGCACGAGGACTTCTCGTAGGTTGAGGGTGTCATTGATGGTGTCTGGGTGGAGACGAATCTTAAATTTGCGCAATTCACTTCCCTTTGGTTTTCCATCGAGAGTGACTGCCATAACCCCTACGGTGTGAGTACCAAAGAGGTGTGCGATATCGTATGCCTCAATACGAAATGGCTTGGCTCGCTTGAGTGATGTCGTGAGGGAGTGTTCTCGCACTCGATGTGTAATGAGTGAAGCATCATTGATGTGGGTCAGGGAAAAAATCATATGCTTGTACATCCCTGCTTCTTCGAAGTGTTCAGCCTTTGCTCGTCGCATCATGGTTCGAGTAAGACTACGTATCAAAGCGTCCTTTTTTCCTTCAAAAAACATTTCCACTTCATGAATTCTCGTCTGATATGCCGACTCTGATATTTCGCCTGTACACACTCCTGGACACAACCCAATCTGCCTATCAAAACACGGTTTTCCTTGAAGTGGAGTACAGGTAGTACGAAACGGGAGAATCTTTCGGATGATGGCGAGCGCTTCGGGGAGATTACTCCCGGCAGGAAATGGTCCAAACACTCTCCCCCATGTCGCGCCCCCTGCTACTTCTTCCAGGACCATGGTTCGCTCGCGGATGGTCCCCACAGATGGGAATGGATCCGCACTGATGACAAGGTAGTTCCAGCTCTTGTTGTCCTTTTCCTTGGTGTTATAAAAGGGCTGGTGGCGTTTGATCAAGCTGGATTCAAGGACCACAGCATCCAGCACAGAGTCTGTCTTGATATAAGTGACCGTAGTGGCTAAGGTGACCATGTCCACAATATGCTTTCCCCGCGTATGCATAAGGTCATTGGCAAAATAACTCCGCACGCGATCTGCGAGTGAGGTAGCCTTACCAATATAGAGGACCTCCTTCTTTGGGCCTAAAAAGCGATATACACCAGGGCTATCTGGGAGTGCGAGTGCTTTGAGTGTCTCCACTGTCATTCCCCCTATCATACACACTCCCCATCTATTTGACAATATGTCCATCATGTGCTTATGTAGACATAGTTGCCCCTCATGAAAGAACAGTCTGATGAGCTATTCCCATGTTCCAACAAGGCCCACGCGCCATCCTGCGTTTCTTTCCTTCACCCTGCTTGAGCGCGCACGAATTCTGCAGGCGCTCACACAAAAGGGAGTCACTCAGGTTTCCGCCTCCGGACCACAGCTGGTGGATCTCCTGTGTGTGGTGCGCGAATTAGTCCGCAATCACCTGCTCGTGTATGTGGCACAGAGGGTGGAGCGCACTGAACTGGGGGTCATCGCATCCACCCTCATTCACCCATTCGATGAAGACCAGGCGTTCACCAGACTCCGGAAGGAGTGTGTAGCGTTCTACGCAAAGAAGGACAATCCGGTTGTCGGTGTCTATGAGTTTCTCGATGACCTTTCGCTCATTGCGTTCGAAGCGGAACTGGTGCTCGTCCCGAAACATCCCCTCTGAACAAGGAGGCGTCTAGCGACGCCTCTTTTTTGCTAAATGTTTTTTGAGGTAGTGACCCGTATGGGATTTGGCATGCTCCGCCAATTCCTCAGGAGTGCCCTTTCCTACGAGCTTGCCACCACCAGTTCCCCCTTCTGGGCCAATATCAATGAGGTAATCAGAGGATGCAATCACATCGAGATTATGCTCAATCATCAGCACAGAATTTCCTTTACTGACAAGCGCCTGAAGAATCTCGATGAGTTTACGGACATCTTCGTAATGGAGACCAATGGTTGGCTCATCCAGAAGGTAGAGCGTACGCTCTACCGTGGGGCGATAGAGTTCCGAGGCAATTTTCACACGCTGTGCTTCTCCGCCTGAGAGCGTTGTGGCAGATTGCCCGAGCTCCAAATAACCCAAGCCCACAGATGAGAGCGACTTGAGTCGATCAGAGATGGCGGGAATGGATTCAAAGAATGTCTCGGCCTCTTCGACAGTCATCTTGAGGACGTCGTAAATACTTTTCTTCTTCCACTTGACCTCAAGGGTTTCCTTTTGAAAACGTTTACCCTGGCACACATCACACAAGACGTAGACTGTAGGGAGAAAGTGCATTTCGACAGCAATCATGCCATTTCCCTCACAGGCCTCACATCGCCCTCCCTTTACATTGAAGGAGAATCGGGATGCCTTCCATCCGCGTACTTTGGCTTCCTCCGTTTCCGCAAACAAATCTCGAATAAATGTCCATGCGCCGGTGTATGTTGCTGGGTTGGAACGGGGGGTGCGTCCGATTGGCGACTGATCAATCAAGATGGTGCGGTGAATATACTCTGTCCCCGTGAAAGTAGCGCAATTATAGATTTTTGCACTCCGGTATTTGCGATCAAATCGCGCTTGGAGGTTCTTGTGTACGAGTTCGTACATCAGGGTAGACTTTCCCGATCCCGATACTCCGGTGATGGTGACGAGTCGGCCAAGGGGGATGTCGACATTCATGTTGTCGATATTGAATGCCTTTCCCCCGCGTATCGAAAGCATACCCTTCTCCTTGTCTCTGCGTTCTTCGGGAATTGGAATATTGGTATCCCCACGCAAGTAATCGAGGGTCAGTGAGCGCTGTTTCTTGTCAGTGAGAAGGTCCTCGAGATAGCCAGAAACAACCACATGTCCACCGTGCACCCCTGCGCCTGGCCCAATATCAATCAGATAATCTGATGCAAAAATAGTATCCTCATCATGCTCTACGGTAATGATGGTGTTGCCCATATCACACAGGTCCCGTAGGGTCTTGATGAGTCTGTCGTTGTCTCGCTGATGGAGCCCAATCGTGGGTTCATCCAAGACGTAGAGTGCACCCACGAGTCGAGAGCCCAGTTGTGAAGCGAGTCGAATACGCTGTGCTTCTCCACCCGAGAGCGTATTGGCACGACGCCCAAGCGTGAGATAACCAATACCGACATCACGCATGAAGGTGAGGCGTGATTGGATTTCTTTGATGACCACACCTGATATTTCTTTTTCTGTAGGTGTGAGGGATAGATGTCGAAAATATTCATCTGCTTGATCAATCGACAAATCCGTGACCTCGACAATGCTTAATCCTCGCACAGGACGATCGGCATCCTTGCGTTTCTTTGGGGAAAGATCTGCTAACGCCTGTGCATCACTATCACCAATCGTGACATGCAAGGCCTCTTCGCGTAAGCGTAGTCCATGGCAGGTCTCGCATGGATCATCGCCAAAAAAATGCTTGGTACCTAAGCCGTTACATGAGGGGCATGCACCGTATGGGGAGTTAAAAGAGAAAAGCCGAGGCTCAATTTCGGGATAAGAAAATCCATCATCAGGGCACGCAAACTTGGCCGACATGAGTGTTTCGTCGTCATTAATGAGCAGTTTGACCACTCCATCAGCTTCATCGAGTGCGCGCTCCACTGCTTCAGAGAGGCGCTCGCGAACCCCCTTTTCATTGTCACCGAATTCAGATGCAAAAAATTCATCCACCATGATATCGATATCATGCTTCTTCGTTTTAGAGAGGACAATTTGCTCGCGAAGACTTTTGACTTTTCCATCTACTCGCACCTTAGCATAACCCTTAGAGAGATAATCGTAGAGCAGTTGATAGTATTCCCCCTTGCGCCCACGTACGATTGGGGCATAGATACCTACTTTGAGTTTGGAATATTCGACTCCAAGGACGGTTTCCTTAGGGGCATGCTTCCCAATTTCATCTACCTTGGCGAAAATAAAGGTCATGATCTCTTCGTTGGTAAGTCGCTTGATGGGCTTCCCGCAGGTGAGACAGTGTGGAGTACCGATACGAGCAAAAAGGACACGCAGGTAATCGTAGATTTCTGTAATTGTCGCGACGGTGGAGCGAGGATTAGATGAGTGAGACTTCTGATCAATAGAGATGGCAGGAGAAAGCCCGACGATTTCATCCACATCCGGCTTTTGCATCGTATTTAAAAACTGTCGTGCGTAGGCAGAGAGAGACTCGACATATCGTCTTTGGCCTTCAGCAAAGATCGTATCAAATGCAAGTGATGACTTTCCCGAGCCAGAAAGGCCAGTAAAGACCACCATCTTGTTGCGTGGCATCTCTACGGTAATATTTTTGAGATTATGTGTGCGTGCACCTCGCACGACTATATGCTCACTGGGTCCACTGTGCTGTTTTTTGTCGGCCATAAGTGGCGACATCATAGCATTTTTGGACCCAAAATCCAAGTATTTATGGTGTTTTTTCCAATGTGAGAACTTCTTCATCAACTACACGATCCCCTGGGCAATCATTGCGTCTGCCACTCGAACAAATCCGCCTATATTGGCACCCTGCACATAATCAATACCCTTCGGAGTCTCTCCGTGGGTACGACAGGTTTCATGGATGTGGTGCATGATATCGCGGAGGCGCATATCTACTTCTTCTTTCGACCATGAGGTACGACCACTATTTTGTGCCATCTCCAAACCAGATGTGGCCACACCTCCCGCATTCGATGCTTTACCTGGAGCAAAGAGTATTCCCGCCTCCTGAAGCATCCGCGTAGCCCCGAGCGTAGTAGGCATGTTTGCCCCTTCGATAACTGCGAGGGCGTGGTGATTGATGATGAGTTGTGCGTCATCCTCATCGAGCTCATTCTGGGTTGCACAGGGGAAATATATCTCTGCTTTAATAGACCAGGGGTTTTCATGCGCCATATATGTGGCACCAAATTTATCGGCATATTCTTTTATGCGTCCCCGCTTGCTATTCTTGAGTTCCTTCAGCATATCAAGCTTTTCCGGAGTCATGCCATCCGCGTCATGGATAGTGCCATCCGAATCAGACATGGCGATGACTCGACCCCCAAGGGTGAGGATTTTTTCTGCTACACCCTGTGCAACGTTCCCAGAACCAGAGATCACCACGGTCTTCCCCTCGATGCTCTGCGACATGGTGCGCAACATGTCCTCAGCAAAATATACAGCGCCATAACCGGTCGCCTCTGGACGCATCAGTGATCCTCCCCAGCCGTACCCCTTACCGGTCAGCACTCCGGTAAATTCGTTTTGCATACGACGATACTGACCAAAGAGATACCCAATTTCTCGTCCCCCTACCCCGATATCTCCGGCAGGGACATCGGTATCGGCACCAATATGTCGGGCAAGTTCGGTCATGAATGCCTGACAGAATCGCATGACTTCAGCGTCTGACTTACCCTTGGGGTCAAAGTCAGAGCCCCCCTTTCCTCCCCCAAGTGGAAGCATGGTGAGGCTATTTTTAAACATTTGCTCAAATCCGAGGAACTTGAGGACAGAAAGATTTACGGTGGGGTGAAATCGCAGTCCACCTTTATATGGTCCGAGAACGCTGGAAAACTGCACTCGATAGCCCCGATTTACTTCAATACCTCCTTGATCATTCGTCCAGGTGACCCGAAAGGACACAGAGCGCTCTGGTTCCACCATGCGTTCGAGAATCCTGAAATCACGATACTTATGATGCTCCGAAATATAGGGAAAAAGCGAAGTGGTAAACTCCTCTACTGCTTGATGAAACTCCACCTCACCAGGATTGAGACGGATGAGTTGCTCCATAAACTCTTCTCTTGTGTGTGCGTGAGGCATGCTTTTATGAGGGATTCTTTTTGGTCATTTTTTTGACCTCTTCGATAATCTCGGGCAAGGTGTAATTCGCCTTCACAAAAAATTGATTGGCTCCTGCCTTGAGGGCCTTTTCGATATCTTCGCGCTGTCCGAAGTTTGAAAGCATGGCAACCTGTGTGGGGTGGAGTGCGGGGTTGGCACGAATACGACGGAGTACCTCAAACCCATCAATTCCTGGCAAGAGAATATCTAGGAGAATGACATCGGGAAGCTCTTTTTCTGCCATGGCAATCCCCTGCTCCCCATCCATGGCTGAAATCACCACGAAGTTCTCCTTCGTGAGTTTTTGTACGGATAAATCACGCAAAAACTTATCATCCTCAACCACGAGGACCTTGGGTCCGAGCGTCGCGGGCGCAGTGTCGGTCGCAGGAGTGGCAGTATCCGTACTTCCAGCCAGAGTGTATGCAGTGCTTGGTTTGGGCATGTCATCAATATGCTTTTTCACCTTCTGCACTACTTGTGCCACATCAAATGTGCCTTTGACAAAATAATCCTTTACTCCCAGCTTAATGGCTCGACTGATTTGGAGTAAATCTCCTCCTTGTGTCGCAATAATGACTGGAGTCTCGGCTATTGCTGTATCGCTCGATGCGCGCATCCATTCAAACACGACAAAGCTATCCACCCCCTCGATATTGAGATCCAAAATGATCATATCGGGGTGGAGTTCAAGGATGGCATTCTTCGCGGTTTCTTCGTTGTGCGCAGTGTAGGTTTCGTGACCCAATGAAGAGATATGATCGATGACACGATTCACGATACTTTGGTCTCCTGTGACAATGAGAATTTTTCGGCCTAGTCCTTGCATATGAGTAAATTATACGTGAATAAAGTGAATCAGTTAAGCGGAAGAGTCACGTGGAAGGTTGTACCCACGTTTTCTGTGCTCTCAAACCATATTTTTCCTCCATGTCGCTTCACTACAGACTGTGCGATAAACAAGCCCAGACCCGAACCCTCGGTCACTGTATGTGTTGCATTTTTGGCGCGAAAAAATCGGGCAAAAATCTTGTCTTGTTCGTCTTGCGGAATTCCGATGCCATTATCTTTGACGGAAAAATGGATGTCTCCGCCTTCAAGTCCCACGGTGACATCGACGACCCCTGCTTCCTTGGTGTACTTGATTGCATTATCGATGAGATTTTGGAGTACATCGCGCATCTTGTCTGGATCGATGCGGATTTTCTCCAGAGGAGTGGCGGGGGTACTGAGGCGAACGGTAACATGTTTTTGGTCGGCCAGAGTAGAAAGACTATGGATCATATCTGAAACGAGGGCCTCAAACTGCACCGGCACAAAGGTGTACTTGAGCTTTCCGGACTCCAGGCGGTCAACAGCGAGCATGTCATTGATAAGGAGAATCATGCGTTCATTGGACTCAAATCCCTTTTTGAGGAGCTCTTCTTGCTCTGCGTTGATTGCACCCACATCGCGATCGAGGAGCATTTTGATGGTCC